>Ga0209913_1000050_pt1 | contig 151204 bp, 133 predicted proteins | sample PersoiDNA2013203_FD_185805 | JGI IMG/M metagenome (GOLD analysis project Ga0209913, IMG submission 185805) | Permafrost soil microbial communities from the Arctic, to analyse light accelerated degradation of dissolved organic matter (DOM) -... | ecosystem: Environmental > Terrestrial > Soil >...
CCAAATCAAGTCCGATTGTTGTAATCTTCATTTTGGTCGCCTCTCTCGGTTAAGGGAACATCGCAACTTCCACTGTGGCATGTCAATGCCGTTTCGGGAAGGGGCGACCATTCCATTAGCCTCGGCCAGTAGCGATCATCGTCTCAAAATGCGAATCTATGGATAAGTCGATATTTTCAGATCTAGCATCTGAATTGGAAGAACTGGGCGTTCCCAAATCCAGATTCTCCCTAGAGCATCCACGTGACGAAAGAACATGCCTTATTTACTCGGACGGCAAGTGGTTGGTCTATTATTTTGAACGGGGGGATTTGGGAGATTTTCGGGAGTTTAATAACTTCGACGAAGCCAAGATTAATTTCATAGGTCGACTTATCTAACCTGCAATGAGTGTCCGCAACCGGCCAGGTGCGGCCGCTCAACATTTCAGTCGCCACTTGCAAGTGGAATACAAGCGGCCGGAACTATTGTCAGAGGTGCCTGGGGCGACGGTTATGCTTGAATGCCGAAAATACATTCACACTAAACGATGACGAACAGCACATGTATCCGCTGAAGCGGACAGCGACGAGTATCACCATCCGCGTCACGCCTTAATCACGGTACAACAAACTCCACCTTACGACTGGTAAGAATCCGGTGTGCAGCATCCGCCAATTCGAGCGTGATCTGGTGCCGTCCGCTGGATAGGCCTTGTAAAACAACTGGCCCGTCATCGGCATGTACCCAATGCCAGAAAGCGCCATCCACCGTGACATGCAAATGTCCCAAGCGCGGAACAACTTGTGCGGCCGTCTCGCCATAGAGTGGCACGATTTTGACATCGTCCGACTTGAAGGGAATCACCACTACGCCCTTGGCCAGCAATGCCGCAATCGGAGCACTCACAGACAAGTCTGCCGACGTCAAAGTCTGTTCCGCCACATGTCCAGCATGATCAGCAGCCTGAGCGGTTTTTACGCAAGAAAGCGCAAATACAATACCGAGGTAAAACCAGGTTGGATTCATTCGAATTTTCATACGCTTCCTTAAAGGATTGACCAATGTAATCACTGATTACATTCTGATTATAGCAATTCTGACCTAGAATGTAAGCAGCAATCACATTTTTGAAAAATTAGCGGATGACTAATACAGCCCCCCCAAAAAACTCGCGAAAGCCTACGCGCAAAGCAGAAACTCCCCGTGCCTATCATCATGGCGATCTGCGGAAGGCACTCGTAGACGCCTGTGTGCATTTGATCGAGGATAGGGGACTGGAAGCTGTCAGCGTGCGCGAAGTAGCAAAGTTGGTCGGCGTTTCTCCTGCGGCACCATTCCGTCACTTTGCTACGCGCACGGCACTCCTCACCGCTGTTGCCGAAGAGGCGCAGGAACGGCTAGGCGCTTCCATAGCAGACACATTAAGTGCGGCTGCTGGGGAGACCCCATTACTGCAATTCCGTGCTATTGGGGTCGGTTTTCTACAGTGGTCATTTGCTAACCCCACGCATTTTCAAGTCATTTCTTCGCGTTCGGTGATTGACTATGAAGGGTCGCAGTTAAGAAGCCGCAACGATCTAATTCGCGTCAAGATGAATGAACTGATGTGTGACGCTGCGTCTCAGGGCTTGCTTCGCCCCGGCGATATCAAGCGATATCAAATTGCCGCACGCGCCATGGTTTATGGCTTGGCACGCATGTACATTGATGGCCAATTTCCCAGTTGGGGATTACCGGTAGATGACTCGCTGGCAGAAAGCATGAAAATTTTCGACCTGTTTATCATGAGCATCTCGATGGCAACGGAGCCTGATGGCGAGACAACCACGCCCCACAACACTGAATAAAAAACCGTCCCGTCTCATCGCTTCTGATACATTTACTGCTGCCATACAAAGACGTGGCGATTCGTGCACTCAGCGGGGTAAGGTCACCGTCAATTACCTCACTGCTTGTTTCCGTTCGAATCATCAAACACATTCCGTCGTTCAATTTCGCGATGAATGGAATACATTTTTGTGTGCCTCCTTCGCTCGGCATCCAACGCATCAAGGAGCTTCACGGCCTCCCTTTTGAATGCCTCATCCCGCTTGTCAGCGCTGCGTCTGAACGCGAATAATCCAGCCAACCCGGCGGCTAGCAAAAAGAACCCCAAATACACGGGTAATTTCTGCAAAAGAAGTTCGATCATGGAATCACCTTCAATAAGTAAGCGTAATGACTGATCCTGTTTCAGCGGATTCAGCATTTCCAGTTTGAGGTCGGGGAGTTACTTTCTGTACCGAGGGCTCGATTGTCACTACCCCCTTCATTCCGGCGTCACAGGTACTTTGCGGCGCAACGCCGCCGATTGAAAATCGAATGACGCATCGGGACAGGACCATGGCCGATATTGCCAAGCTCCCGGTCGATGTGGCGGCGATGAGCATCTCTGAAAAACAAAGGGCACACGCGACTGTAACGAATAGCACAAGGGTTTTGAGGAGGCGTTGTGTCATGATCAGCACCTAGATTGATATCTCGTGATTGAAATGGGGTGGTTTGATCATACTCATGAGAATGTCGTGCGCCTATCAGGTAAAACCTGATTTCTGAACGGCAATCAGCGCTCTGGAGGTTCGCTATAGGAATGGCTACGTTCTCTGCCCAGATTCCGCGAATCTTCTCCCGTATCGATCACGGCCAAAAACGCTTTGCTGGTTTTTTCCTTGCTTGGCAGTTGAATTTTTTCGGGCTAAAAGCGATCATCGAACCAACCGTCCGCGTACACCGCCAAAGAAGCCGTCGACCGGATGTTCCTCAGCCTCATGGCATCGAAGACAAGCACTCCTGTTACGGGAGCACCGCCTCTGGAGGAGGGCCAGAGGTGGGAAAAATGAAGGAACACGTTGCGAGAAATTCAACGTCAATCGGAACACCTGTTTATTCTCATTGCAACAGAAAATACTTTATAAAAGCGCAATCTCGCCAAGGAGTCTGGTCATGAACCGCTTGCTGCCTCTGAGTTATCAGATCAATCAATTGGCAAGGATATTGATCGGCCGGTTCTCCGCCGGTTTTTCTTTGCAATCACGGCAACAGATATTGGTCGGAAATGAGCACACACCCGTACTCAGCAGCGGCGCCGAGGTGCTTAATCTGAATTTCGGGCCGATCGATGAGTTCGCCGCCAACACGGGTGGAAGCGCCACTATTTTTGTGCAACGCGGCAGCGACTTCGTCCGCATAGCCACCTCCATCAGAACGGAGAGCGGCGATTGTGCTGTCGGTACCTTGCTCGACCACTCGCACGCCGGCTATCGCGATTTGCTGGCAGGGCGCAGCTATACCGGTTTTGCGCAACTCTTCGGCCGCCAGTACATGACACGTTACGACCCAGTGCGCGACAAAAATGGCCGCGTGGTGGCGGTGCTGTATGTCGGTATCGATGTGAGCCGGCGCTGGCACATTGGCATCGGCGCACGTATTGCCGGTATCGGCTTAGCCTTGAGCGGGACGATCGTCGGCTTGTATGTCTGGGCTTGCCAGGCGCTGCTGACGCGTAACGGCGTCGCCGTTGCCGGCCTTGATGACATCGCCGCCCAGCAACTGCGCTATGGCCTGTTCACCCTGGCAGGGTTGGCAGTGGTCATGGGCTTGCTTTATCTCCTGCTGCAAAGGACGATTACCGCGCCGTTGATCGAGGCGACGCACGCCGCGCGGCAACTGGCCAAGGGCGATTTGACGACCTTGATTCATGTCGGCCGACGTGACGAACTAGGTCAGTTGATGCAGGCCGTCAATGGCATTGCGCAGGGTTTGGCGGGAATCGTCAATAACGTACGCGGAGGCTCTGAACGCATCAATACCAACGCGCAAGAAATCGCCGTCGGCAACAGCGATCTGGCCACCCGGGCCGAGGCTCAAGCGGATGCGCTGCAGCAGGTGCGCGCCACCATGGAGAGTTTTACCAGCGGTATCCGCAATAGCGCCGACCACACGCAGCAGGCCGGGGCGTTGGTGGGCACTGCAGCCAGTCAGGCCCATGACGGCGGTCAAGTGGTCCAGTCGGTCGTGGAGACGATGACGACCATCCGGGCCAGTTCACATAAGGTGGCCGATATTCTTGGCGTGATCGACGGCATCGCGTTTCAAACCAATATTTTGGCCCTGAACGCGGCGGTCGAAGCGGCACGGGCCGGCGAGCAAGGACGAGGCTTTGCGGTGGTGGCCACCGAAGTCCGGCAGTTGGCCCAGCGCAGCGCAGCCGCCGCGCGCGAGATCAAGATGCTGATCTCGGAATCGGTCGCCAATGTCGACAGCGGCAGTGCGCTGGTCAATAGCGCCGGCGCAGCCATGCGCAATATTGAAGAGGCCATCGGCAATGTCATCGTGATCATGCGCGAAATTGCCAACGCCAGCGCCCGCCAAAGTGAAGACATCAGCCAGGTTACGCAGGCGGTCGGCGATATCGACCAAGTGACGCAGCAGAACGCCGTGCTCATCAAGCAGGCGGCGGGGGCCACTGCCAACTTGCGCAATGAAGCCGAGAAACTGGTCAAGAACGTGCACATCTTCAAGTTGGCCAAGCGCGCCGGGTAGATTTCCCATGGAGTCCATCGGGTTGGCGTCATGCCATTTGTTCCGGGAAGTGATGGTCAAGGCCGATGTCGGCAGCCGCATCCATGCCGCAGTAAGGTCTTGTCAGCAATCGCACAAGCTCGCTTCGGCAAGCAAGAGTAATATCTGCCTTTCCCTGAGAGATTCGCTTCCAATCACTTCCCAAAATGGCACAAGCCCTCGTATCGCCCGATATCCGGATGGTGCAGATTCCTGCCGGCGTCATTGCATTGAGAGACGACAGGATCAGCCGCACCTGGTTTGCCATCGACGATCTTGGCTTTCGGGTTGCCAGATCATTGGCTTGCGTGCAGCATGGCTTCGCAGGCCCCGGATAGTTGGCAAGAGGAACAATGAAATGAAGCTGACCCTGGTTGTCTTCGACGGAGTACAAGCGCTGGACGTGGCCGGTCCCCTGGATGTGTTCGCGGAGGCGAATCTGCTTTTGCCGCCGCAAGACCATTACCAGATCACGCTGGTGGGCGAGCGTCCGGATAGCGTCATGTGTTCCAGCGGCATGGAGTTCAAGGTGCACTTCGACTATCCGAACTTCCATACCGAGAGCGACTTGCTGCTGGTTGCCGGCGGACCGCGGGTGCCGCAATACCAGCCGGACCCGGCCTTCCTGGACTGGCTGAGTGCGCGGGCACAAGGCGCGGTGAAGTTTGGGGCAGTTTGCAACGGCGTGTTCCTGTTGGCGCATGCAGGTCTGCTGGCGGGACGCGAAGTGACTACGCACTGGGATCACGCGCAACGGCTGGCCACGCAATTCCCAGGCTTGAACGTCAGGCCCGACAAGATCTTCGTACGCGACGGCAATCTCTTCACTTGCGGCGGCGTCACTGCGGGCATTGATCTGTGCCTGTCGCTGGTGGCGGAGGATTGGGGCCATGAGCTGGCCGTGAAGGTCGCCAAACGCCTGATCGTCTACATCCGTCGCGACGGCGGCCAATCTCAATACAGCCCTTACCTGGCGGTGGGGCCCGACGAAGATTCGCTGGTCGCCAAGGTCTTGAAGTATGTGAGCGATCATATCAGCGACGCGCTCACCATCGAAGATATCGCCGATGCGGTCGGCGTCAGCCGGCGCACCTTTTCGCGCGCGTTTGCCAAGCATGCACACGTGACGCCGTCGGTGTTTGTCGAGCAACTGCGCATCGATTTTGCCCGCAAACTGCTGGAAGAAACCGACGTGCCGTTAAAGACCGTGGCCTTTCGCTGCGGTTTCCACAATACGACGCAAATGCGGATGATCTTTACGCGTCGCCTGGATACCAGCCCCAAGGCCTACCGGGACAGTTTTCGTTAGGCGCTAAGCAGGCGGCCGCTGAACAAGGCGTGCAAGGTGCGCACCGCCAGCACCAGCACGGCAAGCGTGAGCAGCAGCAACATCAGCGCGGCGATCAATTCCAGGCCAATTCCCCCGACTGCGCCGGCATACATGAACGCGGCGTTGGTCAATGCGGCCATCGGAAAGCCGATACCCCACCACGCTGCCGAAAACGGCGCGCGTTTCACGATCAGGCGATAAGAGATGATCGCGAACAAGAACAGACCGAAGTAGAACAACAGCGCCGCAAACATATCCACCTTCTGCACCAGGTTGACGTAGGCGATAAAGCCGACGGCAAACGGCGCCACCAGGATCATCTTGGACGGGCGCATGGCGTCTGCGAGCGGCTCGTGGTGAATTAGCCGAGAAAGGATTAGCACGAAGAAGACGATGGCGCTGACGCCGCCGATGGCTGCGGCAAGCAGGTTCACCTGGTAGCTCCAGCCGGCCATGAAGGCGCCGCCGGTAACGACGATATCGAGGCTGCCGACCCCGGCGATCAGCCAGGTCGGAACAACGGTGGCCGGTGCGGCGTTGCCGTTGAGGAGGCGCGCAATCATGATCGCGCTCAACGCCAGCGTGAATACCGTGCCGATCAACCAGACCACCAGCTGGGCCGTGCCGCTGTAGGTGCCGATGACGCTTGAGAGCAACAGGATGCTGATGCCGATGGTGCCGAAGAAACTGCCGATGACAGGATGTGAAAACTCGAACTTCACGACGTCGGGAAACCTGGACAGCTTGCCGAGGTAGGACAACGCCAGCACAACGAACAGCAATAGCGCCACGACGCCGGTGATGTTCGATACCGCAATGTCGGCGCCATAGGCTTTGTGGGCCAGACGCCAGGCCAGCGAGAGCCCGGCGATGCTCATGACGGCGCCGAACAGGCCGACAGGCAAATGTCGGATAGAACTTGTGCGCGCCGTGCCGGCGCAGCTTGGGTGGAACGATTCCATAGGGACTCCATAGGTGAGTGGACGTTTGGATTCTGCCCGAGCCGCCGTCGCCTGGGAGCAGGCCGGGGGCGGCATGTCCCAAAAGGAGTGTGGATTGTCCTGAAATAAACCAAGACCTGTCGTCGTGTGTTGCAGAATGTGCGCTTCCCGCAACCCCGTTCGCGTGGCGCTGGGGGGCGCGCGCCGAACGGCGCACGCACACAGGCGATATCACTCTTCCAGGTAGGTCATCTGTTCGAGATCGGCGATCAGTCCCGGCCCGCTCGGATGCCAGTCAAGCGATGCTTGCGTTTGCGCGCCTGAGGCGGGAAGGTCGCGACCGACGAAATCGCCCAGCCACCCGAAATGCGCCGGCGCTTCCTGCTGGGAAATGCTGACCGTCGGGATTTGCAATCCTTGGCCGATGAGCTCGGCAATATTGCGCAGCGCGATTCCTTCTTCCGCCACCGCATGGTATCTGCTGCCTGCCTGGCGCCGTTCCAGCGCCAGCCGGTACAGTCGCGCGACATCGCTGACATGCGCTGCCGGCCAGCGATTGAGGCCGTCGGCTACATAAGCCGACACGCCTTTCTCGCGCGCCAGCTGGATCAAGGGACTGATGAGACCTTGGCGGAAGGTATCGTGCACCTGGGGCAGGCGCACCACCGATACATTGACGCCGCGCTCGGCAACCGACACGCCGGCCAACTCCGAGGCCTTGCGCGGGTTCGGATGATGGGGATTGAAGTTGTCTTCGGTGGCCGGACGACCCGGCGCAACCGCGCCCATGCCGGTGCCGGAGGTGATCAGGAGCGGGCGCTCGGAGCCGAGCAGGGCGGATCCCAGCGCATTGATCGCTTGCCGGTCTGCTTCGCAATTCGCGACGAACCTGGAGAAGTCGTGATTGAACGCCGTGTGGATCACGCCGTCCGACATCGCCGCGCCACGGCGCAGGCTGTCCAGGTCTTCCAGGTCGCCGCGGAAAACTTCCACCCCGGCCGTGAGGAGGGTTTGCGCGCCGGCTTCCGAGCGCGCCAAACCGAGTACCTGATGGCCGGCCTTGATGAGCTCGGCGGCGATGGCCGAGCCGATGAAACCGGTCGCGCCGGTAAGGAAAATACGCATGATGTGAACACCTTTGCCTGAGTTGAGGAGGTATGCCGCGGTCCGATGAGGCTGAATATAGGCGCTTGAATCGATACCATCAATGCGATAAAGTCCGTATTTTTGGTTCAATCGTCCGGAGGTCCTGTGGATCCGCTGTCAGAGGTGTTGTCGCTGTTCAAACCCCGCAGTTATGTCGCAGGCGGCTTCCAGATCGCCGCCGACATGGCGATTCAGTGGCCGCAACATGACGGCATCAAGTGCTATGCGGTGGTGTCCGGTCAATGCTGGCTCTCGGTCGAAGGAATTGCCGAGGCGGTCCTGCTGACGGCCGGCGACTGCTATCTGTTGCCGCCCGGGCCGCCGTTTCGGCTGGCCACCGAGTTGTCGGCAACGCCGGTCGACTTCCTTGCGCTGCGGGCCAAGATCAGGTCGGATCAGGAGCCCGCCACGCAGCAGGAGGGCGGTTGTTATCTGGTCGGCGGCCACTTCGTCCTCACCGGCAGTCATGCCGATTTCCTGTTGAGCGCGCTGGCGCCCGTCGTGCATATCCGCAAAGAGTCGGACAAGGCCGCGATGCGGTGGTCGCTGGAACGCATGCAGGAAGAAGTGCGCGACCCGCAGCCGGGCGGCTCGCTGATTACCCGGCAACTCGCTTACATGATGCTGGTGCAGGCGCTGCGTTTGCATCTCGCCGATGGCGCCACGCAAGGTGTAGGCTGGTTGTTCGCGTTGGCAGACAAGCAGATGGGGGCGGCAATCCGCTGCATGCACGAGGAGCCCGGGCAGGGATGGACGCTGCAAAAACTGGCTGAGCGCGTCGGCATGTCGCGCTCCGTGTTTGCCTTGCGCTTCCGACAGACGGTCGGCACGACCCCCATGGAATACCTGACGCGCTGGCGCATGCTGCTGGCCGGCGACCGGCTGAAGAATTCGCGCGAATCGACTTCCGCCATCGCCTTGTCGCTCGGTTACGAATCCGAAAGCGCCTTCGGCAAGGCCTTCAAACGCGTCATGGCTTGTTCGCCTCGTGAGTATGGTCGCGCGGCCGCCCTGGCCATCATCACTGTGGCCACCAACGACGCCAACGGCAATGCGCAAGCGGGCGGAGTGAGCGTTTCCCTGTCATAGCAGGCTGCCGGGCGTGATCGACTTACGCGACATCATCGGCGTGCCGTGCCGCCTTTGCCTGATGGGGACGTTGGAAGAGGATGCCGGTGTTTGCGCGGTAATCGCTTAGCGTGAGCGCGACACGCTCTCCATCCACCACTTGTCGAGCCCGTTGAATTTGAGCCACTCTTCACCGCCGCGCTGGCGGATGCGGTCTTTCGCGTCCGGGTCGGACAGGTCGATGACTTCGGAGTCGATGATTTCGCCCTCGCTGTTGTAGCGGAAGGCTTTGACGACCGGCTTGGTGAGGATGCCTGAGCTTTGCCGTATCACCAGGCCGAGGCGGCCGGATTCCATTTTGAGCAGCGAGCCGATCGGGTAAATACCCAGGGTTTTGACGAAGGCCGACAGCAGGGCCTTGTCGAAGTGGCCACTCCAGGAAGCCATGGTGGTGAGCGACTCGGCCGGGTCCCAGCCTTTTTTGTAGGGGCGGTCCGAGGTCACGGCGTCGTAGACGTCGCAAATCGAGGTCATGCGCGCCAGCGTTGAAATACCTGCGCCGCTGAGGTTGTGCGGATAACCGCTGCCGTCGATTTTCTCGTGATGGTGGATGCAGACATCGGTGGCGAAATCGGGGACGTTGGAATTCTTGATCAGGTGGTCGTGGCCGAGTACGGTATGGCGTTTGACGACATCGAACTCGGCCGGCGTCAGGCGGCCCGGCTTGTGCAGGATCCCGATCGGGATGAAGGCTTTGCCGATGTCGTGCAGCAGACCGGCCAGGCCGGCTTCCTTGCAGGCGATTTCATCCATGCCCAAGGTGCGCCCCAGCGCCACCATGAGCGTGCACACCGCGACCGAATGCATGTAGGTATAGTCGTCAGCGATCTTGAGGCGCACGATGCTGGTCAGCGCGCTGCTATTGCGCAAGATGGACGCCGTGACTTCGTCGACCAGGTGCAGGCAGCGATCCATATCGATGACCTTGCCCATGCGCACATCGCTGAACATCGCCATGGTGGTGCCCTTGGCGTTCTCGCACAGCAACCGTGCCTGTTCGATTTCTGCGAAAAACGGATCGACCGCGACCGGCGGCGGCGCTGCCTCGACCAGCGGTGCCGGCGGCGCTTCTTCTTCTACTTCCTCGAGCTCTTCGACCAGGTCTTTGCCTTCGTCGATGTCGATCCAGCAATACGCAATGCCGCTGGCGCGCGCCTGCCGCAAATGGGCTGCATCTTTCAACAAGAACCGGTTTTTCCAAAAGGGATGATCGATCCAGGAGGCTTCGAAGCCGCAGAAATACATTCCCAGTTCGAGATCTTCGACTTTTATTTTTTTCAGGCGGCTCATGTGTTTTGCAGACAAGTCAGGTTACGTATCAAATTATCGCGTCATTTATCTTCCGGACCCAAATACTATTGAAGACATTCTGCAGACAAGCTGATTTTTTGTTGTCGTACTTATAACATCTCCGCTCAGATCAACCGCGCTTGCGAACAATAAAATCCAAATCGGATGGCTATCGTCAACCGGGAAACTTGCAGGGATGGGAAAATAGGTAAGACATGCTGATGAGCTCGTTTCGATTTTCCGCCACCCAGAACGATGAATACGCCCAATACCATTTCTACGCCCCAGGCAGCCAACCAGGTCTCCGAGCAGTCGCTGCGGCGCCGCTCGCTGGTCGCCGCCTGCAGCGCGCATGCCGTCCATGACGGCCTGACCGATCTGATCTATGTCTTGCTGCCGATCTGGCAATCGCAATTTGCCATCAGCTATGCGCTGGTGGGGCTGCTGCGCGGCGCCTATTCCGGCATGATGGCGGGTTTCCAGTTGCTCGCCAGCCGCCTGGCCCGGCGCTGGGGGCGAGAGCGCATGCTGATCGGCGGCACCGCGCTGGCCGGCGTCGCCTACCTGATCGCAGGACAAGCCGGCGGCCTCGGCGTGTTGCTGGTCGCGCTGTTGCTGGGAGGCCTGGGCGCCAGCACACAGCATCCGCTGGCGTCCTCGCTGATCACGGATACCTATGAGTCCGGCGGCGGCGTCAAGCAAGCGCTGGCGCAGTACAACTTTGCCGGCGACATCGGCAAGACGCTGATACCGGGCCTGGTGGGTTTGTTGCTGGTGGTCGCCAGCTGGCAGGCCAGCGTGACCTTGATGGGTTTGCTCGGCCTGGCGGCGGCCGTCGCCTTGTGGTGGCTGATGCCCGCGGCAGGCCAACAGCTTGCCGCCAAAGGAAAAACCGCCAAGACGATAGGCGGCAGCGGCTCGGTCGCCGGCTTGCGCGCACTGCTGTGCACCGGCACCCTCGATAGCGCGGTGCGCATGGGTTTCCTCACCTTCCTGCCGTTCCTGCTGAAAAGCAAAGGTGCCGGCACGGCGGGCATCGGCCTGGCCTTGTCGCTGCTGTTTGTCGGCGGCGCCTTCGGCAAGTTGTTGTGCGGCTATCTCGGCGCACGCATCGGCATGATGAAAACGGTGTGGCTGACGGAGTCGGCGACCTCGCTGCTGATCTTGCTGGCGGTATGGCTACCCTTGTTCGGTTTGATGGCAATGCTGCCGCTGCTGGGACTGGCGCTGAACGGCACCTCGTCGGTGTTGTACGGCGTGGTGCCGGAGCTGGCCGGCCCCGGCAAGCGCGAACATGCGTTCGCGCTGTTTTACACCGGCACCATCGGCGGCGGCGCGCTGGCGCCGGTCTTGTTCGGCCGCCTTGGCGACCTTGCCGGCGTGCCGGTGGCCTTGATGGCGCTGGCGGCCATGTTGCTGCTGACCTTGCCCTTGTCGTGGCGCGTGCAGAAGGGCGTGGACGCCTGCTGACGTTAACCTGACACCCAGGACGCAGGCGCGCGATTCCTGCAATCACATCCAATAGTAAGGAACACCACATGAAGATATTCATCACCGGCGCGACCGGTTATGTCGGCGGCACGGTTGCGTTGCATCTGCTACAGGCAGGTCACAGCGTGCGTGGCCTGGTGCGCGACATGAGCAAGGCCGAGCGCCTGGCGCAACTCGGCATCGTCGCGGTGCCGGGTTCGCTCGACGACAGCGAGGTGCTGCGCCGTGAAGCCGATGCTGCGGATGCCGTCATCAATTGCGCCAGCAGCGACCATCGCGCCGCGATCGAGGCTTTGCTGGAAGGCATGGCCGGCAGCGGCAAGCCCTTGCTGCACACCAGCGGCACCAGCCTGGTGGGCGACGCCGCGGCCGGCAATGCGCTCAGCGACAAGATCTATGATGAAACCACACCGTTGATCGTCAGCGCCGGCAAGCAAGAGCGCTACGAGCTCGACTGCCGCCTGCTGGCCGCAGCAGGCGTGCGCGGCGTGGTCATCTGCAATACCTTGATCTACGGCACCGGCCGCGGCTTGCATCCGGACAGCGTGCAGATACCGGCGCTGGCGGACCAGGCGCGCGCCAGCGGCGTGGTGCGTATCGTCGGGCGCGGCTTGAATCGCTGGTCGACGGTGCATATCGACGACGTTTGTACACTGTATCGCCTGGCGCTGGAAAAGGCGCCTGCCGGTGCGCTCTATTTTGCTGAAAACGGCGAGGCATCGTTCGCCGAGATCGGCGCTGCAGTCGCGCGACGGCTTGGCATCGCCAAGATCGAGGGCTTGAGCGAAGAAGAGGCGATCGCGCTATGGGGCCTCGGCCGCGCGCGCTATTCGCTTGGCTCGAACAGTCGCATTCGCGCCGTGCGCGCACGGGCAGAACTCGGCTGGCAGCCGCAGCACGCCTCGGCGATAGACTGGATAGAACAAGAGATGGCAATCTGAGGCGGCTCGCGATACGCTAGGCGTCACCGACCGCCGACACCACGCCTGGACCAACGTCGCGGCAAATTGAGGAGACACCTGATGCACGCTCTATTGAAAATAAGCACCGCCGCCGCTTTTGCCTTGATCGCCGCCGGCGCCAGCGCCGATGAGCTGGTGGCCTTGTCGGCCGCTGCGGTCAAGTCCTCGCTGGCGAACTTGCCTCAGGCTTATCAGGACAAGAACGGCAACAGCGTGCGCATATCCTTCGGTACGGCCGGCGCGATGCGCGACCTGGCGCTGCAAGGCGCCCGCTTCGATGTGATCATCCTTACGCCTGCGGCCATGAAGGAGCTCGAAGCCAGGTCATTGGTGGAGGCGGCCTCCGCACTGACGCTCGGCACCACCAGCCTGGGTGCCGCCGTCGCGCGAGGGCACGCCATGCCCGACATTGGCAGCGTCGAGGCGCTCAAGCAGGCACTGTTGTCAGCCTCGTCGATCGGCATTGCCGATCCCGCGCGCGGCGCCACCACCGGCATCTATCTGGTCAAGCTGTTTGAGCGGCTGGGGCTGAGCGCGCACATCAAGGACAAACTCAAAGTTTTCCCAGAAGGACAAAACGCCATGGAGGCGGTCGCCCGCGGCGAGGTGGAGATCGGCCTCGGCCAGCTCAGTGAAGCCGCGCCGGTACCAGGACTGGCGCCGCTGATGACGCTGCCCGATGCGGTCCAGTTGCGTAGCGTCTACGTGGCCGCCATCGCCGCCCAGACCGGCAGGAGGGCAGCCGCCCAGGCGCTGCTTGAACTGATCAAATCGGCGCCGCTGCAAGAGGCGTTGCGCGCCAACGGTTTTTCCACGCCCAACTGAGCTTGCGTACATGGATTCCCTGATCACCGCCGCGGCCCGCGCGCTCGCTGCGGGTGATGCGCTCGGTGCACTCAAACGGGTGGCGCTGCGCGAGGATCCACCGGCGCTGGCCCTGCGCGGCATCGCCATGGCCCAGCTCGGTGAGCATCCGCGTGCGCGGGAACTGTTGCGGCGTGCCGCACGCGGCTTTGGCGCCCACGAAGAATTGGCGCGGGCGCGTTGTATCGTGGCCGCGGCCGAAGTGGCGCTGGCGGTGCGCGACATCGGCAGCTCCTCGCGTGCATTGACGGCGGCGCTGGCCACGCTGGAAGCCCATGCCGATCACGCCAACGCGTTGCAGGCACGGCTCATCGCGGCGCGCCGGCTGTTGCTGCTGGGACGTCTGGACGAGGCCGGCGCGGCCTTGGCGCAGCTCGATGCACGCGGCTTGCCGGCGTCGCTGTCGGCGGTGGCCGAGTTGACGATGGCCGAACTGGCGCTGCGCTCCTTGCAGGTCGCCCCGGCGCGGGCGGCGCTGGCGCGTGCGCATCAGGCCGCCGGCCATGCACGGGTGCCGGCGCTATTGGCCGAGGTGGAAGAGGCCCAGGCCGCGCTTGATCGTCCGGCCGCGCGCCGCTTGTCTGCCGATGGCGAACAGGTGCTGCGGCTCGATGAGGTGGCGGCCTTGCTGGCATCCGATACGCTGGTGGTCGACGCTTGTCGTCGCGGCATGGGCGCCGGCTCGGCGACGGCCTGGCTGAGCCTGGCGCGGCGGCCGGTGCTGTTTGCCCTGGCGCGTGCGCTGGCCGAGGCCTGGCCAGCCGACGTCGATCGCGAAACCCTGATCGCCTGCGCGTTTCCCACCCAGCATCCCAATGAATCGCATCGCGCGCGCCTGCGGGTCGAGCTCGGTCGCCTGCGCGCACTGATGACGGCATTGGGGCAGATTGAAGCGACTGCGCGCGGTTTCGTGCTCAAGCCGTTCGCTGCTCGCGCGGTGGCGGTGCTGGCGCCGCCCATCGATGGCGAGCAGGCGCAACTGGTGGCGCTGCTGTCCGACGGCGCCGCCTGGTCGACCTCTGCGCTGGCCCAGGCGCTGGGCGCGAGTCAGCGCACCGTCCAGCGCGCGCCATCGGCCAGGCGCGTACGCGCCGCTGGCTGGCGCCGCCGCTGGCCGGATTCACGACAATCTTGTTACTCCCCGCGACGCTGCCATTGGAATAAAGTTATGTTGCGGCGCCGACTTGAGGTGCGCCAACTGCTACCAACAAACCAGGAGCCGGCCATGACCAGCAACAAAGCAACCCCAGAAGCAGAGGCGCAGGCCGCCGAGATCGTGCGCGAATACGGCCCCTTTGCCGGCGTCGGGCAGGTCAACGGCGTGACCTACGACGGCCAGCACGTGTGGGCCGCCACCGGACCCAAGCTGCTAGCCTTCGATCCCGCCAACGGCGAGCCTACCCGCTCGCTGGACTGTCCCTGCGACGCCGGCACCGCCTTCGACGGCACTTACCTGTACCAGATCGCCGAGCAGCGCATCGACAAGATCGATCCCGCCAGCGGCGCCGTGCTGGCGTCGATCCCGGCGCCCGGCAACGGCTGCGACTCGGGCCTGACCTGGGCCGAAGGCAGCCTGTGGGTGGGCCAGTACCGCGACCGCAAGATCCACCAGATCGACCCCGCCACCGGCAAGCTGATCCGCAGCATCGCCACCAATCGTTTCGTCACCGGCGTGACCTGGGTCGACGGCGAGTTGTGGCACGGCACCTGGGAAGGCGAAGAGAGCGAGCTGCGCCGCATCGATCCCGCCAGCGGCACGGTGCTGGAGCGACTGGCGATGCCGGCCGGCGCCGGCGTCAGCGGGCTGGAGTCCGACGGCGCCGATCTGTTCTATTGCGGCGGCGGCACCAGCGGCAAGGTGCGCGCCGTGCGCCGTCCCAAGCGCGCACGCGCGGCGTAGCCCCACGCACCAGCGGGATCGCCGCCCGCTGCCGATTACCCCGATACATCGAAGCCCTTGCCGGCTATCAGCGCGGCGGGAACGGTGCATCCAACATCGCCGCAAAACCTACCAGGAGAACAGCATGAACACGCTTGCCGACACCTTTGTTGCCAACCATCCCGTCGTTTCCGGCGCGCACTGGCTGAGCGCGCGCAAGGCGTTACTGGCGCGCGAAAAGGAATTGACGCGCCTGCATGACGAGCTGGCCCGCGAGCGCCGCGCGTTGCCGTGGCAGCGCGTAGAAAAGGACTATGCATTCGATACGCCGCAAGGCCGATGCACGCTGGCCGAGCTGTTCGGTGAGCGCAGCCAGTTGCTGGTGCAGCACTTCATGTTCGGCGTGGGTTGGGAGCAGGGTTGTCCGAGTTGTTCATTCATGGCGGACCACGCCGACGGTATGGCGCAACACCTGGCGCAACGCGACATCGCGCTGGTGGCAATCTCGCATGCGCCGCTGGCCGCCATCGAGGTGTTCCGCAGGCGCATGGGCTGGCAATTTCCTTGGGTGTCGGCGCATGACAGCGACTTCAACTACGATTTCGACGTCAGCTTTGCGCCCGCCGAAAAGGGCGAGAGCGCGGTCTATTACAACTATACGGTGCAATCTTTTCCGGCCGAAGAGGCGCCCGGCATCAGCGTGTTTTACAAGGACCAGGCCGGCGACATCTTCCATACTTATTCGACTTACGGCCGTGGCGTGGAAGTGATGATAGGCGCCTACCGCATGATGGACCTCACGCCCAAGGGACGCGCCGAAAGAAACGCCGGGCACAAGATGGATTGGGTGCGCCATCACGACCGCTATGGCACGGCGCCGCAGGCCGCTGCGGCCGGCGGCTGCTGCCATTCGCAGGCCTGAAGCCGGGCGCGTAATGTCGACGTCCTTATTGCCCTGGGCGGCGGCATTGTCAATCGCCGTAGCCGCGCATCACTGGCGGCAACGCCACGACAAACCGCTGCCCACGCCGGCCCGGCATATCGGGCTGGCGCTTGGTTCTCTCATGATGTCCGGCGCGCACGGGGTCGCAACGATGCTGGCGCCGGCGTTGATGCCGCTATGCACGAGCAGTGCATCGACGCACTCGGTCGGTGGCGCCGATTCCTGGTTGCCGATACTGGCGGCGGTGGGCTTGCATGCGCCGGCGATGTTCGCCGTCACGGCGGTGCTTGCTACGCTGGCGTGCCGCCGCCGCAAGCGCTGGCTTAATCGCCTTTCTTGATCAAACGTCCGTCTTTCTGCTGGCCGGCCTCGAAGCTGCCGACCCAGCGGTCGCCGTCGGGAAAGAACAGCGTGCCCTTGCCGTTGCGTTTGTTTTTCTGATATTCGCCTTCGTAGCGGGTGCCGTCGGATTCGTAATAGGTGCCGACGCCGCTCAGCATGCCGTATTCCCAAGCCCCTTCGTAGCGATCTCCGATATTCCAGTAATAGGTGCCGGTGCCGTGGCGCAGGCCTTTTGTGAAATTGCCTTCGTAGCGGCCGTTGTCCAGATATTGCGCACCTTTGCCGGAGCGAAAGCCGTCGGTGAAGTTGCCCACGTATTTTTCACCACGGATGTACTCGATGGTACCCGGGCCTTCCTCTCTGCCGGCAACCACCAATCCTGTGTAGCGGGCGAACAGCGCGCCCTCGCGAAAGCGGCTCCAGTCTCCCGAACCTGAGGTAAGGCCGTTGCGGCAGCCACCGGTCCAGCTGACGGTTTCCTTGCTGGCGTATATCGGGGTATAGAAATAGCAGCCCTTGGCATCCTGCGAATAGTTCGTCGCGAGCTCTTTCTTTGCGTCGCTGTCGCCGTTAGCGGCCTGTTGCATCAACAGCGTCAGGGCCGCTTCCGCCTTTTTATAACGTGCGCCGTTGCTGGCGTCTGCTGCGCGCTTGGCGGCCGCGTTCAATTGCGGGGCGGACAGAACGACATCAATTTTCTTGCTGGTGCCGCCGCCGAGCCGGACTTCTTGTTCAAACACCTGGTCCTGGATATCGTCGAATTTTTTGATCACGCGGAATTTGTGCGCGCCTTCCGGCAGCATGATATCGACCGGGCACTCGCCCTTGAACTTGCCGTCGACCTGCACTTCCGCGCCCTTGTCGGCCTCTTCGCAAGTGATGCGCACCATGGCGTTGGCGGCAGGCGCCGCATGACCGTACAGCGGCGCCAGCAACGCCACCGCAACGCCCAGCGATATACGGAAAAAAACAGGATATGGTTTCATGGGATGCTTTCTTATTCTGTGGCGCGATGGTTATTTGGGCACGCAGGTAAAGGTGCCGTCCGGCCGGTCCTGGATCTCATCCTTGCCGAATGCAATGCCCCCTTCGCAAGCCGCGTAGTGATAGTTGCCGACGCCGCGCGCGTATTGCTTGTCGCCCGGCATGACATTGGTCGAGTGGGTGTAAAAACTGTTGCCGGGGGGGCCGTCGCCGCAATGCTTGTTGGAATATTTCAGGTCGCCGCACCACACCACGAAAATCTGGATGTTGCAGGTGTTGTTGAAAGCCAAGTCTTCCTTTTCACGCACCACGGAAACGCAGCGCATGGCTTCGCGACCGGTGTTGATGGAGTTGGACGGTTTCTTCACGGGCGCAGCCTGCACTCTCTCCGGAGTCGCTGGAGCAGGGGCGGCGACCGGCGCGACCACGCGCGTTGGCTGCTGCACCGGCTGGGCTTGTTGCGCTTGCGCCAGTTGCAGGCGCTGGTTATCCGATTGACGCTGTTGCTGTGCGCGCTGTTCGCGTGCGGCAGCGGCATTGGCCTCTGCCTGGCGTTGCTCGAACTGGCGGCTGCGCGCCTGATCCTGGGCGCGCGAGTTGGCTTGCGCCTGCAAGCTTTGCGCATAGGCATTGCCGGCTGCGGCGACGCGGCTGTTCAGGTTGGCGCGTTCGTCGGCCTCGCGTTGCGCCTGGTATTCGGCATCGCGCGCGCGCTGTTCGGCCAGGCGCTGACGTTCTTGCTGCTGTTCGAGATCGCGCTGGCGCTGCGCGATGACGCGCTCTTCTTCCTTCACGCGCGCTTTTTCAGCCAGCACGCCGTCTTCGGCGCGCTTGAGCGTGTTTTTGCTCTTGCTGTCATTGGCCAGTTTGCGCGCTGCGCGCAATTGCGTTTCGGTACAGTTGAAGTCGCGTGCCGCGGTGCACTGGTTGGCTTTGGCAATCGAGACGTCGAAATCGCCTTTGTCCATCTTGTCGAACTGGTCGCTCATGCGCAGCAAGTCTTGCGCATGGGCCGCACCGGCATGCGCCGCCAGTGCGCAAACGCCGATCAGCACCAACGCACGCAGGTCGCGCGCGCGCCAGGTGGGAGCCTTGCTCCCGTCAAACAGGTTTGCCTTGTTCAAAGCCAGTTCCCCCTCAGCGGCAAGCTGATGTAGCGCCGATGCGTGTCGGCGGTCTGTTATATCAATGAAATGTGGTGTTGCCGTTTTTATTCCGGACCGACAAATTTGTTGCGTTCGAATCTTCCCGCCTGGCGGCTGCCGTCTGCACTGGTCAACACGCCTTTGCCGTTCATCTGGCCATTCTTGAATTCACCTTCGTAGCGCTCGCCGTTCTTCTTGACCAGCACGCCCTTGACGGCGGTATTCCAATCCTGGAAGTCGCCTTCATAGCGATCGCCATTTGAATACAACTGCGTGCCTTGTCCACGTCGTTTTCCGTCGACAAACATGCCTTCGAAGTCTTCACCGTTATGGAAAATCTGCTTGCCTTTGCCCTCGATCTTGCCCTGGACGAAGTTGCCGATGAGGCGACCATATTCGGGAACGCCGTCGGTCGACCACACCAATTCTCCGGGACCCGAACCGGCGCCGCCTTTGCAGGCGCCGCTCCACGACTTGACGGCCGCGTGCATGTCTTCAGGCATGTTCAACAGGAAGTGGCAGCCTTTGGCATCGGCCAGGTAGTTCAGCGCCAGTTCCGCCTTGGCCACCGGGCTGCCGGCGACGACGCCGCGCATCAGCACCGGAAACGGCGTCCGCCGCGTCCAAAAGTTGCTCCAGTCGGGTGTGCCGGAAACGTAAGGCGGTGGTTTGGGCAGTTCTATGCGTTGCGCAACACCTGCGCCGAGCGGCACATCCACGCCATACACCAGCGCATATTTGCCGTCTTTTTTGGTCACGACTTCGAGCCGATGATTGCCGGGTTTGGCGCTGAGATCGACCGGACATTTTCCTTTGTACTCGCCGTCCAGCAGCACATCGGAACCCTTTTCCGTGTCATCGCAACTCAGCCGGATATAGGAATCGGCAGCCAGCGCCGACAATGGGGAGAGTAAGGTCAATGCGCAGAACAGGCGAAGTACGGTCATAGGTGAGAGTGAGTTGGCCGGCCATTAAATGTATCTGGAACTCATTTCATCAATAGGCGTGAGATGCGTTCTTCCCAGAAAGGGCACTGGCAAGGCGTGCGTCGCGTCGCGTGGCGGGCCACGCGCAAGGAGCGGCAACGCAGCCAGCGCCCTTTCTGGGAAGAACCCGCAGGGAGCAGCCTGTTTGGGCGAATTGCTGCGTTACGAAGCAGGGCCAAGACGCCCAGTCTTGGCCCTGCTTCGCGCCTTGCACTTCATCCTAAACAGGGCAAGCTCGCACTCACCCCTATTGATGAAACGAGTTCTAATTGTTACACGGATCGATTTATTTACCATTGTCGGAATTGCAAGTCGCAGGACTTTTTTACCGACCGCCGATACCCGCAAATGGACAAACGCCCGATGCGGGCACCGGGCGTTTGCGTTTCAGACGGAAGCGGAGTGATCCGCTTGCTCAGTAGCGATAGCCCAGCGTGAGCATCACGGTGCGGTCGTCACCCAAGGCCACGGCGCGCGCCAGGCCGCCGGCGTAGTACTCGGTATTGAAGATGTTTTTCACATTGAGCGCAGCGCGCCAGCGTGCCGCGTTGTAGGCCACACCGGCGTCGGCCACGACATAGCCGGGCAAGTTGTAGCCGCTGCTGCGTTGCATGCCTTGGCCATGCACGCCGCCGTTCAGTTCCCAGCCGTTCAACTCATCCCTGAAGCGATAGCGTGCGCTGGTGTTGAAGCTGTGGCGCGGCACGTTGTCCAGCCATTGGCCGACGGTGGTGACGGTCTGACCGCCATCGTCGGTCACCGTCGCGGCGGTGTAGGCATAACCAGCCATCAGGCTCAGGCCGTTTTGGAAGTCCGAAGTGAGGCCGATTTCAAGGCCGCGCGACCGCTGTTCTCCGACCGCGACGCTGAACCCGGTATTGGCGGTGTCGCTGACCAGCACATTGCGACGGCGTAGATCGAATACCGCTACATTCAGGTTGGTGCGGCCTTCATCCATTTCCACTTTGACGCCGGCTTCCACTTGTTTGCCGGTTTCAGGCTTGAAGGTATTGCCGCCGACATCGGTGCCGCTGTTGGGATAAAACGAGGTGGCATAGCTGACGTACGGACGTACACCGCGCAGCACCTCGTACATCAAGGCTGCCGAGCCGGTGTTGGCGCCGGCCGGATTATTGGTGTGGGTGCTGGTGCGGATATTGTCCGAATACGTGGAGGTGTTGTCGCGGCGCAGGCCGGCCACCAGTTGCCAGCGGTCGCCGAAGCGGATCTGATCGCGCAGGTAGATGCCGAGATCGCGCACTGTGGTAGAGGTGTTGGTGGCCGGTGCGACCGGGCAGATCACGCTTGCGCCATAGACCGGTTTGTAGACGTTCAGTGCGGCTACGGTACAGGTGAACGAACGCACATCTTCGCGCGTGTTCAGATAGTCGCTGCCGAAGGTGATGTCATGCTTGCCGAGCGCGGTGGTGAAGCTGCGCTGCAGATTGGTGTCCATGGTGAAGGTCTGGCCGTTGTAAGTCTGGTCGGTGGCGGTGCGCGACAGGCTCTGGCTGGTGGCGTTGAGGACGTTGTTGGCGATCAACTGACCGCTCATGGTGAATTGTTGGTAACGCAGGTTGTTGTGCAGCGTCCAGCCGTCATCGAAGCGATGCGTCAGCGTATAGCCCAGACGCGTCTCGATGGCGTTGTAGGGCCGCGCCGCCGGCTCGCCGATGAACAGGCTGCGCGGCAGGCTGCCGTTGATGTTGCCGGTGATCGAACCCGATAACGGCAAGCCCTGCTGGCGCACATAGCCGCGTTCCTGGAAGCTGGTCAGGATGGTGAAGTCGGTGCGCGCGCCGAGGTCCAGCGAGAGCGAAGGCGCGATGTAGCGGTTCTTGAACCAGACGTAATTGGTGGCGTCGTTGGCGTTGGAGATCAGGCCGTTGATGCGGAACGCCTGCTTGCCGTTTTCCGAGAGCGACTTGTTCAGGTCGATCGTGGTCTCGTAGAAGTCGTGGCTGCCGGCCGTGACATCGACATTGGCGAAGTCTTCCGCCTGCGGCCGTTTGCTGACCATGTTGACCAGGCCGCCCGGCAGCACCAGGCCGTACAGCAGCGAGGCCGGCCCTTTCAGGACCTCAACTTGCTCAAGGCCGAACAATTGCTCGGCCACGCGGTTGGACGCGGCGGTGCGCAAGCCATCCAGGTAGAGCGAGTCCGAAGCGACCTGGCCGCGAATGATCAGATCGTCCCAGCCGCGCCGACCGTATTGGTTGGACACCACACCGGCCACATTCTTGAGCGCGTCGGACAAACTCACCGCCTGTTGGCTGTCGAGCACCGCGCGCGGCACCACCGAGATGGACAGCGGGGTCTGCGCCAACGGCGTGGAGGATTTGTTGACTAAAGGCTTGCGGACGCTGAAAGCAGCCCCCGCATCGCCATCGGACACCACATTCACCGTGGGTAGGCTGGTCTCTGGGGTGACAGTTGCGGCCTCAACTGAGGCGGAGGAATTGGTCTGGGCTAACAGAATTGAAGGCGCAAGGGCAGTCAAGCCGACAAACAGAGCACTGGTGCGAGGAAAGGACATGGAGAGACGTCGTGAAGGGCAGTAGTTTATGAGAATAAGTCTTATTTATAATATCCGCTGATGGCGCATCGCAGCAAACTAATTCGTATTTTTTCGGTATTTTTTTGCGATCAGCCGACACCGCTGAGAAAGGGCGGACGCGCCTGCTTGTCACGGCTCGGGACGGCTTGAAAGCAGGGGCGCTTACTGCCAGCGACGGCGACCACGCGTGCGCCGCATCATTTCCTCAACAAAATCGCCTGATCGCGTTACAGTTCCACTGCGTGCAGCGGCCGACGCTAGCCACCACCTTGGAAAAACCATGCCCATTTCAATTGCCATCGCATCGATACTCCTGGCCATCCTGATCGGCGCCATGAGCCCTGGTCCCAGCTTCGTGCTGGTAGTGCGCAATGCCATCGGCTTGTCGCGGCGCGACGGTATCGCCACTGCATTGGGCATGGGCGTGGGGGGAAGCCTGTTCAGCACGGCCGCCTTGGCGGGCTTGTATTCCCTGCTGGCGGCAGTGTCCTGGCTGTACCTCACCCTCAAAATCCTGGGTGGTGTTTATCTGATCTATCTGGCGTTCAAAATCTGGCGCGCGGCAGGCGCCGCGCTCGCGCTTGATAGCCCGGCCGCCAAAACCGCCAGAGGACTTGCCAGGTCGTTCTGGCGCGGCGTCGCCACTCAGCTCAGCAACCCCAAGACGGCCATCGTCTACGGCAGCATCTTTGCCGCCTTGCTGCCGCAACATCCGCCCTGGTGGTGCTCGCTGGTGTTGCCGCCGCTGGTATTTACCGTCGAGTCGTCCTGGTACATCGTTGTCGCGCTTTGCTTTTCCAGCCAGGCGCCGCGCAATCTCTATCTGCGCGCCAAGGCCGGGGTCGATCGCCTTGCCGCCGGCGTGATCGCCGCACTGGGACTGCAATTGATCTGCAGCGCCTATGACGCAAAAGGGTAGACTAGCCAAAAAGCTGGACGATCGCGCCGGGGCGGGAACAGGGGAATTCCGATGCACATAAAGCCGTTATCCGGCACCGCGAAAGATATTGCCATGGCGATCATCGTCGCCGTCGGCACGATCACCAGCCAGAGCGCCGACGCCGCCACCGGCTACTACCTGGTGTCGGTCTACAGCGCGGAAGACCAGGTCACGGTCGATTACAAATACTGGAACGCCAAGAAAAACGGCAGCGCGCCGTTCGGCTCGCCCGAGCTGGGCATTGGCTATGGCGTCAGTTCGCGCTGGTACACCGAACTCTACGGTGTCGATACGCAAACGGCGGCGCAAGGCACGCAATTCAACAGCCTCAACTGGCAAAACGATTTCTTGCTGACGCAGGGGCAATACTGGTTCGACCTGGCGATCCACACCGACATTCAGCAATACGCGCGCAGCGGCGGCTACGGCTTCGAGTGGGGGCCGGTGTTCCAGACCGAACTCTGGCGCACGCAGCTCAACGCCAATATCTTCCTGCAGCGCGACTACCGCAGCAACCAGAGCAACGCCACGCAGCTGGTCTATCAATGGCAACTGCGGCAGCACTGGACGCCCTTGCTCAACTTCGGCCTGCAGGGTTTCGGCGAACTGGGACGCTGGGACAACTGGAACAGCACCGCAACCCAATCGCACCGGGCCGGCCCCGCGCTGTTCGGCACCTGGTACCTGCCCAACGCGCACAAGATCATGTATGAAGCCGCCTATCTGATCGGCAAGAACGCCGGCAGCGCGGCCAAGAGCTTCGCAATGCGCTTGCAGTACGCGTTCTGAACCTGGCGTCGTACACGGCGCTGGTGTTGGCCACTTGTGGTTAAATCATGCGTTTCGATGAGGAAGGAATGCAGCGATGAATGTCGATTGGCATGGCGGACTGATCACACGCGCGACGGCAGTCGATGCCCAGTACAAGAACACGCGAACGTGCGACGTTTTCTGACGCTGCAGTGCGGACCCGGGTTCAAGTTCACGCGCGACTTCATGGCGTGGGTGTGCGATGGTGTGCCCAAAAGCATGGGCGATGTCGCCGATGAATGGACGCGTCGACAGCAATGAAGTCTGGCCTGGCAACGTGTAACGGATTGGCGTATTTGCTCCTTGAAATCCGCAAGAAATGTCCGCTCCGGTTCTCTACACTGAAAGCACATCAATTGTTTCAGGAAGCCGCCATGACTCCAGCGTATCAAGACCAGGCCATTCATGTGATGGGCATTGAGTTGCGGACCAGCAACGCGCACGCGTTTCAAACGATTCCCTTGCATTGGCAGCGGTTTTTTCAAGAGAAGGTGGCGGCGGCAATCGAGGGAAGGATGTCCGATGATATTTACGCGGTATATACCAACTTCCAGAATGCGGGAATAAACAACGAAGGAACCTATTCGTTGATCATCGGGCTTGCCATCCATCCCGAGATCGAGCCGCTGCCAGCGGCAGGTTTTGCCAGGGCAGTGGTGCCCGCGTCACATCGCATCGTCTTTCCGGTGGCGGCGAACCGGCCTGAGAATGTGGGTGAAACGTGGCAGAAAATATGGAAATATGCTGCTGTTCAAAAGACCTGCATCGCCGAGTATGAACGCTACCGCAGCAGCGACGGGCGAATCGACATTTCCATCGGTATCAACAACCCTAGCCGTGCACTGTGAACCCGCCACGCGACTTAAGCGACTACCAGGCTCGCCTCTCGAAGGTGATGGCGTACATTCATGACAATCTCAGTGCGCCGCTGGACCTGGATCGGCTGGCCGAGGTGGCCAATTTGTCTCCCTATCATTGGCATCGCATCTATCACGCGTTGCAGGGAGAAACCTTGGCGGCGACCGTACTCCGGCTGCGGCTGCAACGCGGATCCGGTTACCTGGCCCATACAACGCACACCGTGGCCGACATCGCACGGCGTTGCGGTTACCGAAATGTGCAATCGTTCACACGCGCGTTCAGGCAGGTCTATGGCGCGAGTCCTGCCGCATGGAGGGAACGCACCAGCCAAACGCCGTTTGAGGCGGTTCCCTTGGCCGCGTGCGCCGATGCCTGGCCGGTTGATGTGCGCGAGGTGCCACAGATCACTTTGGCGGGTCTCGATCATCGCGGTTCTTATATGCGTATCGGGCAGGCATTCGAGGCTAGCCGGATTCACATGGCGGCGCAGAATCTGATCTCTTCAGAGACGCGCTGGCTGGCCGTCTATGTTGATGATCCTTTCGCTTTTCCCGAAGCACAGCTGCATTCACGTGCCGGCTTGTCGCTTGCGCCTGACAAGGCTGCACCGGCACCGCTAGTGACGTTCTCGTTGGGCGGAGGTCGTTGCGCCGTGTTGCGTTATCGCGGTCCCTACGCCGGCATGCGCGCTGCCTATCATTGGCTGTTCGGCACCTGGTTGATGGATTCCGGCTATACGCCGGCAAACCATCCGGTATTTGAGGAATACCTCAATAGCCCCCGCGACACGGCACCGGCCGATTTGCTTACTGATATCTTCCTGCCCTTAGCCGTCAGTGAGTGAGCAGCCCAGGCCTGGAAAAAACCTCCACGCCCTGTGCAATGCGTCGGCAATTGCTTGTGCAGGCTCTCAAGTTCACACCGGAAGTTGATTACGCCGACGCAGTTCCCGGATGACGCCACTGTGGTCGAGATCGCCATCGCCGTTTTCCAACATGTCGGCAAACAACTGATCGGCCTTGTTGAGCATCGGTAAATCCAGTCCCACGGTGGCTGCGAAACGAACCGCGGTACTGGTGTCCTTGACCTGGTAACGCGCCGGACCGCCTGGTGTAAAGTCGCCGCTGATCATGCGCAGCGCATGCTGCCGCAGTATCGTCGAGTCGGCAAAGCCGCCGAGCAGCGCCTCGCGCACTTTTGCCGGATCTGCTCCGCCGCGCTCGGCCAATAGCAGGGCTTCAGCCACACTGGCGATGTTGTTGGCAACCATCATCTGATTGACCAGCTTGGCCAGTTCGCCCGATCCCGCCGGACCGACATGCGTCGGGCGTCCCATCTTTTCAAGTAAAGGCAATGCTTGCTGATAGGCTTGCACGGTGCCGCCCGCCATGATTGCCAGGCTTGCTTCCAGCGCGCCTTTTTCGCCGCCCGATACCGGGGCATCGACATAGGCAACGCCACGGACGGCAGCTTGCTGCGCCTGATGACGGGCGGTCTCGACCGGAATCGAACTCATGACGATCAGCAGCGACCCCGCGCGCATGGCGGCGATCAAACCGTGTTCGCCCAGGAGCAACGCATCGCAACTGGGACCCGAACTCAGCATGCATACCAGCACGTCGGCATCGCGCACGACATCGTTGGCCTTAGCCACTACCGTGGCGCCGCATGCTGAAAGTCGTTGTGCTTTATCCGGCGTGCGATTCCATGCCTGTACGCGATAACCCGCTTGCGCCAGATGGCGCGCCATCGGAAAACCCATGATGCCGGTGCCGATGAAACCGATCGTTTTCATGTTGAGGGCGGTGGTCATGTCGCTTTCCCGACCGGGGTGGCGCCAAACCGTACCGGCAATTCCCGCTCGATACAGGCCGGAAAGCCGGCCCTGAAACGCGCCAGGTGCGGCGTCTCGAGATGCCGGTCGAATGCGTCCCGGTCGTCATAAACTTCGTAGAAAAGGACGCGCGTCGAATCAGGAAAACTGACCACATCGAATTGGCGGCAACCGGTCTCGTCGGCCACCGAATGATCGGCATCGTCATGCGCCAGCGCGAGGAAATCCGCCATGCCGGCGGACTTGACCTCGAACTCTGCGATGACGACAAATGCATTTGCGGCATTTGTCATGCGCCGCTCCTAGCGCAGCAAAATGCTGCCACCGGGATTGGCGCGGGCATGCCGTTCCATCTCCTGGCGCAACTTCACCACGTCCAGGTCGCTCGACAGCTCGACATCCTCGAAGCGGACGACGGTATCTTTCTTGACCGCACGCTTGAGCTTGACGTTGTGCGCCAGGCCGATTGGCAATGCGCCCAGCGCGAGGCTCTTCGAGGCAGGGATGGCATTGGCCCACACGGCATAGCCGCCTTCGCCGTCCAGCATTTCGCCGGCCTGCAAGTCGCGCTTGGCGGTGGCGACCGCATCGCCGCGGAACTCCTTGGAACAGCCGGTGGATTCCCCGCGCAATACCGCTGACAACACGCTGATGCTGGTTTCGAGGCCGATCATGTGGAACGGCCGCCACATCGAGCCGTACCAGCCCGATTTGTCGACCAGCAGGCCGTATTGCTTGAAGCAGGCGCGTGCATATTCAGTCGGCGCCTTGAAGGTGACAAAGACGCCATAGCGAATGTTGTTGAACACTTCGCGGCCATCCGGCTCCTGACTGGCGGCGATGTCGACCAGGCCGCTGCGCGCCAACCGGCCGCCGTCTGCTGCGGGGCGGAACACGCTGGCCAGATCGTGCAGGCCGGTGGGCGGAAATGCCAGGCCGTCGTCCGGGCAATCGAGGCCGGTGCCGTTGGCCACTGCCGCCATTTCGATTGCGGCCTTGGTGCCGTCGGTGAAGGAGTTGTACATCTTGGGATTGAAATCGCCCTTGGCGACTTCTTCGTCGGTCCAGCCGAAGAATCCCCAGACGGTATCAGGCGTCGAATAGCGGTAGCGCGGCTCGTAGTTCATGCCCTTGCCGGCCGAGACCAGTTCGAATCCGCAGGAGCGCGCCCAGTCGACCAGTTCGCAAATGATGGCCGGTTGGTCGCCGTAGGCCATGCTGTAGACCAGGCCCTTGGCCTTGGCGCGTGCCGCCAGCAAGGGACCGCACATGGCGTCGGCTTCGACGTTGACCATGACTACGTGCTTGCCGCCGTCGATGGCCGACAGCGCGTGGCGCACGCCGGCAATCGGATGGCCGGTGGCTTCGATGATGCATTCGATCTCCTGGCAGTCGGCCAGCGCAGCAGCATTTTCCAACACGCAGGTGGTGCCGTTCTTGACCGCGTCGCCGAGCGTCTTGGCCTGATATCTGTCCTTTTCCCAGCCCACTCGCTCCAGTGCGGCATGGGCTTTTTCCACGTTCAGGTCGGCCACGCCGACGATGTGCATGCCTTCGATAAGCCGGGCCTGCGCCAATACCATGGAGCCGAATTTACCGGCGCCGACCAGGCCGACGCGCACCGGGCGGCCGGCCGCCGCGCGTTCGCGCAGCAAGCTGTACAGATTCATTTTTGATCCTTCTCGTCAATAACAGGAGGCATCGCCCGGGTCTCTCGCGTTCTGGGCTTTGGGTGCGATACCTGAAAGCGTGAAATTGCCGCATGTCTTGCGCCACGCCGGGAAATACGGTCGTGCGACAAGCCAGCCGGCAGACTCTTACGCACTGGGCGAACTGCTTCTTGCGCAGCTTGGATTCGCCCAACTCGTGCAAAAAGTTTACTCAGCGCATCCTGTTAAAACAATTAACATTTATGATCGGATCACTTAGTTTTTCTAAGTAATACGAAAGAAGATAGAAGAAATGACAGCGAAGAAGGAGGGGATTATGTCGAAAACGGCAGCTGCAGATACAGCGCTTGCTCGGCCTGCCACTGCGCTACTTCCGCGCGCAGCCAGTCGATGAAGACGCTGACTTTGTTTTTGCGCAGATGATCGACCGGGCAGACGATCCATTGCGTGGTTTGGGAGATGCGCGGGGGCTTGCGCACCGGGCAAATCAGGCTGCCGTCGCGCAGTTCACGCCACATCATCAGGCTGCTTTCCAGCGCCAGGCCGATGCCGTCGGCGGCAGCGTCGACCGCCATGTGGCTGCGATCGAACAACACCCGGCGAATCTGGGTGGGCGGGGTGATGTTGCTCATGGAAAACCAGTACGGCCATTGCACCTGAGATTTGACTGACTGAATCAGGCGATGCTGGGCGACGTCGGCGATGTCCAGACTGCCGGCTTGCGCGTAGTGCGGGCTGCATACCGGGAAGAACCATTCCTCGGTCAGTCCTTCAGTATATAAACCCGGCCATTGGCCGCGCCCGTGGCGGATTTCAACGTCCACCGTCTCGCGCGTGAAATCGGTCACTTCGTTGGTGCCGTTGAGGCGCACTTCCAGATCGGGATTGGCGTCCAGAAACGAGCGCAGCCGCGGCAACAGCCATTTGCTCGACAAGGTCGGCGTCGCGCGCACCGTCAGCAGCGTCACCGGACGCAGGCCGCGAATGCTTTGCGTGGCCTCGGAAATACGGTCGATTTCTTCGGCGATCATGGAAAAATAGCGCTCGCCGGCTTCGGTCAGGGCGACGCCGCGGCCCACTTTGACCATCAGGGAGGTGCCCAGATGGGTTTCCAGCGCCTGAATCTGCTGGCTCACTGCCGAAGGCGTGACGTTGAGTTCTTCCGCCGCGCTGGAAATGCTGCCGGAGCGGGCCACGGCATGGAAAACACTGATCGAGCGGAGAGGGAGATACATGGCATCGACTCTTTAAATTTTCTACACAATACTTAAAAATAAATTAATTGTACTTCACCAACAAACCTTTTACATTCAATCACGGACTCCCCCGGGCAACCTCGCAGAAGGCGACCAGGGAATCTGCAAGGCAGTCGCCGCCGTGGCGATTGCCGCAGCCAGACCCGCTGCATCGTATCCGGCAAGAAGAAGGCGCATCCTGCAAGGAGCCAGCCTTGAACACCGGAGCTTGACCTATAAAAACTGGAGACAACAGCATGAACAAAGCCAAACCGCCACGCGGCGATACGTCGTCTATTCCGCCTTCCGCCAAACGCCGCAGCCTGTTGACTGCCGCGGCGACATTGCCGCTGTTTACCGTTTGGTCCGGTCCGGCGCGCGCCGCCGAATTCAGCTACAAGCTGGCGACCGGCCAGTCGCTCGATCAACCGATCAACGCGCGCCTGAAGCAAGCCACCGACCGCATCCGCGAGGCCAGTTCGGGACGGCTCGACATCCGTTTCTTCCCGGCCAGCCAACTGGGTTCCGATACCGATCTGCTGACCCAGGTACGCTCCGGCGGCGTTGAGTTTCTGAATATCGCCGGTTCGGTGATTTCGACCGTGGTGCCGCTGGCAGCCATCACCAATGTCGGCTTTACCTATTCTGATTATCAGCAGGTCTGGAGCAGCGTCGACGGTGAGCTGGGCAAATTGATTCGTGCGCAGATCGACAAGAGCGGCTTCGTCTCGGTGGCCAAGGCCGGCGACAACAGCTTCCGCCAGATTTCGTCGGCCTCCAAACCGATCAAGACGCCGGCAGATCTGCAGGGCTATCGCATTCGCGTACCGGTCTCGCCGATGTTTACTTCGCTGTTCAAATCGCTGGGCGCCAATCCGACTTCGATCAATTTCAACGAGCTCTATACCGCGCTGCAAACCAAGCTGGTCGACGGCCAGGAAAACGGTCTGGTGGCGATCGATTCCGGCAAGCTGTATGAGGTGCAAAAGTACATTACCCAGACCAATCACATCTGGGATCCGTTCTGGATGCTCGGCAATCGCCGCGCCTATGCCAATCTGCCTGACGATCTGAAGAAAATCGTGCAGCGCGAATTCGATCGCGCCTACATGGAACAACGCGGCGATGTCGAACAGCTCAACACCACGCTCAAAGATCAGCTCAGCAAGAAAGGCATCATTTTTGAGACCGCCAATCGGGAATCCTTCCGCAAGGCCCTGGCCGACGCCGGCTTTTACAAGGAATGGCGCGACAAGTTCGGTGCTGCGCCGTGGGCTGCGCTGGAGGCCGTCGTAGGGAAAATGTCGTGAGCGCCGTGCAGAGCGCCGCCCCGCCCATGCCGCTGAACGGGCCGGTCGGCAACACGCTGGGCAGCGCGCAGCACTGGCTGGAAAAATCGGTGGAAGTCGTCACCGCCGGCGTGCTGGTGGCCGAGGTGGCGTTGCTGTTCATCGGCATCATCGCGCGCTCGGTGCTGCATAGCTCGCTGATCTGGAGTGACGAACTGGCGTCCATCCTGTTCCTGTGGCTGGCCATGCTGGGCAGCGCGCTGGCGGTGCAACGTTCCTGCCATATGCGCCTGACCTTCTTCGTCTCGAAGCTGTCGCCGCGCGCGCAGGCATGGGCGGAGACGCTGGCCGTCGGCGTGACCGCGGTGCTGCTGTTGACGATGATTCATCCGAGCTTCGATTACGTCGAAGACCAGGGTTTCGTCGAAACACCGGCGCTGGGCTGGAGCGGCATGGTGCGGGCGCTCGCCGTGCCGGTCGGCTTTCTGATCGCCTTGGTGAGTTGCGCCTTGCGCCTGATGCATCACAACAAGCGCGACATCCTCACGGTGGCGGCATTGTTGACCGTCCTCGCCGGCGCCTGTTATGTGGCGGCGCCGATGCTCACGGCGATGGGGCAGAGTGCGTTGCCGATTTTCTTCATCGGCTTGCTGGGCGCGGCGGTCATGGCCGGCGCACCCATCGCCTTCGCCTTTGCGATTGCGACTTGCGCCTATCTGCTGACCACCACCACGACGCCGGTGGTCATCGTCGTCGGTCGCATGGATGAAGGCATGAGCAGCCTGATCCTGCTGGCGGTACCGATGTTCGTGCTGCTGGGACAGTTGGTGCATGCCACCGGACTGGCGCGCGTGATGGTGGAGTTTCTGGCGTCGCTGGTGGGCCACGTGCGCGGCGGCATGTCGTATGTGCTGCTTGGCGCGATGCTGCTGGTATCGGGAATATCGGGCTCCAAGACCGCCGACATGGCGGCGGTGGCGCCGGTCTTGTTTCCGGAAATGCGCAAGCGCGGCATGCAGGATAGCGAGTTGATCTCGCTGCTGGCAGCCTCCGGCGCCATGAGCGAAACCATCCCGCCGTCGCTGGTGTTGATCGCGATTGCATCGGTGACCGGCATTTCGATTGCGGCCTTATTTACCGCCGGCATCCTGCCCGCGTTTGTGCTGGCCATCGTGCTGGCGGTAGTGGCCTGGTGGCGTGCCGGCGCCGATCACGTGAGCACCAGCCGGGCGCCGTTCAAGCACGTGCTGAAGACGTTCGCGATTGCCTTGCCGGCCTTGTTGCTGCCGTTCGTCATTCGCACCGCGGTGGTGGAGGGCGTGGCAACCGCCACCGAAGTGTCGACCATCGGCATCGCCTATTCGCTGATCGTCGGGCTGATCATTTACCGCGGTAGCCTGAAGTGGCATATGGCCTTGCCGATTCTGGTGCAGACCGCAGCCTTGTCAGGAGCAATACTGTTCATCGTCGGCGCAGCCAGCGCGATGGGCTGGGCATTGACGCAATCGGGTTTTTCGCATGACCTTGCGGCAATGATGACGGCGGTGCCGGGTGGCGCAACCGGTTTCCTGCTGGTCTCGATCGTTGCTTTCATCGTGCTGGGCAGCGTACTGGAAGGCATCCCTGCTATCGTGCTGTTCGGTCCGCTGCTATTTCCGGTGGCGCGGCAACTCGGCATCCATGAAATCCACTACGCGATGGTGGTGATACTGGCGATGGGACTCGGCGTTTTCGCACCTCCTTTCGGCCTGTGCTACTACGCAGCCTGCATCATCGGCGAAGTAAAGCCGGAAGTGGCGCTGAAACGCATCTGGTTGTATCTGGGGATGTTGCTGTTGGGGTTGATTGCAATTACGTTTATTCCCTGGATATCGATCGGTTTTCTTTAATCGGCAAATGTAGCCAATAAAAAGCCCCGTGACTACGGGGCTTTTTACGCTCAGCGACTGCCATGGAAAGCGAGCTCGACAGCGCAATCGCCAAGGCCTGCAATCGGCCAGACCCGGACGTTCTCACGCGCCTGTTCAGGACGCGATGAAACCACCATCTGCAGCCAACACATGACCGACAACATAGGAGGCTTCATCCGACGCAAGCCAGACTACGGCTTGCGCGACCTCTTCCGGCTTGCCCATACGCCGTATCGGTAACGCAGCGGCCACGGCCGACATATCTGCGATACCGGAAGCCAGCATCATGTCGGTCACCACGCGTCCCGGCGCCACCGCGTTGATACGGATGCCGCGCGGCGCGGATTCCATGGCAGCCGAACGCATCAGGGAAATCACGGCAGCCTTGGAGGCGGAATACAGCGACAAGCCCGCATTGGGATTGCGCAGGCCGCTGACCGAGGCATTGATGACGATGCGGCCAGCCCCTTGTTTGAGCATCACCGGCACCTGGTATTTCAAGCACAGGAAAACCGCGCGCACATTGGTATTGAATACGCTGTCATACACGCTACTCTCTTGCTCTTCGAGCAGAGCGCGCCGCTCTTGCAAACCAGCGTTATTGAATGCCACGTCCAGGCAACCGAACCGCGCCACGGTCGTTTCGACCAGCTGGGCCACCTCGTCTTCTCGCGTGACGTCGGTTGGTACAAACAAGGATTGCGCACCCAAGGCCCGGCATTCGGCGGCCACTGCTTGCCCCTCCTGTTCGCGGCGACCGGCGATCACGACCGCCTTGGCGCCTTCCTGAGCCATCAGGATCGCGGTGGCACGGCCAATGCCGCTGCCGCCCCCGGTAACCAATCCGACGCGCCCCGCCATGCGGCAACGGCGCGCGGGCAAATCGTATTGCTGCTTGAGTGTCTCCATATCGAACGCCCTCCCATTTCCAACTTCGTCGATTCAATTAAGTTGTATCATACAACTTAATGGTCGAAAAGATAGGAATATTCGATTGCGTTCTCGCTACAAACATTTCTTTCCGCCGCCATGCACGCATGGCGAGCTATTCTTAACGTCCCGGTCCGTGCAAGCGCGACCAGCTTGCCTCTCTATATCGAGCGCAAGCTTGCCTTGCACCGTCACTTTACCTCTCCCTGATAGCGTTGCGTCCCGGCTGGACTGCATGTCTGCAATCCTGCCGTCGCCGCGCTTCAACGCAAGGGCACATTAATCCCAAACAGCACCGACGAATAACGCCCTTGGCCGACGTTGAGATTGCTGCTGTAGTCGACGATCAGCGACATGCCGTTGCCCATCAGCAGCCTGGCGCCCAGGCCGGCGGTCCAGTTGCCGGTGAAGCTGTCGTCCGAGCGGATCACGTAGGCCGGGGTCGACGAAGCCAGGTCGGCATACGAAATCCCCGCTTCGCCGGCACCGGAGAATTGCCGGCGATATTCCAGGCGCGCGCGCGGCGTCCACATCCCCACGCGGCTCAGGTACTGGCCCTCGGTGCGCAGGCCGAAGGTGCCGCTGCTGGTACGCACTTGTTGCTTGTAGTAAGTCAGCGCGTTGTTGCCGGCGGCGGCTTCGGTGTATTGCCCCAGCGTGGTCGCGGTCAGGTCGACCTTGCCGTAGGGCGACCACATCCAGCCGTCGCCACGGAACTCATAACCGCTCGACAGCGCGACGAACAGTTGGCTGCCGCTGCGTTGGCCGGTAGCGAAACTGCCGTCGTCGGTGACGTAGCGTGTCGAATCGAAGTTCAGTGCGCCATAACCGAGCATGCCGTCGATGAAGATGTTCGGCGTTGGTCGCACGCTGCCGTAGACGGTTGCCACCACGCTCTGGCCTATGCTCTTGCTGCCGCTGTCGCCGATGTCGCTGCGGTCGCGGCTATAGCCGGTGCCGACGCCGATCGTGAGTTGATCGCTGAGGCGATAGTCGGCGCCCATGCTGACGCCGTTGGTGGTGAAGCGGAAGCCTTCTTGCTGGCCGTTGGTGTTGCGTTGACCGAAGTCGACCGTACCGGCGATCCACAGCGACAACGCTTGTTTGGCCTGGTCGGGTTTGGCCGGCAGTTCCGGCAATGCGGCCAGGTCCTTGCTGTTGGTCGTGGAGGACGTGGTGTCCGTTTTACTCGCCTGGCTCAACAGCGGCCAACCGACTTTGCGCATGCCTGACTGCAGCGGCGAACCGACCACGCGATCGACTTCGTCGTCACTCCATTGCGCCAGCAAGGGTTTGACCGGTGTGACTGGTTGCGCCAATCCCAAGCCAAAACTGGACTGGGCCCAGCCGGTGCCATGCAGGCTTTCCAGGCGGCGGCTGAAGTTGCCCAGCTGCGCCGTGGCGAAGCGGCTGGCGCTCTGGCCGTGCGCGGCAACCACGCCTTTGACCTGGGCATCGTTGGCGGCATTGGTGCGGGCGGCGATGGTGATGGTGACGGTCGCGGCGGCAGACGGACCCGACGCATTGCTCAGCGTATAGCTCACCGTGGCGGCACCGGAAAACGCCGCCGCCGGTGTGAAGCTCAAGCGGTAGGACGTGCTGCCGGTAGTGACGATGGCGGCGGTGCCGGCAGCCGCGGGATTGATTGCGCCCAGGGTCGCTGCAGTGAACGGACCGCCGGTAGCGCCGGTCAGCAGATCGACCGATACCGTGGCGCCGGCCGCACCGGAAGCGCTCTGGTTGGCGGCCACGGGCAGTGCGCCTACGCTGATGGTGGCGGTGACGGTGGCGGAGGGGCCGAATACGTTCGACAGTGTGTAGCTGAATTGCGTGTTGCCGCTGAAGCCGACGGCGGCGGTGTAGACGATGTCGCTGCCGCTGACCACGGCAGTGCCGGAAGCCGGCGCAGCGGTGATCGTCACTGCGGTGATCGGGCCGTTGGCAGCCGCGGCGCCGACGTGCAAGGTCACCGACTGGCCCGGTTGTACGCTGGCGCTTTGCGGCGGCGAGGTCGGCACCGCCAGTGCCGTAATGGTGACGGTGACGGTCGCCGCCCCTGAGGTGCCGCCCGGCCCGGTCGTCGTGTAAGTGAAGCTGTCGCTGCCGAAATAGTTAGTGGTGGGGGTATAGACCACGTTCAGGCCGCTGACTACCGCAGTACCGTGCGCCGCGCCTGTGGCCACGGCAATGCTGGTAATGGCGCCGGTGTCGTTGACGGTCACCGGTATCGTCACCGCATGGTTGGCGCTGGTGTTGGCGCTATCGGCGACGGCCACGGGAACGGCCTGGCCCACTGTCAGCGTGAAGGTCTGCGTTTTGGTCACCGGCGTTGGCGTGCTGCTGTCGGTGGCGGATGCCGTCACGGAGAAACTGCCGTTTTGCGTCGGCGTGCCGGTGATCGTTGCGCTGGGGGTGCCGGCAGTGTAGGCCAGGCCGGTCGGCAGGCCGGTCACGGTGATCGCGCTATACGGCGCGTTGCCGCCGCTCCAGGTCAGCGTCTGGGTATAGCTCGTGCCCTGCGTAGCGCTCCATGTCGTGGAGGGAGTGATGACGACAGTCGGTGCGCCGATCGTCACGGTCACCGTCGCTACAGCGGAGGTGCCGACCGCATTGGTGGCCGTATAGCTGAATGTATCCGTACCGCTGTAGCCGGCCGTCGGCGTGTAGGTGAATCCCGTGACGCCGGACGGCGCCGCCGTGCCGTGTGCCGCTGCCGTGGTGACGGTCAGCGAGGTCGGCGTGCCGCCGCTGATCGATGCCGTGATGCTGTTGCCGCTGCTGCTGTAGCCGACCGTGGCACTACTGTTGGCGGTCACCGGTTTGCCGGCGCCGGTCGTGCCTGAGTAACTCACGGTTGTGCTGAAGCTGGCGGCATCGGTAGACGTTACCTGGAAACTGTACGTCCCCGCAGCAGTCGGTGTGCCGCTCAACAGGCCGCTGCCCGACAAGCCCAATCCGGTCGGCGTAGCTCCGGACGTCACGGAATAAGTGTAGGGCGCGATGCCGCCGGAAGTCGACAATTGCTGAGAGAAACTGATACCGACCTCAGGCGTGGTCAGCGAAGACGGCGTGATGCCCAGCGTCGGCGCGCTGACTGTCAGCGTGTAGTTGCGCGAAGTGGTGAAGGGAATACCTGTTCCGCTGGAGCCATCGTTGAGTACGTTGACAGTGAAATTAAAGGTGCCGGCTTGGGTCGGCGTGCCTGACAGGGTGGCGGTGCCGGCGTTGAACGTCACGCCGGTGGGCAAGGAGCCGGTCTGGGCATAGACATAGGTCGGTACGCCGCCACTGGCGCTGAACGTCTGCGAGAACGCGGTGCCGACCGCGCCCGACAATGCCGAAGAAGCCGGCGACAAGCTCAGCGTCGGCGGCGACACCGTGATCGATACGGTCGCCGCGCCGGACGTGCCGACCGCATTGGTCGCGGTGTAAGAGAACGAGTCCGCCCCGGCATAGCCGGTGGTCGGTGTATAGCTGAACGACGAGGCGCTCAGCACCGTGACCGTGCCATGCGCCGCGCCCGTGGTGACGATCAGCGAAGTCGCGGTGCCGCCGCTGAGTGATGCGCCAATCGTGTAGCTGCTGGCGCCGCTGTTGTAAGCGACCGTGGAGCTGGACGCTGATGCAATCGGCGCGCCCGCACCGACGGTGCCGGCGAAGGCTTGTGCGCCGGTGAAGCCATTGGCGTCAGTCGCGGTGAGCGCAAAGGAATAGCCGCCGGCGACGGAAGGTGTGCCGGTGATGGCGCCGGTTGCCGCCGCCAGATTCAAGCCGGTCGGCAGTGCGCCGCTGCTGACTGCGAATGTGTAGGCGGGGCTGCCGCCGCTGGCAGTCGCCTGCAGACTGGCGGCAACGCCGCGCTGGAGCGTGCTTGCGGCTATCGATACCGTGATCGTCGGCGCCGCCACGGTCAGCGTGTAGTTGCGCGAACCGGTGACCGCGGTGCCGGTGGAACTGTCGGTGCCGCTGACAGTGATGGCAAAGGTGCCGGCCTGGGTCGGCGTTCCCGACAGCGTCGCCGTGCCGGCATTGAAGCTCAGGCCGGTGGGCAAGGTGCCGGTCTGGCTGTAGGTATAAGGACCGGTGCCGCCGCTGGCGCTGAACGCCTGGCTGAATGCCGATACCGTCGTCGCACTGAGCGTGGTTCCGCTCGGCGACACCACCACCGTCGGTGCGGCCATTGTGACGCTCACGGTTGCCGGGGACGACGTGCCGCCCGCGTTGGTGGCGGTGTATTGGAACGAATCAGGACCGTTGTAACCGGTGGTCGGCGTGTATTTGATGGTGGTGCCGCTGACGGAGGTGGTACCGTGCGTCGGCGCCGTGCTGACTGCCACCGAAGTCGCTGTGCCGCCGCTGAGCGCCAGCGTCACCGGGTTGAGGCTGCTGTTGTAGGCCACCGCCAGGCTGGCTGCGCCGGCAATCGGCGGTGGCGGCGCGGGATCGATGGTCATGCTGTAGTTGAACAGCTTGACTGCCGGCGTACTACCCGTGCTGTCAGTCACTTTGATGACAAAGCTGGTGGTGCCGGCAGTCGTCGGCGTGCCGGAAATCAGACCGTTGTTCAGCGCCAGTCCGGGCGGTAACGCGGATCCGGTATCCAGCACTACGGTATACGGCGCGACACCGCCAGCGGCGGTCAATTGCTGGCTATAGGCCGTGTTGACCATGCCGTTGGGGGGCGACGTGGGCGTCAAGGTCAGGGTCGCCGCCTGGACGCTCATCACGTATGCCCTGGTCTGGGTGTGTACCGGTGATGCCGAGTCGGTGACCTGCACCGTAAAATTGAAGGTCGTCTGCGCCGTTGCCGTACCGGAAATGAGACCGTTTGCATCCATGCTGATGCCGCCCGGCAGTGAGCCGGCACTTAGTGCATAGGTATAGGGCCCGGTGCCGCCGGTGGTGCTCAATTGCTGAGAAAAGAATTGGGCGACGGTCGGATTGTTGATCGTCGTCGGCGACAGAAGCAGCGGCGAGGTCGGCGCGCTGACGGTGATGTTGAAGGTCATCACCTGATTGTTGGAGTCGTATGCAGTGAAGCTGTCCGATGTATTGGCGCTAGCGTCATTGCTATAGGTGATGAAGTTGTCGGTGCTACCCTGTGCTGCATTGCCGACAGTGCCGTGGGCGGGGCCCGAAATCACGCCGCCCCAGCCGCCGTACGAACAACTGGCGGGGTCAGTGGGATTGGGATTAAACGTGATCTGAACCTGCTGGCCGGAGGCCACGGTCACCGTGAAGGCGCCACCGGTTCCGCAGGTGGAAGCGGCCGCGTAGGCGGGATTGAACCAACTCGCCAGCAGCGTAAGCATGAGCGCCGTCACCATCGCCACGAATGTTGATCCGGCAGTACGCAAAACAGCAACGAATGCGCGCAGCCAGGACGACGACTTCAGCGGCGACTGGGAAAAACGGCTTGCGACGCCGCGATAGCTGGGTTGAAACATACATCCCCCTGGATGACCGTGCGATTTTTCTGAAACGGACATTCGATCTCCGAGATCATCGTCTGTGCCGGCTGCAAAGACGACATCCGTCAATGTCGTGAACACCGTCATGCTGAGAAAGCGGCACAAGACGCGCTCTCCGCTATTTTTATCTGACGCACTACTGTTGCGATGGAGTTATCGGACGCCACATGGCGGCGCCAATATGACGAGCGCATGACAATGCCCCGGCCGCTCCCTTTACTCTTTGTAGCTGCCGTAACGGCCTTTTTGATTACCCTGTTTCCGCACGCGATTCTATGCCACTTTTTTGATGACGCTTGACGCCACGTCTCACTTTTTTACCCCGCGGCGAGAATAAATTTACATAAGAATCAAGTTCTGAAAATTACGCTTGACGCCACAATCGGCGGTCCATATGCTTTGCAAAAATTTCAAGAAGTCGCGACCTCTGGCAACAACAAGAGCACCAAAGACGTGAGCGAAACGGCAGTTGTTTCGCGTCCTACCAAGAATGTTTTTTTGCTGTTTTTTTATGCGATTGCGACATCCCGACTGTCTGACGGCAGGGCGGCGATAGGGTAATGGCACAGCTAAGGGAGAAGAAAAAAATGGATGGCGAATACTATCTGGGGCAAATCATCACCACTGGCTTCGGCTTTGTCCCCAAGGATTTTGCGGCCTGCAACGGCCAGCTTATGCCGGTCAATGTCTACCAGGCTTTGTTTGCGCTGCTCGGCACGCGCTATGGCGGCGACGGCATCCGCACTTTCGCTTTGCCCGATTTGCGCGGCAGAACACCGGTCGGCGCCGGCACATCCGTCGACGCCGCCTGGCAACCGTCGCCCTACGACATCGGCACACGCGACGGCGCTGAAGCCGTGGCGCTGAGCGCGACACAATTGCCTGCGCATACGCACGACCTCAACGTCACAAAGACGGCTACGGGAGACTTGCGCAATTCCGTCGGCAGCGTGTTGGGCATCAGTCCCGCCAGCAAGGTGTATCGCAGCGGCGATGCTGCCCAGGTGCAGTTGGCGGCCAATGCCGTCGCCAGCCGCGGCGGCGGCGGCAAACATGACAACATGCAGCCGTTTCAGGTGGTCAACTACTGCATTGCGCTGAACGGCATTTTTCCGCCGCGCGCTTGATTCATTTTCCATCCTCCTACTTTTCAGACAGGACTACCCGCCATGCCTAGCCCCATGATTGGAGAAATTCGCATGTTCGCTTTCGGCCGTGTACCGACCGACTGGCTGTTATGCGACGGCAGCGCCAAAAGAATCAATGACTACGACACTCTGTACATGCTGCTCGGCACCACCTATGGCGGCGACGGCGTCGAAACTTTTGCCTTGCCCGACATGCGCGGCCGCGTGCCGGTGCATCAGGGACAGGGCATAGGCGCATCCGGCAATATGACCAACCGCAACCCGGGTGAGAAAGGCGGCAGCGAAACAGTCGCGCTGCAATTGACGCACGTTCCTGCGCATACCCATGCGTTTTCGGTCAGCAGCGATGCCGGCAACAATCTGCAACCCAGCGGTAATCTGCTGGGCGCCGCCAGCGATGACCACATGTATGTGGCGCCGGACAAAATCGGAACGACCCTTCCGGGGCCCACCGCCGACACCACGACCTCCGTTGTCGGCGGCTCCAAGCCGCATGAAAATACGATGCCGACCGTGACGCTGTCATATTGCATTTGTGCCAGGGGATATTTCCCTTCCAGAGCCTAAGACCGTCAAGACCATCAATACAGGAGCATCACAACATGGCATTCATCGGTGAAATTCAAATTTTCGGTTTCGGCTATGCGCCTCCAGGCTGGGTGCTTTGCAATGGCTTGTCACTCAATATCCCGCAGTTTTCTGCCTTGTATTCTCTGATCGGCACCAGCTATGGCGGTGACGGCGTGCGGCAGTTTAAGGTGCCCAATCTGATGGGGCGCGCCGCGTGCGGCCAGGGATCGGGACTTGGATTGACGCAGCGACGCATGGGCGACACCTTCGGCGAGAACACGGTGGCGCTGGCGATGGAACAGACACCGGTGCATAGTCACGGGCTGAATTTCTACAATATCCCGAAGACGACCGATGGGTCCGGCCAGGTCATCGACAACCGGGCGACTACCCCGGTCGCCGGCTACAGTCTGGCGATACCGGACTCGAAGATTTTCGTCAAGACAACGACCGATTCGACCATGCACAACACGATCGGTACGCTTGCAGGGGGAAGCGAGGCGCATGAAAACCGCCAGCCGTTCGGGGCGCTGGCGTATTACATCATGACCATCCCCAGTGGGGGCGACGGTATCTATCCGACGTTCGACTAGGTGTGCGCGGCGCTGCCACATGGCGGCGTCGCGCAGCGCAATGCAACGACCATCGTATTGATCGTCATGGTCCGCGCCCGAGGGCGCCTTGCTTCCTCACCAAAGTGTGTCCTGCAGTTGCTGTTTGCAGAACTGTCGTAGGCGTTACCGTCATCCAACGCGTCCTTTATCGAGAGGGTCCCAGCAGGGAGTTCTCGGTGCTGAAGCCATTGGCGTGATGCTGTTTCCCCCCCTTCTATCCGCTATCGCGCGATGGCCTCAACGGTGTTCCTGGCAAGGGCGGTACCAGGCACATATTGGTTCCGCGTTGAGGCGGCCTGCTGATGGATGCCGGCGCACCTGCGCTGCGGTTTGCTTGCTCGTCCAGATTCTCCGGATCCATCCTGGTTATTGCTGCAGGCATTGGTACGCCTGCGCGTTCCAAACGGCGATGGACAGTGACATCGCGAGGCAGATTTCGCGTGATCATCACGGGACTGCCGCTGGACCTCGATGATCCGGCTTCCCTGATCGAGTTGCCCAGCGAGATGCGCAGCCGCTTCCGGCACTCAAGGCGCCTTCGCGTTGCCGCCTATCGCATTGAGTTCGGCCAGCGTCTGCGGCGTGAGCGTCAACTGCGCAGCTTTCAGGTTTTCGTGCAGGTGCGTCAGCGACGATGTGCCGGGGATCAGCAAGATATTGGGCGAGCGATACAGCAGCCAGGCCAGCGCCACTTGCATCGGCGTGGCTTGCAGGCGCGCGGCGACAGCCGACAGCGCACCCGACTGTATCGGCGTGAAACCGCCCAGCGGAAAGAACGGCACGTAAGCGATGCCTTGCGCGGCCAGCGTGTCGATCAGCGCATCGTCGTTACGATGGACCACGTTGTACATGTTTTGCACGCAGACGATGTCGGCAATCTTTTGCGCCTCTTCGACCTGCTCGGCCGTGACGTTGCTCAGGCCGATATGGCGGATCAGCCCCTCTTGCTGGAGCTGCGCCATGACCTCGACCAGATGGCCGATGCGGTCCTGGGTGAGGCCGTGGCCGAAGATGCGCAGGTTGACCACGTCCAGCGAGCTCAGTCCAAGGTTGCGCAGATTGTCCGCCACGGCGCTGCGCAACTCTTGCGGGCTTGGCGCGGCCAGCCATTCACCCTGGTCGTCGCGGCGCGCGCCGATCTTGGTGACCAGGGTCAGCTTGGCGGGATAGGGATGCAGCGCCTCCTGGATGATCTGATTGGTGACATGCGGGCCATAGAAGTCGGAGGTGTCGATGTGGTCGACGCCGGCAGCGATGGCGGCGCGCAGTACCGTGAGGCAGGCGGCGCGATCCTTGGGCGGACCGAACACGCGCGGGCCGGCCAGTTGCATGGCGCCATAGCCCATGCGTCGGACGGTGCGGCCGGCGAAATTGAAATCGGCGGGGGTGAGGGCGCTGTTCATAGGTGTTCTCCTTGGAAGGCAGGTTGCAGTGCAAGCAGCGGAGAATTCCGCCGCAAGAGGCGACCAGGCCAGTATCGTCCTGTTTGCGTTGTTTGATAATCCGATCTAAAGTTCACAGGTTGTTTAAATTAATGAACAATCCCTATGAAACTCAATGACATGGCCGCCTTTGTCGCGGTGGCGCGGGCCGGCGGCTTTCGCGAGGCGGCGCGCAGCAATGGCGTGTCCGCCGCCAGCCTCAGCGTCGCCGTGCAGCGCCTGGAGGCGCGGCTGGAATTGCGCCTGCTCAACCGCACCACGCGCAGCGTGGCGCCGACCGAAGCAGGGCGGCACTTGCTGGATAGGCTGGAGCCCTTGTTTTCCGAAATGGAAGCATCACTGGATGTGCTCAACGGCTTTCGCGACAAACCGTCCGGCACGCTGCGCCTGAATGTGCCGGCCAGCGCCGCGCGTATCACGCTGCCGCAAGTGATCGCCGGCTTTCTCACGTGCTATCCGGATATCCGCATCAAGGTGGTGGTGGAAGACGGCTTTGTCGACGTGCTGTCGGCCGGCTGCGATGCCGGCATCCGCTATGACGAAAGATTGGAACAAGACATGATCGCCATTCCGATCGGCCCGCGCGTGCAGCGCTTCGCCACGGCAGCGGCGCCCGCCTATCTGGACGCGCATGGACGGCCGCAGCATCCGCGTGAATTGCTGTCGCATGCCTGCGTGCGTTGCCAGTTTTCCGGCGGCAACAAGCCGACCTGGAAATTCGAGCGTGCAGGCGAGCTGATCGAAATCGATCCGCCCGAACGCCTGTTGGTCACGCCCAGCGCTGCGCTCGACCTGACCATCGACGCCGCCGTCGCCGGCCTCGGCGTAGTGCATTTGTTCGAAGATATGCTGCAGCCCAGGCTCGACAGCGGCGAGCTCGAAGCTATCCTGCAGCCCTGGTGGCAAACATTTTCCGGTCCGTTCCTGTATTACCCGGGACGACGCCATGTGCCGGCGCCGTTGCGTGCTTTTGTGGACTATCTGCGTGAGCAAGCGGCGACGGCGTAGCGGGCGTTGCCTTGGGCGGGTTGCCTGAGCGGGGCAGCGAGGTCGCTGCATAATGATCGATCACCTTTAGTTGGCGAGACCTATGAAGAGCATCCGTTTTGACCTGTTGCTGTGGCTGTGGTCCTTGGCGGCACTATGCGCGGCTGCGGCGCATAGTGCGATGCCCGGCTGGACCGCAGCAGGAACCACTTGGCTCGCCTCGGCGCATTGGCAACGCGAGATTGCCTATTTCGACTTGTTCCTTGCCACTGTTTTCATCTGGGCTGCGCGTCAGCCGGATCTCGCCATCAAGCGCAAGCTCACGCTGCTCTTGTGTATCTTGTCTCTTTTGCTGGGCGAGAATCATCTGGAAGGCTGGCTGCAGGAAGCCAAGCTATTCCATGTCGTTTTTGCGGTTGCCAATTTTGTGGCGGTCGTGTGGGCCGGCTGGGCGTGCTGGGGCCACCGTGCAGCAAATGCAGACATGTCGTCACAAGCCAACTCCGCGTCATGAAACCGCTGCGTGTCGCCGCATTCCAGCGTCATGCGTTGTTCGACGATATGCCTGCGGTGCTTGCGCGCTTGTCATCCGATCTGGCCATGTGTGAACGACAAGGGATTGATCTGGCTGTTTTCCCGGAATGCTATCTGCAAGGCTATTCGTCAACACGGGAGGCAATCGCAGCCATGGCGATCTCGACGGAGGAGCAAGCTTTTGCGGATTTGCTGGCATTGAGCACCGGCTTTCAGACGAGCTTGATCATCGGCTTCATCGAGCGAAAAGGTACTTCCTTTTATAACTCGGCGGCAGTGATAAAAAAGGGCCGCCACGACGGGCGTTATTCCAAAATCCACACCAATGAAGCAGGCTTTGACGTGGGCGACGGTTTTCCGGTGTTCGTATCCCATGATTGGAGATTGGCAGTGAACATCTGCAATGATGCAAATTTTCCTGAAACGGCCTTGCGATTCAGCCAGCAAGGCGCCCGCCTGTTATGTTATCCGCTGAAGAATATGCTCTTGCCCGCGACGGCAGAAAGATGGCGGCAGCGCAGCCTGGAAAATCTTCGCCAGCGCGCCACCGATACCGGCTGTTGGATCATCTCCTCCGACGTCGTTGGCGAGCAGGATGGAAAAATCAGTTATGGCTGCACTTGCATCGTCAAGCCGGATGGCAGCATCGCGGCAAAAGTCGCCGAATCCGTTGAGGGAGAAATTATCCATGAACTGTTTTGATTTTCTTCCGGCATAGGGTGCGACGATGCGGGTACGTGAATCCGCCCGACTTCTCATCATCAGCCCCGCTAAGCGGATCCTGCTGTTTCGTTTCGTGCACACCCGCGGACCGTTGGCTGGCGACGACTATTGGGCCACGCCAGGCGGCGGCCTGGAAGCGGGCGAGACATTTGAAGCCGCAGCGATACGGGAATTGAAGGAAGAAACCGGTTTCGAAGCGCAGGCCTTGAGCCGGCATGACGCCGTGCGGGAGTTCCCGTTGCGACTACCGGATGGCGAGACGGTGCTGGCGCGAGAGCGTTACTTTGTTGTGCATGTCGACGATGAGCAACTGTCCCGGCAAGGCTGGACCGCGCAGGAAGTTGAAGTGACGGCGGACCACAAGTGGTGGTCGCAACATGAACTGCTTGCCACTAAGGACATCGTCTATCCTGAAGGCTTGATCGACCTGCTTAACGCCAGCGGCCGTTTCTGAGCAAACCATATCTGACGAGTCTGAGCAGATTTCCTCGCTGCAATCCGACCGGCCTGGCAAGGCCGTATTCCTCATCTTCCAGTTGCCGCAAGAAAAGAAAAACGCCTGATTGACAGGGGGGCTTGGCGGGGGCTACGCTGAACCAAACGTAGCCAACCGGAGAGGCTTCCATGCCGTCGATCAGCGCGCAAGCAGCCACGCTAAAAGAAGTAATGGAGCATCACGTCCAGTTTACCGAGAACGCGATTGCGATTTTCGATCCGGACGACCGCTTCATTTTCCACAACCATGCCTTCGTCAGGATTTTCGGCCTGGATCCCGACGCCATGGAAGGCTGGGCGCTCGACGATTGGCTGACCTGGATGTATGTGCATCGCGGCGGTGTCAACATCGAGTGGGAATCCTTGCAAGCCTGGCTGGACTATGTACACAGCGTATCGCGTTCAAAGCCGTTCCGACGGTTTGAAACGGATTTGATCGACGGCCGCTGGTTGCTGGTGAGTGAGCAAAGTTATCCGTCCGGCCATCTGGTCTTGCACTGCGCCGATATCACGCTGCAAAAGAAAACCGAACAGGAATTGAAAGAGGCGATTGCCAGGATCGAGCACATCGCACAAACCGATGAGCTCACCAACATCCCCAACCGGCGCCACATATTGGGCCGGTTCCACGAAGAGTTGTTGCGGGCGGCGCGCTACCAGCATGAATTCTGTTTCGGCATCGTCGACATCGACCATTTCAAACTGGTCAACGACAAGTATGGCCATCCCGTCGGCGACGAAGTGCTCAGGCATTTTGCCCGCTTCCTGCGCGATCATTTGCGTTCCCAGGACATGGTCGGACGACTGGGCGGCGAAGAGTTCGCCGTCTTGTTTCCGGAGACCCGGCTCGATGACGCGTTGCTGGTGCTGAGCCGTATCGGCGAGGCATTGCAGCGCGAGTGCCTGAGCCAGATCGCTCCCGATTTTTCCTATACCTTCTCGGCCGGGCTGGCGTCGACCGATGCCGATCTGATGCAGGACTGCGACCTGCTCATGGCCAGGGCCGACAAGGCGTTGTACCAGGCAAAAAACGGCGGGCGCAACCGCGTGCTGCGCTATCAGGACGGGCTCTGATCGCACACCGCCACGCGTGACAATCACGCGGCACAAAGCCGGCGCCAGCACGTTTGGCCGAGACGCTGCATAATGCTTGGCACCCGCCAGCCGCGTCGGCAGCCTTTGCAGAGGCCGACGCAAGGGCCTCTGTCATCTCTCTCTCGTTACCCATGTCCGAATCAAATCACTCCAAACGCGCGCTCGTCATCGCCGCCGTGATGGCCTCGATGGCGATGGTGGCGCTCGAAGCCACCATCGTCGCCACCGCCATGCCGCAAATCGTCACACAACTCGGCGGCCTGCATCTGTATAGCTGGGTCTTTTCTTCGTTCCTGCTGACGCAGACCGCGATGACCGTAGTGTTCGGAAAACTTTCCGACCTGTATGGCCGCAAACCGGTAATGTTGGCCGGCATCGCGATTTTCGTGATCGGCTCGGTACTGGCCGGCTTCGCCTGGTCGATGCCGGCGATGATCGTATTTCGCCTGATCCAGGGCGTCGGCGCGGGCGCCATCCAACCGGTTTCCATGACCATCGTGGCCGATCTCTATCCGGCGCGCGAACGCGGCAAGGTGCAGGGTTACCTGGCCAGCGTCTGGGCGATTTCCGCCGTGCTGGGGCCGCTGGTCGGCAGCCTGATCATCCATGACATGTCGTGGTCGTGGATTTTCTGGCTCAACGTGCCGATCGGCATTGCAGCCGCAGTCGGCTTTACGATGTTCTTGCGTGAAGGCGAACGACGCAGCAAGCCCACCCTCGATATCCCGGGCGCGGTGTTGTTTACGGCGGCGATCGGTTCACTGATGCTGGCGCTGACCGACGTCGGCGCTTCCAACACGGAACACGCCGTGATCGAGCTGGCGGTGTTTGTCGCCTGTACCGTGTTGTTCGTCTGGCAGGAGCGGCGTGCAGTGGATCCCATGGTGTCGTTCAGCATCTGGGGCCGGCGTCCGATTGCGGCGTCGAATTGCGCCACGGTGTTCGTCGGTATGGCGATGATGGGCTTGACGACGTTTCTGCCGATGTATGTACAGGGCGTGTTGCACCGTACGCCGGTGGTGGCCGGCCTGGCGCTGACCATGATGATGGTCGGCTGGCCGCTGGGTGCGACCATGACGGCGAAGTCGCTGCATCGTTTCGGCTTGCGCCAGTTGATGGTGTTCGGCAGCGCCGTCATTCCACTGGGCGCGGTATTTTTTGCGCTGCTCACGCCCGACAGTCCGGCGCTGCTGGCCGGCCTGGGGTCGTTGATCATGGGGTTGGGCATGGGCATCGCCAGTATCAGCTCGCTGGTGCTGATCCAGGAAATCGTCGAGCCTGAGCAGCGCGGCAGCGCCACCGCATCCAACCTGTTCTCGCGTAACCTGGGCAACACACTGGGCGCCACGCTGTTCGGTGCAGTGCTCAACTACGGCCTGGCCCACACTTCAGGCGCGGTGACGATCACCGCCGACCAGATCAAGCAATTGCTCGATACGCAAGTCGCCGGCGGCATGCAAAACACGCTGGTGCAGATGGCGTTGCATCATTCGCTGCATATCACCTTCGTGGTGATGTTCCTGATTTCCATCGCCATCCTGCTGGCCGCGATGGTGGTGCCGCCGATTTCCCTCAAGCGGGTGGTGCAGGTGTCGCCGCACGAAAGCCTGTAAAGGACTATCTGCCGATCTGATGGCCGATCACGCCGCCGACTGCAGCACCGCCGGCGGTACCGATGCCGCTGCCGCCGGTCAGGATGGCGCCGGCCACCGCGCCGACGCCGGCACCCACCACCGTGTTCTTGTCGCGGTGCGACATGTTGCTGCAACCACTGAGCACCGTCAGCACGCATACCGCGAAGGAAACGACGGTGATTTTATGTATTGTTTTCATGATGAGGCTCTGTAAGAAATGAGGATGTTGGACAAGCAGCAAGGCCAGGCCTGTCCTCTCCCGGACAGGCATTTTTTAGATATCTTTTTTGGAGATAGTTGCAGCGTGCAGACGCTCGCACACAATCTCTTACAGTTGTTACAGCCCGTGTCACGGACCGAACGTGGCTGGAATGACAATGCTGCGCACCGCTGCGACCGATTGGAAAAAGCCGTGGTGCGCACAGCTGAACTGCGTTAGAGTCGGCACGCAGGCAACGCGCAGCGGCCGTCGCCATGAGAAAAACAAAGGTCAAATCAAGATGAAAAAACACAGGGCAATCCAGCGCCGGGCGCTGCTTCTTTCCGCATTTTCCATGTTGCTGGCCGGCCCGCTCGCCGCACTGGCACAAGCTCCCGCAGCCGAGTCGGCGCAGGCGTCAATGGCGGCCGTATTTGCCCCCGGCGGCAGCTTGCGTGCTTCCATCAATCTCGGCAATCCGGTGCTGGCCACCCTCGATGCCAAGACCGGCGCACCGGTCGGCGTCTCGGTGGACCTGGCCGGCGAACTGGCCAAACGCCTGGGCGTGCCCTTGCAACTGATCGCTGTGAAGTCGGCCGGTAGTTCGGTCGAGAACGTCGAGCAAGGCAAGGCCGACATCGGCTTTTTTGCGGTCGATCCCAAGCGCGGACAAGAGATCAGCTTCACGCTGCCCTACGTCTTGATCGAGGGTTTTTATGCGGTGCGCAAGGACTCGCCCATCACCACCAACGCCCAGGTCGACCAGGCCGGCATCACGGTGGCGGTGGGCAAGGGTAGCGCCTATGACTTATTCCTCACGCGCGAATTGCAGCGCGCCACGATCGTGCGCATACCGACTTCGCCGGCGGTGGTGCAAGGCTTTCTCGCGCAACACCTGAGCGTTGCGGCCGGGGTCCGGCAGCAGCTTGAGCAGGACGCGGCCAAAGCCGGCGGCTTGCGCATCCTCGACCAGCGCTTCATGGTGATACGCCAGGCCATGGGCGTGCCAAAGCGTAAAGGCGAAGCCGCGGCGGCCTATCTCGCGCGCTTTGTCGAAGAGATGAAAGCCTCCGGCTTTGTTGCGGCTTCGCTGGCAACGCACAACATCGAAGGCGCCGTGGTCGCCGGGGCGGATGACTGAGGCGCCTCCGTCACTAAGCCGGACGGTCGCCCGTTCATTTCACAATTGCACCGACTTCAAATCTTCCAGGAAAGCCGCCACAATCGGCTCGTTGGCATGGGCGCGGTTGGTCACCACACTGATGCCGACTTCATACGACAGCTCGCTGCGGTTGAGCGCCTTCATGGCGCCGCGTGCGACATGCTCGCGCCCCATTTCTTCCGGCAGGTAACCGAGGTGCTGGCCTGACAGGATCAGGATGGACATTGCCTCCATATTGCCGGTCATGGCCATGATGTTGCGCCGGTGAATCGGGACGTGGCCCGGCGGCACCGGGTAGTCGCGCCAGGCCCAGGCGTAGCCGGCGGCTTCTTCCGGTTCGATTTCTTCTTCTTTGTAAAACAGCGGGTGCGGCGGCGCGCAGTAAGCGACCTGGCGCTCCAGCATCAGTTGCGTGTATTGCAGGGCCGTCACGCGGCGCCAGAAATAGCCGATCGCCACCTGGATGCTGCCGTTGATCAGCATCTCTTCGAGTTCGCTCGGCGTGCGCACCACGATGTCCAGGCGCACCGCTTCATCGCGCTGGCGAAAGCGCCGTATCACTTCCGACAAGCGGGTGTTCTGGTGGGTTGGTGTGTGGCCGATCAGGCCGATGCTGAGCCGGCCGACCAGTTTCTTGTCGAGGTTGCGCGCCTCCATGCCGAACTCCGCCAGCGCCTCCATCATGCGCCGCGCCGAGTCGGCAAACTTCTCGCCCTTGGCGGTCAAGCGGAAACCGGCGCGCCCGCGCTCGCACAGCCGGTAGCCGAGGCGCGTCTCCAGCGCGCTCAGTTGTGCGCTGATGGTGGACTGGCCGACATTGAGCTTGGATTGCGCAGCCGAGACGCCGTGCGCGTCGACCACGGTCAGGAACACCCGGATCAGGCGAATATCGAGGTCGAAAACATTGTTGAGCATGGCGCAAATCCGGCGACGGTAAAACCCAGAGTCTATACATCGATGCGAATCGATGCAAACGTCGCAAGATACACATATTTGTTTGCAAACTCCGTCGCTACAATGGATAAAACCACTTCCATTTACAAGGACGGATATCGATGGAACATGCACTGTATCAGCCCATGGGCGGCAATGTAATGCCCCGTTTTGGGGGGATTGCCACCATGATGCGCTTGCCTTATGTCGAAGATCCCAGCGGCCTGGACGTCGGATTCGTCGGCGTGCCGCTGGATATCGGCACGTCCAACCGTTCCGGCACGCGTTTCGGCCCGCGCCAGATCCGCACTGAATCGGTGCTGCTGCGCCCCTACAACATGGCTACGCGCGCCGCACCCTTCGATTCGCTCAAGGTTGCCGACATCGGCGACGTCGCGCTCAATCCCTACAGCTTGCTCGATTCGGTGCGCATGATAGAAGAAGCCTACGATCGCATCTACGCTACCGGCTGCAAGACCATCAGCATGGGCGGCGACCACACCATGACACTGCCGATCCTGCGCGCTATCTACAAGCAATACGGCAAGGTCGGCCTGATCCACGTCGACGCGCATGCCGACGTCAACGACACCATGAACGGCGAAAAAATTGCCCACGGCACACCTTTCCGACGCGCCTTCGAAGAAGGCCTGCTCGATCCGCAGCGCGTGGTGCAGATCGGCCTGCGCGGCACCGGTTATCACGCCGACGATTTCGACTGGTGCCGGGCCCAGGGTTTTCGTGTGGTGCAGGCCGAGGAGTGCTGGCACAAATCGCTGACGCCGCTGATGGCCGAAGTGCGTGCGCAGATGGGCGACGGCCCGGTCTACCTGACCTTCGACATCGACGGCCTCGATCCGGCCTTTGCACCCGGCACCGGTACGCCGGAGATCGGCGGCCTGAGCGTGCAGCAGGGGATGGAAATCATCCGCGGCGCCAAAGGCCTGAATATTGCTTCCGCCGATATCGTCGAAGTGTCGCCGCCGTATGACCAGGCCGGCACCACGGCGCTGGTGGCGGCCAATCTGGCCTATGAAATGTTGTGCGTTTTTCCGGGCGTGAAGTACCGCGCCTGAGATGCATGACAGTCTTTTTGCAGCATTGTTAAACCGAATACCAAGGATGGCATTCCATGAGTGAAACCCGGTTATGGGGCGCACGTTTCCGCTCCGCCCCTGACGAGGCCCTGATGAACCTGTCGCGTGGCGGCATGGCGCATTTCCGCCTGACGCATTTCGACATCGTGTCGTCGCAGGCGCATGCGCGCGAATTGCTGCGCGCCAAACTGCTGACCGCAGACGAATGCAGTGCCATCGTCGGCAAGCTCGGCGAACTCGACGCCGCTTTCGAGCGCGGCGAAATTTCGCCGTCGCCGGCCGACGAAGACGTGCACACTTTCATGGAACGCATCCTGGTGGCCGCGCTCGGCGACACCGGCGCCAAGCTGCGCGCAGGGCGTTCGCGCAATGACCAGGCCGCCAACAACCTCAAGCTCTACCTGCGTGCCGAGAGCCGCGCCATCGGCGACTTGCTGCTCAATCTGCAAGATGCGCTGATGGGCCAGGCCGGCCAGCATCTGCAAACGCTGGCGCCGGGCTTCACGCATTTGCAGGCGGCGCAGCCTATCGTGTTTGCGCATCAGTTGCTGGCGCATGCCCAGACTTTCAGCCGCGACATGACGCGCTTCATGGACTGGGATCGCCGCAGCGCGCGCTCACCGCTGGGCGCCGCCGCCATGGCCGGTTCGGCGATTGCCTTGCACGCCGAATTGTCGGCCGCCGATCTCGGCTACGACGCACCCTGTGAAAACTCCATCGACGCCGTCGGCAGCCGCGACCACGTCGCCGAGTTCCTGTTCGTGGCATCGATGCTGGGCGTGCACCTGTCGCGCCTGTCGGAAGAAGTCACGCTGTGGGCATCGCGCCAGTTCCAGTGGATCGACCTCGACGACAGTTTTTCCACCGGCAGCTCGATCATGCCGCAAAAGAAAAATCCCGACATCGCCGAGCTCACGCGCGGCCGTTCGGCGCGCCTGATCGGCATGCTGACCACCATGCTGGTGGCGCTCAAGGGTTTGCCGTTTTCCTATAACCGCGACCTGGCGGAAGACAAATTCGCCGCCTTCGAAGCAGTCGACGTCTTGCACAAGGTGTTGCCGGCCATGGCCGGGATGATCCGCACCATGCGCGTCAACAGCGCCAATATGCGCCGTCACGCCACTCAGGGTTTTACGTTGGCTACCGAGGTGGCGGACTGGCTGGCGCGCCGCGGCGTGCCGTTTTCGTCCGCGCATGAAATCAGCGGCGCCATGGTCAAGCTGTGCGAAGACAAGAACGTCGAGCTGCACGAACTGAGCGACGCCGAGCTGGCCACCATCAGCAGCCACCTGTTGCCGGAAGTGCGCAGCGTATTGACCCCGGAAGCCGCCGTCAATGCGCGCAGCGGTTACGGCGGCACGGCGCCGGCGCAAGTCGCCGCACAATTGCAGCGCCTGCAACAGACCGTCGCCGACCACCGGCTGTGGTGCGGCAAGCCGGCGGCGCCAGCTGTTGCGGCTACCCTTGCAGGTGACGCATGAGCACGCCCTCCTTGTCTCCCTTCGCCATCGATCACCTGAAGATCGTGCCGCGTCGTTTCTACGGCCGCTGGCTGTCGGCGGCGCTGATCCTGCTGGTGTTCGCCTTCATCATCAATGCCTTCGTGCACGGCCAGATCGAATGGAAAATAGTCGCGCAGTTCATGACCGCCAAGGTCATCATGCATGGCTTGCTCAACACCATCCTGATGACGATTTATGCGATGACGATAGGCATCGTGCTGGGCGTGATCTTCGCCGTGATGGTGATGTCGCCCAATCCGATGCTCAAGGCGATTGCCGGTTTCTACATCTGGTTTTTCCGCGGCACGCCGCTGCTGTTGCAGATGCTGCTGTGGTTCAACCTGGCGCTGGTGTTCCCGATGATGGGCATTCCCGGCGTATTCGAGGCGCGCACGGTGGACCTGATCACGCCTTTCATCGCCAGCCTGCTCGGTCTCGGCATCGGCCAGGGCGCCTACACTGCCGAAGTGGTGCGCGGCGGCATCCTGTCGGTCGACAACGGCCAGACTGAAGCCGCCAAAGCGATCGGCATGACGCGCCTGACCGCGCTGCGCCGCATCGTGCTGCCGCAATCGATGCGCGTGATCATTCCGCCTATCGGCAACGAAGTCATCAGCATGGTCAAGCTGACCTCGGTGGCCAGCGTGATCCAGTTTTCGGAAATCCTGCACAACGCCCAGACTATTTATTTTGCCAATGCGCGCGTGATCGAGTTGCTGATCGTGGCGACGGTCTGGTACCTGGCGGTGGTGACGGTATTTTCCATCGGTCAGCATTTCCTCGAAAAGGCTTTCGCCCGCAACCAGCGCAACAGCGGCAAGACAGTCAAAGCAGTGAAGCCGAAGATGGCATCCGTCACCACCATCGAAGGAGCGCAACCATGAACGCGGTCTTGCAGACGGCCGCAGCGGCCGGCGCGCCGATGGTGGTGGCGCACGAGGTGCACAAATATTACGGCGCCTACCACGCCCTCAAAGGCATTTCGATGGAAGTCGCCGGCGGCGAAGTGATGTGCATCGTCGGTCCGTCCGGTTCCGGCAAGAGTACTTTCCTGCGTTGCATCAACCAGCTGGAGCGCATCGACGGTGGCGCCATCTGGCTGGGCGGCGAGCTGTGCGGCTATCGTCGCAAGGGCGATGAACTGCGCGAACTCAGCGACAGCGAAATTGCGCGCCAGCGCCTAGCCAGCGGCATGGTGTTCCAGCGTTTCAACCTGTTTGGCCACATGACGGCCTTGCAAAACATCATGGAGGGCCCGGTCGTGGTGCAGCAACGCAAGCGCGCCGAAGTGCGCGACGAAGCGCTGGCGCTGCTCGAACGCGTCGGCCTGGCCGGCAAGGCCGGCGCCTATCCGGGTGAATTGTCGGGCGGCCAGCAACAGCGCGTGGCGATTGCGCGCGCACTGGCGATGCGGCCCAAGCTGATGCTGTTCGACGAACCGACTTCGGCGCTCGATCCGGAACTGGTCGGCGAAGTGCTCAGCGTGATGAAGGACTTGGCCTTGTCGGGCATGACCATGATCGTGGTCACGCACGAGCTCGGCTTTGCGCGCGAAGTGTCCAATCGCGTGGTGTTCATGGACCAGGGCCAGGTGCTCGAATGCGGCACGCCGGCCGAAGTACTGACGCGGCCGCAACACGCGCGCACCAAAGAATTCATCGCCGCCATTCTGAGTTGATTGATATTTTTAACAAGGGGAATCAAGTGCAACCGTTCAACCGTATTCTGACCAGCATCGCGCTGGCCGCAACCGCCATCACCGCCATCGGCGCCACCCACGCAGCGGACCTGCCGGACCGCATCAAGAAGGCCGGCAAGCTGGTCATCGCCACCCAAGCCAACTATCCGCCTATCGCTTACAAGAACCCCGAGACCGGCCAATTGATGGGACTCGACATCGAACTCGGCGAAGCCATCGCCAAGGAACTCGGCCTCAAGGTCGAGTTCCAGGAAACCGCCTTCGCGCAAGTCTTCAGTTCGCTCGCCACCGGTCGCGTTGACATCGGCATGGTCGCCATCAGCGACACGGCGGAGCGCCAGAAGGTGGCCGACTTCATCGATTACATGAAGACCGGTCCGCAATTCTTCACGCTGCAAGCCAATGCCGCCAAGATCAAGAGCATTGCCGACGTTTGCGGCACCAAGGTCGGCGCCAGCCGCAACACCAACTGGCCGACCCAGATCGCGGCGTGGAGCACTGACAATTGCGTCGCCAAGGGCAAGGCGGCGATCACCGTGATCGGCACCGAAGGCTCGGTCGACGCGCGCACCCAGCTCAAGACCGGTCGCATCGACGTCGCCGTCCAAGGCAGCGAAACCCTGCCTTATTTCCAGACCATGGAAGCCAATACCTACGTGCTGCTGGGCCAGCCGTTGTTCCAGCAGGAGACCGGCATCCCGGTCTCGAAGACCGAGCCGGTGCTGCGTGCGGCTGTGCTGGGGGCCTTGCAAAACCTGCAGCGCAACGGCACCTACGACAAGCTGCTGGCCAAGTACAAGTTGCAAAGCTCGGCCATGCCGGTTGCTGTGAACCAGGGGAAATAGGCGATGAGTACCAGCGCCGGCATGCCAGCTCACCGCAGCGACGAGGCAGAATGGAATACCCGCTGCGCGCTGGCGGCGTTGTATCGGCTGGCGGCATACTTCCGCATGACCGACATGATCGACACGCATATTTCGGCGCGTTTGCCGGGGCATGAGGATCAGTTCCTGATTAACCGTTACGGCGTGCTGTTCCACGAAATGCGCGCCTCCGACCTGGTCAAGGTCGACTACGCCGGACGCGAACTCAACACCGGCAACGACGCACCGGCCGGCCAGCGCGTCAATGCCGCCGGCTTCACGATTCATTCGGCGATCCACCACGCGCGCCCGGACCTGCACTTCGTGATCCACACTCACACCACTGCAGGCATCGCCGTGGCGGCGCAGGAGCAGGGGCTGCTGCCGATCAGCCAGCATGCGCTGAAGTTCTACGGCAAGCTCGGCTATCACGACTACGAAGGCATTGCGCTGGACCTGGCCGAGCGCGAGCGACTGGTGGCCAATCTCGGCAGCTACAAGGCGATGATCCTGCGCAACCATGGCTTGCTGGCCGCAGGCGGCAGCGCGGCCGAAGCCTTCCATGAAATCTATTTCCTCGAGCGCGCCTGCCAGGCCCAGGTCGCGGCCTTGTCGGGCGGCCAAACCATACGCTTGCCGTCGGAAGCGGTACGGCTGCGCACCGCACAACAGTTCGGCGGCGACAACGCCGGCGGCATCATGGACCTGGCGTGGCAGGCGGCCCTGCGCCTGATTGAAAACGATCAGCCCGATTATCGGCAATAATCACGCTGATCTGAACCCGCCATCTCCTCATCATTCATGACCAAAGTCGTCTTCCTCGGCGTCAGCTCGGACGTCCCAAAAATCGCCCTGCTGGCGCGCGAACGCAGTGAACAGTTTGACGTGCTGCTGCCCGGCGACGCCGGCGCGGAGGAAGCCGAAGTCGCCGTCTGCTGGGCGCCGCCGCCTGGTGTGCTGGCAAGTTATCCGCGTCTGCGCCTGATCCACGCGATTGCCGCCGGCGTCGACAATATCCTGTGCGATCCGCAATTGCCGGCGCTGCCCTTGTGCCGCGTGGTCGCACCCGACCTCACGGTCGCGATGACCGAATTCATCACCTGGGGTGTGCTGTACTACCACCGCGACCTCGACCGCGCCATCGCCAACCAACGCAACAAGGTCTGGCACCGTACCGCGCCCGCGGCGGCGTCCTCGTACCACATCGGCGTCATGGGCGTGGGACAGCTTGGCGCGCATGTCGCTGCCGAATTATTACGGATGGGTTTTAGTGTGCGTGGCTGGTCGCGCCAAGAGAAAAAAGTCGAGGGCATGCAAAGTTTTTACGGCCAGGAGCAGTTCCGCGACTTCCTCGGCGGCACCGACATCCTGATCTGCCTGTTGCCGCTGACGACGCAGACCCAGGGCATTCTCAACCGCGCCACCTTGTCGGCGCTGCCGGCCGGCGCGGCGCTGATCCATGTCGGCCGCGGCGGCCACCTGGCCTCGGCCGAAGTACAGGCCCTGCTGGAGCAGGGCCACTTGCGCGGGGCGATCCTCGATGTCTTCGAGAAGGAACCATTGCCTGTCGAAAGCCCGTTCTGGGCCATGCCCAACGTCATCGTCACACCGCACATCGCGGCCGCTGCCAGCTACGACAGCGTGCTCGACCAAATTGAAGAAAACATCCGCCGCTTGCACCGCGGCGAGCCCTTGCTGAACCTGGTCGATCGCGGCAACGGCTACTAGGCCGCTGCCGGCTTCCCGCCGCGCGCACAGACATGGTTCACCCTCAGCGTCAGCGCCAGGGCGCCGACTTCGCAGGCTGTTGCCACCCAGCCCAGATCCGAGACCGTGAACACGCTCAAGGTCAGCGCCCCGAGCGCGGCGCCCAGGGAAAATCCCAGGTACATGAACGAGGCGTTCAGCGACAGCACGATCGGTGTGCCTTTCAGGCCGGCGATGCCGATCAGGCTGGCTTGTTGCGCCGGGAAGAAGGCCCAGTGCGCCAGGCCCCAGGCCACCACGCAGATCAACAGCGGCAACAAGGCATGGGCGGGCGACAGCCAGTAAGCAGTCGCCGACAACAGGGCGAACGCCAGCGCCATGATGAAGAGGCTGGGCAGGATCACCGGGCGCGGGCCGAGACGGTCGACGGCGTTGCCGCCGATGGTCACGCCGATCGCCGCCGCAGCACCCCACATGAACAAGACGTAGCCGATCTCGGCGTCGCGCAGCGTGGTCGCGTGCGAGACCAGCAGGGCCAGATAGGTGTAGACGGTGTAAGCGCCCATGGCCCACAGGGTGGTGACCAGCAAGCTCATCAGGACGATAGGGCGGCGCGCGGTGGCCAGGCGCTCGCGCAGTGTGGCGACCGGCAGTGTGGCGCCGATGGCGCGTGGCAGGCCGAAGATCAGGCCGGCGGTGGCGACGGCCGCAAGTCCGGCGACGCCGAAGAAGGTCATGCGCCAGCCCAGATGCGCACCGACCACGGCGCCCAGCGGTACGCCAAAGGCTACCGCAATCGAGATGCCGCCGTTGACGATGGCCAGCGCGGTGCCGCGCCGTTCCGGCGTGACGGTGGCGCCGGCCAAGGCGTTGGCGCCCGGCACGAAGATGCCGGCCGAGGCGGCCAGCAAGATGCGCGCGGCCATCAACCACCAGTAGTCAGTCGCGAAGCCGGCCAGCAGATTGGCCAGCGTGAACATCACCATCGCGGCGATCATCAGGCGGCGGCGGTCGATGGCGCCGGTCAGCGCCGTGAGCACCGGCGAACTCAGCGCATAGGCCAGCGCAAACACGGTCACCAATTGGCCGGCGACCACCACGCTGACATGCAGGTCGGCGGCCATCTCCGGCAATAGGCCGGCGATCATGAAGCTTTCGGTGCCGACGGCAAAGGTGCCGAGCGCCAGCCAGAACAGCGGCAGGAAAGACGAGGCTGTGGAAGCCGCGCCGGTGGAGGAGCTTGTTTGCATGACGTTCTCTCGCTTCAGGATGTTGCAGTCGACAGCATGTCGTTTCACTTCATGTCAATGCGGCGCCCGGCCGGCGGCGTCGAGTTCGCTGAACTCTTGCTCGCTCAGGCAGATGCGCGCAGCGGCGACGTTCTGTTCCAGATGGTTGACTTTCGATGTGCCGGGAATCGGCAACACCACCGGACTGCGCTTGAGCAGCCAGGCCAATGCGATCTGCGCCGGTGTAGCCTCGTGGCGCACCGCGACTTGCGCCAGGGTCGACGACAACGCGCTTTGCAGCAGGTCGCCACCCGCCAGCGGATACCAGGGGATGAAGCCGATGCCGTGTTGCGTGCAGTAGTCGAGCACATCTTCGCTGGCGCGGTCGGCGAGGTTGTAGCAGTTCTGCACGGTGGCGACCTTGAAGTGGCGCGACGCCGCTTCGATGTCGGCTACGCTGACTTCGCTCAGGCCGGCATGACGGATGATGCCGTCGTCGATCAGTTGCCGCACCGCGCCGAACTGTTCGTCGGCCGGTACCCGCGGATCGATACGATGCAATTGCCACAGGCCGATCTGTTCCAGGCCGAGTCGGCGCAGGCTGGTATGCGCCTGCTGAATCAGGTATTCGGGACGGCCCAGCGGCACCCAATGGTCGGGGCCGGTGCGCACCAGTCCCGCCTTGGTTGCCACCAGAATGCCGCCGTAGGGATGCAGCGCCGTGCGGATCAGGTCTTCGGACACGTTCGGGCCATACGAATCGGCGGTGTCGATGAAGTTGACGCCGAGGTCGGGCAGGCGACGCAGCGTGCGGATCGCCTCGGCGCGGTCTTCGGGCTCGCCCCAGATGCCGGGGCCGGTGATGCGCATCGCGCCGAAGCCGAGGCGTTGTACCGGGGTGATGCCATCGATCAGAAACGGGTTGTTGCTTTCAGCCATGTGCGTGTCCTTTGAAAATGAAAAACAGCGGCGGCACGGCGCATCTCAAAAACGGATGTGCCGTGCCCACCTGATTTATGCTGCCCGCGCAGCGCCTGCGTTGACTTCGTGGAACGGATAATCGGTGTAACCGACCTCGGTGCCGCCGAAGAAAGTAGCACGATCATACGGGTTTAAGGCCCAGCCGTTGCGCAGCCGCTCAGGCAGGTCCGGATTGGCGATGAAATCGCGGCCGAAAGCGACCAGATCGGCGTCGCCCGCCTGCAGGATTGCTTCTGCCGTATCGCCCCTGAAGCCGCCGGCCGCAATGATGAGGCCTTGGTAATGTGTGCGCATGAGTTGCGCCGCGACCGGCGCCGGATCCTTGCTGTCGTCGTCGACATTGCCGAGCACGCGCGGCTCGATCAGGTGCAGGTAGGCCAGGTCGAGCGTGCTCAGTTGCCGGGCGACGTAGCTGAACAGCGCTTCGGGATTGCTGTCGGACATGTCGCCCCAGCTGCCGCTCGGGCCCAGCCGCACGGCGACGCGTTTGCTGCCCCACACCGAGATCAGCGCACGTGTGACCTCGAACAGGAAGCGGCTGCGGTTTTCCAGGGAGCCGCCGTAGATGTCGGTGCGCTTGTTGCTGCCGTCTTGCAGGAACTGGTCGAACAGATAGCCGTTGGCGCCGTGGATTTCCACGCCGTCGAAGCCGGCTTGCACGCCGCGTTCGGCGGCGCTGCGGAAGCTCTCGACCAGGTCGGCGATTTCGGCAATCGTCAGCGCGCGCGCCGGCGTGTTGGCGATCCAGCCGGCTTCGGTGTAGGCGACGCCGCCATGCTCGACGGCCGAGGGCGCCACCGGTTGGGCGCCGCCCGGTTGCAACTGGCTGTGGGATTGACGACCGGCGTGGTACAGCTGCAGGAAGATGCGGCCGCCCTTGGCGTGGACTGCTTCGGTGACTTGCTTCCAGCCGGCGATCTGGCTGTCGTCATACAGGCCGGGTGCGCCGAGGTAGCCGTTGCCGTTGGCGGCGGCGATGGTGGCTTCGCCGATCAGCAAGCCGCCCGGCGAAGTGCGTTGGGCGTAATACTCGGCCATCAGCGCGCCGGGGATGGCGCCCGCTTCAGCGCGCATGCGCGTCAGCGGCGCCAGCACCACGCGGTGGGAGAGGGTGTAAGGACCGAGGTTGACGGCGCTGTGGAGTGGTGAAACTGGGGTCATGGTGTTGGCTCGCTTGGGGTTCAGGAAACAGGTCGAAACCTGCGCCAACGCACATTGCGTCGGCGATGTGAGCAATATAGGAGTAATTTAACTTAAGAAAAATAGCCCGAAGTTCTTAACATATCGGACAATAGTTCTTGAATCGGCGATCGATGTGGTCATTCGGAAATGACGCCTTCGCCCTCTTTCTCCCAGGAGCCGAGCCCCATGGATAGCCATAGCCTCAACGGTATCTCGATGTTTGTGCAAGTCGCGGAGACGCGCAGTTTCACGCAAGCGGGTCGCCTGCTCGGCGTGTCTTCATCGGCGGTGGGCAAGAGCATTGCGCGCATGGAAGAGCGCTTGCGCGTGCGCCTGTTTCACCGCAGTACGCGCAGCATCACGCTGACGGCCGAGGGCGCACTGTTCCTTGAACGCTGCCGCCGCATCCTCAGTGAAGTCGATGCCGCCGAAGCCGAGTTGTCGGATGCCGCCGGCAGTCCGCGCGGCCGCCTGCATGTGGGCGCACCGCAACTGGTCAATCTGTTGATGCCGATCTTCGACAGCTTCATGGCGCGCTATCCCGACATTGACCTCGACATCGACATGTCGGACCGCATGGTGGACGTGGTGGAAGAGGGGTTCGACATCGTCATCCGCACCGGCGAGCAAACCGATTCGCGGCTGGTGGCGCGCCGCCTGGGCGCTTGTCCGCATGTGCTGGTGGCAACGCCCGGTTATCTCAAACAGCACGGCGTGCCGACCCATCCCGGCGAGCTGACCAGGCATGCCTGCCTGCAGCATCGCTTTCCCGCGACCGGCAAGCTGGAGCGCTGGCCGCTGCGCCGTGAAGAGAGCGATCCCGAACTGGTGCTGCCGGAAACCATCACCGTCAACACCATCGAGCCGCTGGCGTATTCCGTGTTGCAGGGCCGCGGCATCGCTTTCCTGCCGGCCTTCCTGGTGCGCGAGGCGCTGGAACAGGATTTGCTACGCACGGTGCTGGACGATTACCTCGATCGCACCGTGACCTTCTGGATGCTGTGGCCGGCCAGCCGCTACGCTTCGCCCAAACTGCGTGTCTTCATTGACCACATGAGCCAGCACTTGCGCATCTGAGGGCAAGCGGTCATACCAGTACCGAGTGGCAATAGTGGCCGCAGATCCGTATGATATCGACGTCACCTCCATGCGATTTAATTCATCACCAAGGTAGCGAACGATGTATTGCAGCAATAACAATAAAGCGCGTGCGACACATGCCTAAGGCGTATTCGAATGCCGTCAGCCGGGTGCTGGCCTCTGCGCACCAGCGCTATGCCTTTCCTGCCGAAGACGTGCAGGCAGCGGCCGCGCCGCGCATGGTGCATCGGCACTTCACCGTGGCCGGCGAGCAGCGCTCGCTGCAGGCGCCGGCCTGGAGCGATTACGTCGGCCGCATCCTCGATTCGCCGGTGTCGCGCAGCCAGTTGACGCGCGGCTTCCGCGGCGAGATCGACAGCTATGTCCTGAGCGACATGATTTACCTGGACAGCCGCACCGACGCCTTGTCGCAAGCGCGCACGCTGGCGCGTATTTCGCGCGACAGCGTGCGCGACTTTGTTTTCCATGTGGCCGTCCAAGGCATCATGGAAACCACCGCCGGCGCCAGCGCCCACCACGAGAAAAAATCGGCGCAATTCATGCCGGGGATCCTGGCGCTGGACATGGGCCAGCCCATGCACATGCTGCGACCGACGCAGGCGCGCGTGCTGGCCTTCTTTCTGCCGCGCGACATGGTGGAGGCGCAAATTCCCGATGCCGAATCGATACACGGCCAGGTGCTCGGCTACACCACGCCGCTCACGCGCCTGATCCTGGAACGCCTCAATGCGCTCTGTGCAAGCCTGGCCGAGCTGCCCGAGGCCGAGGCGGAAAGCGCCATCCGGATGTGCGCAGAACTGATCATCGCCGCTTTCCGCAAGCAGGTCCGGCGCAGCGTCGGCGCGCATGCGGCGGTGCAGCTGGCCATGCGCAACCAGATCCGCGACTTCATCGACGCCAAGTTGCGTTACGGCGACCTGTCGACAGAAACCATCCTGCAAAGCTTCCCCATTCCGCGCCCGACCTTGTACCGCATGTTCGAACACGAAGGCGGGATCGGCACCTACATCCGCAATCGCCGCCTGCGCGAGGCCGCCCAGGAACTGGCCGTGGCGCAGCATGTGAGCATCATGGAAGTCGCCTATGGCTGGTCCTTCGGCAGCCCGTCGGACTTCACACGCGCGTTCCGGCGCGCCTATGGCATGACGCCGCAGGATTTTCGCGCCTTCGGCCAGGAAATCCTGCGCGGCTGAGCGGGTCCGTCGGCCTCAAGTATTGTCATTCAGGCATCAGGAAACCCGGCCGGCGCCGCCACAACGGCGACGCCATGCGGGCAAAAGACCTGCGGCCGGCCCAAAAAACCAATTCCCAAGGCATTCAGAGCGGCTTCGATGTAAACTACCCGCTGATTTTGTGTTGTGCGCCGAAAAGAAAGCGCCCGTAATACGCGATTTTTGCGGGGTTGGCTTTCTCCCATGGCAACATTTCTTCTTTGAAACACTCTCCTCAGACTGTTTCAGCGCGTTTAAAGATTGACGACAGGAAGCGCCAATACAATCAGGCCTTAGCAATAAGAACTGCCAGCAACGCCGCCATCGGTGTGTTGCCGGCAGCTTCAATGGGCTGCACTGAATAAACAACAGAGAAGCAAACCGACACATCAACAGCAAGGACGTCATCATGACCACAGATAAATCCACCATCATCTATACGCTTACTGACGAGGCGCCGCTGCTGGCGACATACTCCCTCCTGCCGATCATCCGCACCTTCACCGCACCGGCGGGCGTCGATGTGGTGGAAAGCGATATCTCGGTGGCAACGCGTATTCTGGCCGAATTCCCGGACCGCCTGACTCCCGAGCAACGCGTTCCCGACAATCTGGGCATGCTGGGCAAGCTGACGCAGGATCCCAGCGCCAACATCATCAAGCTGCCGAACATCAGCGCATCGGTGCCGCAACTGCAAGCCGCCGTGCGCGAACTGCAATCGCGCGGTTATGCCATCCCCGATGTGCCGGAAGATCCAAAGACAGACGAAGAAAAAGCCATCCTGAAGAGCTACTCCAAAGTGCTCGGCAGCGCCGTCAACCCGGTCCTGCGTGAAGGCAATTCCGACCGCCGCGCGCCGGCCTCGATCAAGCGCTTTGCGCGCAAGCACCCGCACAGCATGGGCGAATGGAGCATGGCCTCGCGCAGCCACGTGGCCCACATGACCCACGGCGACTTCTACCATGGCGAAAAGTCCATGACGCTGGAAGCAGCACGCGACGTCAAGATGGAACTGATCGGCAAGAGCGGCACGACCACCGTACTGAAGGCCAAGGTTGCACTCAAGGCCGGCGAGATCATCGACAGCATGTTCATGAGCAAGAAGGCGCTGTGCGAATTCTATGAAACCCAATTCGAAGACGCGCGCAAGACCGGCGTGATGCTGTCGCTGCACGTCAAGGCGACCATGATGAAGGTGTCGCACCCTATCGTGTTCGGCCACGCCGTCAAGATTTTCTACAAGGAAGCGTTTGCCAAGCACGGCGCGCTGTTCGAAGAGCTGGGCGTGAACGTCAACAACGGCCTGGTCAACCTGTACGAAAAAATCGAAACGCTGCCGTCCACCAAGAAGGAAGAAATCATCCGTGACCTGCACGCCTGTCACGAGCATCGTCCTTCGCTGGCCATGGTCGATTCGGCCAAGGGCATTTCCAACCTGCATGCGCCGAACGACGTCATCGTCGATGCGTCGATGCCGGCCATGATCCGTATCGGCGGCAAGATGTGGGACGCCAACGGCAAGCCGCAAGACACCAAGGCCGTGATCCCGGAAAGCACCTTCGCGCGCATCTACCAGGAAGTCATCAACTTCTGCAAAACCAACGGCAACTTCGATCCGACCACCATGGGCACCGTGCCTAACGTCGGCCTGATGGCGCAAAAGGCGGAAGAATACGGTTCGCACGACAAAACATTTGAAATCACTGAAGACGGCGTGGCCAACATCGTCGACCTGGCGACCGGCGAAGTGCTGCTGTCGCAAAACGTCGAGCAGGGCGACATCTGGCGCATGTGCCAGGTCAAGGACGATCCTATCCGCGACTGGGTCAAGCTGGCCGTTACCCGTGCACGCAACTCCGGCATGCCGGCCGTGTTCTGGCTCGATCCGTACCGTCCACACGAAGCCGAACTGATCAAGAAGGTTGAGACTTACCTGAAGGATTACGACACCAAGGGCCTGGACATCCAGATCATGTCGCAAGTGCGCGCCATGCGTTACACGCTGGAACGCGTCATCCGCGGCCTGGACACCATCTCGGTGACCGGCAACATCCTGCGCGACTACCTGACCGACTTGTTCCCGATCATGGAACTGGGCACCAGCGCCAAGATGCTGTCGATCGTCCCGCTGATGGCCGGTGGCGGCATGTACGAAACCGGCGCCGGTGGTTCCGCGCCTAAGCACGTCAAGCAACTGGTGGAAGAAAACCATCTGCGCTGGGATTCGCTGGGCGAGTTCCTGGCGCTGGCGGTGTCGCTGGAAGACATGGGCATCAAGACCGGCAACAAGAAGGCGCAAGTGTTGGCCAAGGCGCTCGACGATGCGACCGGCAAGCTGCTGGACAATAACAAGTCGCCATCGCCGAAGACCGGCGAGCTGGACAATCGCGGCAGCCATTTCTACCTTGCCATGTACTGGGCGCAAGAGCTGGCAGCGCAAAAGGACGACGCCGAACTGGCCGCCAAGTTTGCACCGCTGGCCAAGACCCTGACCGAGAACGAAGCCAAGATCACCGCCGAACTCAAGGCAGTGCAAGGCAATCCGGTCGACATCGGCGGCTACTTCCTGGCTGATCCGAAGAAAGTTGCTGACATCATGCGTCCTAGCGCGACCTTCAATACGGCACTGAGCTCCGTCAAGTAATCAGACGAAGCTGCAGCACAAAGCAAAACGGATCTGCGCAAGCCGGCAGATCCGCAGAGGCAGACCAATTCGTTGGTCTGCCTTTTTTTATCCTGCGTGGACAATCACGCCATCCCCCCGGTTGGCATGCTGGTTCAACGCATCGTTGTCAGCCAAGCAGGTCGGCGTTCAGGCGCCGGAGTAAACGGTGTCGCCGTGCTGGGCGGTTTGCAGCTGTTGCTCGACGCTCTTGCGGCTCAACGAGGATGGCGCTTGCGAGACCACCGGATAGTTTTCACCTTCCGACAGCAGGCCTTGATGTTCGGCCTGGATCAGATCCTGTTTCACCTGGGCGCGCGTGAGTGTCGACGTGAACGGCCGGTCGACCGGATACGGTGCTTCGGCGAAAGCGCTGGCGGCGGTGCTCAGGGTGAGGATGGCGAGGGCGAGTTGAAATGTACGCATGATGTATTCTCCAAATGATAAGACGACAGCCGCAGTCAGCCATGCAAACCACATGACTAAGGAAAAACATTGAAGGGGGCTGCGGCCATCGTGAATACAGTTTGCGCCGCGCGCAGCAACGCCAGCATGACCAACATATGACAATTCCGTCATGCCCGCGTCAGCGTATTGCCAGACAACGAACATGTGCATAACGCGAGTCGCTGCGGCGTAAATGTTTTACGCATTGATTGCGCTTTCGCGGACATCTCCTCGTATGCGGTGCGGGCTTTGCGACAGCGGGTGGTGCCGGGTGTAAGATAAGACACTCCATGTTCTCCAGCATAAGGTGAGTCAACGATGATGAAACCTCTTTCCTTTGCGCTTGTCGTCGTCGCAGTGGGCGTCATGCAGAGTCACGCAGCGTACGCACAAACGCAGTCCGCCGATCCCAGCTGCGATTGCCAGCAACCGGTGGGCGCCTGCGCGGCATCGATTGCGGTCAAGCCGGTGGAAGCAACGACGCTGGGTTCTTATGCGGCGGAACTGAAATTTACCTCTTCTGCGCCGGCCTGTTCCAAAATCAATTACAACGTCGACGGCACGCCGTACTTCAATGTGCTGGTGAGCGGCAATACCGGCACCGACAATATCTGGGGCGCCAAGCAGGTCAGCCGCGCCAACATCACTGACATCAGTTGCCAGGTCTGCAAGCAGGTCGCCATCACGCCGATTCCGCAAGACAAAAAACCGGCCAAGAGCGAACTCAAACCGAGCTTGTTCGACGGACAATGGGCGGGCGCGGGAAATAATTCCTTCGGTTCGGCGCAGCGCTGGACGCTCAGCTTCGCCACTACGGCGGCCGGCCAGGCGGCCATCACCGGCACCATGGAAGGCAACTTCCCGACCGTGCCGATCAGCGCCAGCGGCACCGTCAGCGGCAGCGCGCTGAGCTGGAAAGACCAGCAAACCACCTGCACGGCCAATCTCTTGACCGATGTCTCGCTGGCATTCGAATGCCATGGGCAGGGCTCGGTGCAACTGGTGATGCGGCGTCAGTAGCGCGCCGCGGCGCTCAGGCCGCGTGGCGGAACAGCCGCACCGGTATCGATTTTGCCGCCGGCACCTTGCTGCCCTTGGCGTGATGCGCCAGCGGGATCAGCGGATTGAGTTCCGGAAAATAACCCATGATGCAGCCCGCCGGGATGTCGAAGGCCTGTACCCGCAGATTCGATACGCGCCGCACGATGTCGTCGGCCGAGACCGTTTGCGCCGTCACGAAGGCGCCGTCGACCAGCATCAGTCTTGCCATGTCGGCCGCATTCATCAGCAGCACACGGCGCGTGCCGTGCACCCCGCGAAAACGGTCGTCGAGGCCGTAGACCGTCGTGTTGAACTGGTTGTCTCCGCGCGTGGTCATCAGGCGCAGCGTGTCGGGTGAGTCGGACGGCATGTCGGGATCTTCATCGTAGCTGTCCGGCGTGATGAAGTTGGCCTTGCCGTTGGGCGTATTCCATTTGCGCTCGCGCGCCGCCAGCGGACGGGCAAAGCCGCCGGGCGTCCACATGCGTTGATTGAAATCGTGGAAGATGTCCGGATAGGTGGCGGCGATGGCGTCCCGGATGCGTCCGTAATCAGCGCTCCAGGCATTCCAGTTGACCTTGGGATTGGGCAGCAGGATGCGCTTGGCGATTTCCGCCACGATCGCCACTTCCGACAGCAAGTGGGGCGACGCCGGTTTGACCACGCCGCGCGAGCCGTGCATGCAACCGGTGCTGTCTTCCACCGACACCGCCTGTGCGCCGCCGGCTTGCTGATCGATTTCTATGCGTCCCAGGCAGGGCAGCAGGTAAGAGCGCTTGCCGTGGATTATCGCGCTGCGGTTGAGGTGCGTCAGTACTTGCACGGTCAGCGGAATCTGCCGCCAGGCCGGCTCCATGCGATCGTGATCGGGAATCGCACGCACGAAATTCCCGCCCAGCATGAAGAAGGCGGAGATGTTTTTGTTGAGCACCTCTTCGCAGGCCTCGACGGTATTGAGGCCTTTCTTTTCCGGCACCGTGAAGCCGTATTGCTGCTGCAGTTTTTCCTTCGGCACCAGTTCCGGTTTCTCGGTGATGCCGACGGTGCGCTGTCCCTGCACATTGGAATGGCCGCGGATCGGGCAGATGCCGGCGCCGGGTTTGCCGATGTTGCCGCGCAAGAGCAGCAGGTTGGTCAGCATGTGGATGGTGCGCACCGCTTCGCGATGCTGGGTCACGCCCATGCCGTACATCAGCATCGCGGCGCGCGCGTTGGCATAGGTTTGCGCGGCTTGTTCCAGCGTGGCGCGCGAGACGCCGGCGCAACGTTCGATCTCGCCCCAGTCGGCTTGCCGGGCGGCGTTGGCAAACTCTTCGAAGCCGGCAGTGTGGCCGGCGATGAAGCTGGCGTCGAGCAGGCGCGGCTGGCGCGCCGCCAGCGCCGCATCGTCGGTTTCGATGAGCCACTTGGCCATGCCCATCACGGCGGCAGTGTCGCCGCCGATTTTGATTTGTACGTATTGCGTGCTGATCGCGGTACGTGCCGGCGTCAGCATTTCCAGCGGCGATTGCGGATTGACGAAGCTGACCAGGCCGCGTTCGCGCAGCGGGTTGAAGGTGATCACCGGCGCTCCGCGCTTGCGTACCGCTTCCAGCGAGTGCAGCATGCGCGGCGCATTGGTGCCGGTATTGTGGCCGAAGAACAGGATGCAGTCGGTCGCGTCAAAGTCGCTTAGCCCGACCGTGCCGACCGCGACGCCGATGGTCATGGGTAAGGCCACCGAGGTCGATTCGTGGCACATGTTGGAACTGTCCGGCAGGTTGTTGGTGCCGTACATGCGCGCCATCAACTGATACAGGTAAGAGGTTTCCAGCGAGGCGCGTCCGGAGGCATAGAAGACCGCCTTGTCGGGATTGATGGCGCGCAACTCGGCGCCGATTTCATTGAAGGCCTGCTCCCACGACAGCGGCAGGTATTTGTCGCTCTCCTCGTCGTAGCGTAGCGGCGCGGTCAGGCGTCCGGCCGATTCCAGCTCGAAGTCGGACCAGCCCTCCAGCTCGGTGACGGTATGCTGCGCAAAGAACTCGGGCGTGGCGCGTTTGTCGGTGATTTCCCAGGCGGTCGCCTTGGCGCCGTTTTCACAAAACTCGAAGGCGTGCGGATCGGCCGGCTTGGCCCAGGAGCAACTCACGCAGGCGAAACCTTCCGGCTTGTTCTGCTTCATCAGCGCGCGCGTGCCGCTGGCGACCACATGTTCCTGCATCAGGACGGACCCGAGTGCGCGCACCGAGCCCCAGCCGCCGGCGGCGTTGGTGTATGCGGTGAAGGTGGCTTGTTCGGGAATGTCCTTGGTCGTCATGGCGCGCTCCTGGCTCGGTGCTGAATGTCTGTCCGCCTATATTCCGCTTCCGGCCTGGGTTTGACTGTAGGCGGGAGACGGATTTGCCAGCGCCGTTTTTCCTACAACGCGACACTGTGCGCTGTCATTGCGGCAAGTCGTCGAGCCGTATTGGTTCCGCCAGCGACAGGCCGTTGTGCTCGGCACGCAAGGCAGCAGAGAAGGCATAGGCCGCCTTGCGCACGCGCATGATGGAACCGATGGGACGATGCGCCGCAATGCCGTGCCATGGACTGAACGACATGCCGTCGTCGATGGCGCGCGCCCGCGCTGCGTTCCAGGCGTTCTGGTGTGGCACGCGGATGCGCGCTACGGCGATGTAAGGGCTGAGTTCCTCGGGCCATGCCACGGCGGCGTTCTCGATCGGCATCTGGCCGAGGTCGTTGCACAATTGCACGCGCAATTCCCATTCGGCGTCGTTGCCGACGAAGAAGGCGCAGACGGCATCGCGCAAGGCGTCGGGGTGATCGCGCAAATCCAGATCCCTGTTTTTGAGCGCCAGCAGATTGGCCGACACCGGCGCTACCGACACCTTGGCCATGTAAGGACCGCACAGCAGCGGCACCTGGCTGTAGAAGGTTTCGCCCAGCGGATGCGTGGGCGGATGGCCGCCCAGCGCTACCAGTGTGGCGCTTTGCTTGCCGGCCGATTCCAGCATTTCTTCGGCGCCGCGTAATACGGTTGCCAATGCCTTCTTCAGTTGCGGCGCCTTGTCGGTGGTCTTTGCCAGCAGCTTCAGCGTGGTGAGGAATTTTTTTGCGCCCGGTACCGAGAAAACCGGTCCGTTGACCAGCACAAAATCCTGGGTGAGATCGCCTTCGCTGCCGGGCAGCCGGGTGCCGTTGACGCCTACTACCTTGATCGCCATGCCGCGCGGCGTCGACACCTTGTCGTCGAGCACATCGCCCGGCGTGGTCGACAGCCGCATCACCAGCGGGAATTTTCCTGGCAGCGCAAACAGCCCCTGCGCCAGGGTCGGCGGCAAGCCGTCCAACACTTCCAGCTCGCCGCGCAGCAAGCCGTGGCTCTTGACGTGTACGCCGCGCAGGGCGTGGCCGGAATGCTGGAAGGTGGTTTCCGCAATCTCCCTGAGCGCCTCGATCAGGCCGGCTTCGGTCTCGCGCTCATCGGCTTCGAGGATTTCATAGGCCGGATCGTAAATGATGGGGGCTTGCAGCTGGCTGTCGTTGAGTTTCATCGCGGGCTCCTTGCTCGGTGCTGGATAGCGGCCAGGTTGGCCGCAATCTTGCAGCCTAACGGCGCGGGCGCGGCAATGAAGTCAGACAAGCGGAGAATGCGTGTCGGGGCAACCCTGATTCTGTTATCAGCGTAGCGGAGGTGCGCCGCTGCTCAGCGCCGTCTGATATTCCGCTATCCTCTGGTGATCGTCTTTTATCCGCATCGTCATGACAGATCTTTCTTCCACGCCGCTACGCCACCCGACCGGCCGCTTGCGCAAGCTGGTGTGGATGGTGCTGTGCATATTGCTCAGCCTGTTGGTCTCGCTGGCGGGCGCAGGGGCCGGGTTGGCGCTGTGGTATCAGTTGCAGGCGCCGCCACAGATCAAAGTGGCCGCCTTCGTCTTCCTGGCACTGGTCACGCTGGCGGCGCTGCGTGCGCTGTGGCAGCGCCGCTGGAAGCCGCTGCTGTGGTTTGTCGTGTTCTGCGCTGGCATGCTGAGCTGGTGGAGCACGCTCAAGCCCTCGCACGATCGCATCTGGGCCGACGACGTGGCGCGCCTGCTGCACATCGATGTCGCCGGCAGCAAAGTGCGCCTGAGCAATGTGCGCAACTTCGACTGGCGCAGCGAGACCGACTACACGGTGCGCTGGGAAAATCGCGAATACGATCTCGAGCACCTGGTCACCGCCGATCTGGTGTTGTCGTATTGGATGGGGCCGGCGATTGCGCATACGCTGGTGTCTTTTGGTTTCGACGATGGTCGCTATCTCACTTTTTCAGTGGAGATACGCAAGGAGAAGGGCGAAAGTTTTTCCGCGCTGGGCGGTTTCTTCCGCAAGTTCGAGACGGTGCTGGTCGCCTCGGACGAGCGCGACATCGTCCGTGTGCGCAGCAATGTGCGCGGTGAAGACGTGTACTTCTATCGCCTGCAAGTCGCGCCGGCGACGCTGCGTCAATTGTTCATCGGCTACGCCGGCGAGGCGCGCAAGCTGGAGCAGGCGCCGCAGTTCTACAACACCCTCACCAGCAATTGCACCACCATCGTGTTCGAGCTGGCGCGCGCGATCAATCCGCAATTGCCGCTCGACTATCGTCTGCTGGCTTCCGGTTATCTGGCGGCGTACGCCTATGACGTCGGTGGCCTCACGCCCGGTTTCGACTACGCCACCTTGCAGGCGCGCGGTCGCATCACCGAGCGTGCCATCGCCGCCGGCAACGATGCGCGCTTTTCGACATTGATCAGGGTCGGGATGCCGGGCGTAGCGCCCGCACAATAAGCGTTCGGCTCAGGTCCAGCGTGCAGCGGAACCCACTGCCGCCGGCATCGCTTCGCGCATGGTGTCGATGAAGTAGCGCAGCCGCGCTGGATAGAAGCGCGCATAGGGATAGATGATGGACACCGGCAGCGGTGCTGCTTCCCACTCCGGCAACAGCGGCACCAGGCGGCCGTTTTCCATGTGTTCCTGCAGCAGCCAGGCCGAGCCGAGGATCAGGCCGACGCCTTCCACCGCGGCATTGGTCAGCGCATACAGGCTGTCCGAACTGAGGCGCGGCTGGAATGCCACCTCGGCGACTTCGCCGGTGACGGTGTTCTTCAGCGTGACGTCGCGCCGATAGAACTGCGGAATCGCCAGCCACGGCATCGTGGTCAAATCGCGCGGATGGGTCGGCAGCGCATGTTGCGCCAGCAGCGAGGGTGCAATCGCCAGCATGCGCGGCACTTCCGCCAACCGGATCGCCACCACCGAAGGATCGGTGACTTCGCCGACCTGGATTGCGCAATCGATGCCGTGCGCGATGAAATCGGCGATGCGATCGTACAGCAGCCATTCCACCGTGATGGCGGGATGGCGGCGCATGAACTCGGCCAACGGGCCGATCAACTGCCGTTGCCCGAACGCATTCGGCACCACCACGCGCAGCGAGCCTTCGGCCTTGAGACTGACGTGGTGCAGATCGCACTCGAAGGCTTCCCACTCGGCCAGCAAGATCAGCGCGCGTTCGTAGCAGCGCTCGCCGTCTTCGGTCAGTTTCATGGCATGGGTGGAGCGTTGCAGCAGGCGCAAGCCCATCGAGCGTTCCAGCAACTGCAGCCGGCGGCTGATGGTCGGCTGGGTGGTGCCCAGCTGCGCGGCTGCGGCAGACAGGCTGCCGGCCTGGACGATGCGCACGAAGGTCTGGATCAGCTCAATGCGATCCGAGGCCGTGGGTGCGGGTGGGTTGAAGTTATCTTGCGTGCTCATACGAGCAGCGTATAACAATTCTTCGAGCCATGCTACTACCGCAGCGCAGCATCCCGGAGCACACTGCGATCCATCAACAAATCCATAGGGGTGCAGATCATGTCTTCCATTCAATCAACGCATACAGTCGGCGCTGCTGCCGTGTCGGTCAAGCCGGTCAATAACCTGCCGGCATCGCTGATGCTGCTGCTGGCGGCAGGCACCGGTTTCGCCGTGGCTTCGCTGTATTACGCGCAACCGATGCTGGGCATCCTGGGCGCCGACATCGGCGCCTCCGACCGCGCCATCGGCATGGTGCCGATGCTGACCCAGCTCGGTTACGCGCTCGGCATTTTGCTGCTGGCGCCGCTGGGCGATCGCTACGACCGTCGCCGCATCATCCTGATCAAGGCCGCGATCCTGACCGGCGCCTTGCTGCTGGCCGGCGCCTCCTCTGGTATCGCTCTGTTGCTGGTAGCCAGCCTGGTGATCGGTTTGTCGGCGACCATGGCGCAAGACATGGTGCCGGCCGCTGCCACGCTGGCTTCGGATGAGCATCGCGGCAAGGCAGTCGGCACCGTCATGACCGGTTTGCTGCTGGGCATCTTACTGTCGCGGGTATTGAGCGGTTTTGTGGCGGAACACTTTGGCTGGCGCGCCATGTTCGTCGGCGCTTCGGTGAGCATCGCGCTGGTTGGCGTCGCCGCCTGGCGCGGCTTGCCACGCTTCAAGGCCACCACGCACCTGTCGTATGGGGCCTTGCTGGGTTCGCTGGGCAAGCTGGTGCAAAAGCATCCCGCCTTGCGCCGCGCCGCCTTGTCGCAAGGTTTGTTGTCGGTCGGTTTCAGCGCGTTCTGGTCGACGCTGGCGGTGATGTTGCACGGTGCGCCGTTCCATCTGGGCAGCGCCGCCGCCGGTTCCTTCGGCCTGGCCGGCGCCGCCGGCGCCCTGGCGGCACCGCTGGCCGGCCGCATCGCCGACAAGAAAGGTCCTGAGCTGGTGACCCGCCTCGGCATCGCCCTGGCAGCGGCCTCGTTCGCCGTGATGGCGCTGGCTTCGCAAGCTTCCGTGACGATGCAGTTGTGGTTCCTGGCAATTGGCGCAATCGGTTTCGACCTTGGCGTGCAAGCAGCGCTGGTGGCGCATCAAAGCATCGTCTACAGCATCGAACCCGGCGCCCGCAGCCGCCTGAACGCCGTGTTGTTCGTCTCGGTATTCGTCGGCATGGCCACCGGCGCAGCCCTCGGCAGCCTGGCGCTGGCGCAATGGGGCTGGGTCGCGGTGGTCGGTCTGGCGGCGGTATCGGCGGTCGCTGCGCTGGCGGTACGCATGTGGCCAGGCAAGAATCGCGACCGCTGATGTGTTGATCATCTGCCAAGCTCCTGAAAACGCGGCCTTCGGGCCGCGTTTTCTTTGCCGGCTTGCCCTGACGGCAAGGCGATTGCCGCGACCGTCTGAAATGACGATTTGTCGATGAAAGCGTCTTGCAGCACTTGAAGAACCGGGGGGGCAGCCTGAAATAATTGGAGCCGCGAGGTAAGATACGCGGCTGCGCCTTATTTCGGCGCCTCAGGCAATCACATAGGTTCATCATGTCGTCCACAGAAAACATCGAAACAGACGTCGTCATCCCGGAAGAAAACCTGGAGTTCGTCAGTTCCTGCGCCTTGCCCATGCCGTGGGCAACATTCCAATTGCATGCCTTCGTCGATCATGTTTCCGGCAAGGAACACCTGGCCCTGGTGCTGGGCGACGTCGGCAACGGTGAGCCGGTGCTGGCGCGTGTGCATTCCGAATGCCTGACCGGCGACGCCTTGTTCAGCCAGCGCTGCGATTGCGGCGCGCAATTGGAGGCCGCCCTCAAGCGCATCGCCAAGGAAAAGCGCGGCGTGGTGTTTTACCTGCGCCAGGAAGGCCGTGGTATCGGCTTGCTCAACAAGGTGCGCGCCTATCACTTGCAAGACGGCGGCGCCGACACGGTGGAAGCCAACCTGCAACTGGGCTTCCCGGCCGACATGCGCCGTTACACCATCGTCCAGCCTATGCTGGAGCACCTGGGCGTCAAGGCCTTGCGCCTGATGACCAATAATCCGCGCAAGGTGAGCGCGCTCAAGGAATGCGGCATCGACGTGTTGGAACGCGTGCCGCTGGTGGAAAACCGCAACCCGTTCAACATCCGCTACCTGCGCACCAAGGCTACCAAGCTGGGCCATTTCCTGCCGTCGCACGACAACGACTGAGTCGGCTGCGGGCGATTGCATCCGCATTCGCCCGCGCTACCGCCACGACCGATCTCCGATCTGCGCCGCGGCGGATTCTTCCTTCCTCGTTTTATCCGGCCGCTGTCGCCCCTGAGCGTTGCGCGCCCGCATGGAAAATTCCATCGCCATATTTGCAACTAAGTTGCAAATATGGCGATGACGGGATATGATCCGTTTCATTGTTGATTGCAACTAAGTTGCATTAGCGCGAATTCACGGGAGCGGCTTGCCGGCAACGGCGCCGCCCTCCCGGCTTCCCAACCAACGCGAGCCCGCACTTCTCTGGAGAACCACGCATGCCAGCCCAAGATCAACGCATCCACCGCAGCGCCGATCCGCGCCTGCCGGTCACGGTATTGTCCGGCTTCCTCGGCGCCGGCAAGACCACCTTGCTCAATCACATCCTGTCCAACCGCGAAGGCTTGCGTGTGGCGGTAATCGTCAACGACATGAGCGAAGTCAACATCGACGCCTCGCTGGTGGAAAAGTCCGCCGAGAACAATGGCGCCGCCTTGTCGCGCACCGAAGAAAAAATGGTCGAGATGAGCAATGGCTGCATCTGCTGCACCTTGCGTGAAGACTTGTTGATGGAAGTGCGCAAGCTGGCGGCGGAAGGGCGCTTCGACTACCTGCTGATCGAATCCACCGGCATCGGCGAACCGATGCCAGTCGCCGCCACCTTCGATTTCAGCGATGAAAAAGGCGATTCGCTGAACCACATCGCGCGCATCGACACCATGGTCACGGTAGTCGACGCGGTCAACCTGTTGTCCGACTTCAGCAGCGAAGATCTGCTGGAGCAGCGCGGCGTCATCGCCGGCGAAGGCGACAACCGTACCCTGGCCGGCCTGCTGACCGAACAGATCGAGTTCGCCGATGTGGTCGTGGTGAGCAAGGTCGACATGGTCAGCGCAGAGCAATTGCAAGCCGTGGTCGCGGTGGTCAAGGCGCTCAATCCCGAGGCAGAAATCGTTCATGCCACACGCGGCAACGCACCCTTGCACAAGCTGCTCGGCACCGGCAAGTTCGACCTCGAAAAAGCCAGCGGCATGGCCGGTTGGGCCAAGGAACTGGCCGGCGAACATCACCCTGAAACCGAGCAGTACGGCATTAACAGTTTTGTGTTGCGCAGTCGTGCGCCGCTGCATCCGCAACGCTTCGCCGCATTCCTCGACAAACCACTGTCGGGCCTGATCCGCGCCAAGGGGTACGTGTGGCTGGCCAGTCGTCCGGAATGGGCGCTGTCGTATTCGCGCGCGGGCAATACCGCCACGCTGGAGCCGGTCGGCCAGTGGTGGGCGGCGGCGCAGGATCGCATGCCGCCGCGCGGTTCGGTGCAACGCGCCGCCATCGATGCGACTTGGGAAGAGCCGTATGGCGATCGCATCTGCGAAGTGGTCTTCATCGGCCAGGACATGGATCGCGCGCTGATCGAGCAAGCGTTCAAGGAGGCGCAGCTGAGCTTCACCGAAACCCGCAAGGGCATGCGTCACTGGAGCACGTTTGCCGATCCTTTCCCGGACTGGACCCGCATCGCCGAAGAGGAAGCCGCCGTGGCCGGCTAAGCGCTGCCCGCAAGTGCGCCGAGCCGGAGTCATGTAGCATAGCGGGATCCCATTGTTGCCAAGGTCGCCATGCAGCGCATGCCGGCCGCTCATTTTTGCCATGACACAAGAAACGCCCACACTGATCCCGATTTCCCTGCTGACCGGTTTTCTCGGCAGCGGCAAGACCACCTTGCTGAACTATCTGGTCGCCCAGCCTGAGCTCAAAGACACGCTGGTCATCATCAACGAGTTCGGCGAGATCGGCCTCGACCATCTGTTGGTGGCGCACAGCCAGGACGACATCGTGGTGGAGATGAGCAGCGGCTGCCTGTGCTGCACCATCCGCGGCGACCTCAAGAAAACGCTGAAAGACATCACCTGGCGTTTCGCCGAGGGCGGTAAACGCAAGTTCAATCGCGTCATCATCGAAACCACCGGGCTGGCCTCGCCGATTCCCATCCTGCATACCTTGATGACCGACAACGTCATCGCCTCGAAATACCGGCTCGACGGCGTCATTACCACCGTCGACGCCGTCAACGGCCAACTGACGCTGGACAACCATATCGAAGCCGTGCAACAGGCGGCGGTGGCGGACCGTTTGCTGCTGACCAAGAGCGACCTGGCCGATGCCGACGGGTTGAAGGATTTGCAGGCACGGCTGGCGCAGATGAATCCCAGCGCCGAACAAATCCTGTCGCAGCAAGGCCGGGTTGCACCGCAGAAATTGCTCGACGCGGGTTTGTTCAAAACGACGGAGAAGAACCTCGACGTGGAGCGCTGGCTCAACGAAGAGTCGTATGCAGAATCCGGCCACGCCCACCAGCACGGGCACGAGCATCATCACGGCCACACACACGATGCCCATGATCACGATCATCGCCACGACATCAATCGCCACGACGATCACATCCGCGCCTTTTGTTTCACTTTTGACCAGCCGATCGAGCCGCATCTGTTCGATGAATGGCTGAGCCTGCTGGTCGGTTTCAAGGGGCAAAACATTCTGCGCATCAAGGGCATCGTCAATCTGGTCGGCAACGAGCAACCGGTGGTGATCCACGGCGTGCAACATATCTTCCATCCCACCGTGACGCTGCCGGCCTGGCCTTCGGACGACCGCCGCACGCGCATCGTGTTCATCACCAAGGATATCGAACGCGCCACCATCGAACGTTCTTTCACGGCGTTCATGCAAGCCCAGGCGATAGAGAAAGAACAGCGCGACCAGGCGCCGGGCAAAGCGCCGGCCGCGTGGTAAAAATGCTGCACTCCTGAAAGAGTCGTGACGTAAAAAATTTCCCTGGGAACACATCGACCCGCCTCAAAGTGTGGCGTGTTTTGCCTTCTGTCCCGCCCTGTTATGGTGAGGCCCTGCATGCAGCAAGAGTTTTCCTTGTAGGACAGGCGCGGGCCGTTTTAGTGAAGCGGGCATCGGCGCTGCGGTAGACCGGCTCTGGCACAAATTGCCAACAATAAAGTTGTGAAAAATTAATGAATAATCTGGCAGCGTCGACGTAGGCGCGTTTATGATGAGTTCATCACGGTCACGAAAAATGTCATCTCAGCATGTACAAAACGATCAAACGTGTAGGGGCTTCGCTCTCAGTGTCGCTGACGCTGATCATCGGCTTTGGCGCAACTGCTTTATTGTTTCTGGGCACCTGCAAACTTGAAGACGACGCCTTCAACCTGGATTTTGAACGGCGCGCGTCGATACGCGTGACCACGCTGCAGCGCGGTCTGGAAGAAGCGGTGCAGGTGTTGACGGTGATCAATCGCCTGTTCACCACGGTCGACAGTCCCAGCCGCGAGCAATTTCGCACCTTCACCGAACCGCTGCTGCAAAAATACCCGCATGTGCAAGCCTTCAGCATGCAGCGCTATGTGATGCGCGGCGAGCGTACCGCTTTCGAAGCGTCCATGCAGGCGCGTTATCCCAATGTCGGCATTACCACGCTGGTCGAAGGAAAAACCATTCCAGCGCCGATCCGTGATCGTTACCTGGTGGTGGATTACCTCGAGCCGGTGCAGGGCAACCAGGTTGCGCTCGGCCTCGACCTGTCGGCCAACCAGATCGTCATGGATGCCTTGCAGCGCGCGATACAAAACGGCGGCCCGGTCTCCACCGGCGCTTTCCGGCTGGCGCAGGCCAACGGCAACGAACGCGGTTTGCTGGTGCTGATGCCGGTGTACCGCCACGGCATGCCTTTGAACACCATGGAAGAACGCCAGGCCGCCGTGATCGGCGACACCACTGCGGTGTTCCATGCGCGCGTCTTGCTGGAAAAGATTTTCAACGCCTTCGGCCCGATCCGGCGCGAAGGCATCGAGGTCAGCGTCTACATCGGCACCAGCGCCAACCCCGAAGACCTGGTGTATCGTACCGACGATGTCCGTCAGCCGTCGATCTTGCCGGGGCTGCCGAGCTGGCTCGGCTACCGCCGCCCGACGCATGTGCGACGGACCTTCGATATCGCCGGCCAGCCGTGGCATCTGGAAGTCAAGTCGGCGCCGGTGCCGGTCACCGCCAATCATTCCAATTCGCTGCTGGTCCTCGGCGCCGGCACCTTGCTGACCTTGCTGGCGGCGGCCTACCTGTATACCTTGTCGATGCGTTCGCGGCGCATCCAGCGCACGGTCGACGAACGCACTGCCGAGCTGCGCCTGACCAATGTCTTGCTCAAGGAAGACATCCATGCGCGCCAACAAGCCGAACGCGCCTTGCAACTGCGCCAGCGCGCCATCGAAGCGAGCGCCAACGCCATCATCATCTTGCAGGCAACCGCGCCCGACTATCCGATTGAATACGTCAATCCTGCATTCGAACGCATCACCGGCTACAGCAGCGCTGAAGTCGCCGGCCACAGCATCCGCATGCTGGAAGTGGCCGATGTCGACAAGCAGGGTTTCTCGGACATCTGGAGCGCCCTCAACGGCCAGCGTGAATGCAATGTCGTGCTGCGCAGCCAGAACAAGGATGGCACGCTGATGTGGAACGATTTTTACATCGCGCCGGTGAAAAGCGAATATGGCGAGGTCACGCATTTCGTTGCCGCGCTGTATGACATCACCTCCATGAAACGCTATGAGGCCGAGCTCGAGTTCCAGGCCAACCGCGATGTCCTCACCGGCCTGGTCAATCGCAACATGTTGCGCAAGGTGCTGGAAGAAGCGATGGCCTATGCCGAGCGTTACCAGCGTTCGCTGTGGGTGGTGTTCGTCGACCTGGACCGCTTCAAGTTCGTCAACGACACGCTCGGCCACAAGGCCGGCGATCTGTTGCTCAAGACCGTGGCGGGACGCTTGCGCGGCGCCGTGCGCGACACCGATACCATCGCCCGGCTGGGTAGCGATGAATTCGTCATCGTCATGTCTGAATACACCGACGTTGGCCTCGATACGCGCAACTTGCAGCGCATCCAGGCTGCCATCGCGGCGCCGATGACGATCGAGGGGCACACCTTTTTCCCGACGTGCAGCATCGGCGTGGCGGCTTATCCCGACGATGGACGCGATGCTGAAATCCTGGTCAAGCACGCCGACATCGCCATGTACCGCGCCAAGCAAAGCGGCCGCGACAACTACCAGTTCTACACGCCGGCCATGAATGAGCAAGCGCTGGAACGGCTGCGCATCGAGGGCGACCTGCGCTTGGCGTTGGAGCGCAATGAATTCCTGCTGCATTACCAGCCCAAGATCGACCTGCGCAGCGGCAACATCCTCGGCATGGAAGCGCTGATACGCTGGCAGCATCCTGAGCTGGGCATGGTGTCGCCGGCGCGATTCATCAGCCTGGCCGAAGAAACCGGCCTGATCTTGCCGATCGGCTCGTGGGTCATCCGCACTGCCTGCGAACAGGCCAAGGCCTGGCAAGATGCCGGCTGGACCAATCTGCGCGTGTCGGTCAATTTGTCGGTGCGCCAGTTCGTGCAAAAAGACCTGGTGTCGTCGATCGAAGCGGTGCTCAAGGATACCGGCCTGGCCGCCGATTTCCTCGAAATCGAATTGACCGAAAGCCTGGTGATGACCGATGTCGAACACGCCATCGGCATCTTGCGCCAGCTCAAGGAGCTCGGCGTGCATTTGTCCATCGACGACTTCGGCACCGGTTATTCGAGCTTGTCTTACCTCAAGCGCTTTCCGATCGACGTGCTCAAGATCGACCAGTCCTTCATCCGTGACCTGACGGTCGACGCCGATGATGCGGCCATCACGGTGTCCATCATTTCACTGGCGCACAGCCTCAAACTGCACGTGATTGCCGAAGGTGTCGAGACGCAGGCGCAACTGTCTTACCTGCGCCATCACGGCTGCGATGCGATGCAGGGATATCTGTTCAGCCCGCCGGTGCCGGCCGCACGCTTCGAGGAATTGCTGCAGCAAAAGAGCATGCTGTTTCCGAGTGCGCTGATGAGCAGTTCGCGCTAGCCGTCACGGCGCTGCGCTTGCTCAGATCTCTACCACCAGTTGCGCATCGAAGTGCGGATTCTCCCATTCGATTTCTTCCAATGAGGCCGCCTGTTTGAGGTTGAGCGCATAGCCGCGTGGGTTGGTGATCACGCGGCAACCGGCCACTTCGTAGTCGAAGCTGTCGTGCACGTGGCCGTGTATCCACAGGTCGGCTTGCGCCAGCAGCGGCGTCAGGTCGCTGATGAAACCGGGATTGAGCGGCGAGCCGGCAAAACGCGCATGGATCGATCGCGGATGCACGCCATGATGCGTGATCACCACCGTCGGGCCGTCGAAGTCCTGCGCCAGTTGCTGCTCCAGCCAGCGGCGTGATTGCCGATGCAATTGCAGCGCATGCTGCGGCCGGAAGACGCCGTCCGGCATGCTGATGACACGATGGTCGTACAGGATCTTGCCGGCTTCTTCCATGGCCGCCTCCAGCGTCAGCGCCGCGACGCCGTCCTGCTGCAAGCCATAGTCGGTCCAGAGGCAACAACCGAGGAAACGCACGCCGTTGATGATGCGTGCATCGTTCTCCAGGTGGGTGACATTGCCGTTGCCGGCAAGCGCATGGCGCCGGATGTCTTCGACCACCATCGGATACTGCGCATCGTAGGCTTCATGGTTGCCGTGCACATAGATCGCCGGTACCGGCCAGTCAGCGAAGGCGTCGATGGCGCCGATGCCGTTGTGGATGTCGCCGGCGATTACCAGCACATCGGCATCGCTCGGTTCGACTGCGCGGTAGCCGGCAAAGCGGCCCATGCGTTCCAGGTGCAGGTCGGAGGCGATCTGGATTTTCATCGTGTCTTCCGGTGTTTCTTCAATGCGCGATCCACGCCAGAATCAGCGTGATGGTCAGCAGCGAGGTGGTGGTGGAAATCAGGATCGCGCGCGACATCAGCGCCGCTTCGCGCTGGTATAACTCGGCCAGCATGAAGGGGCCGGTGCCGATCGGCATGGCCGACAACAGCAGCGCCGTGTCGGCCCATAATTTAGGCAGTGGCAGGATCCAGTAGGCAAACAGCGCCGTGATGGCCGGATGCAGCAAGAGTTTGAAGCCCACCAGCAGGCTCACCGAGCCGGACTGCTTGTTGAGGATGGGCTGTGCCAGGAACAAGCCGAGCGACACCAGCGCGCACGGACTGGCGGCCGCGCCCAGCAGCTTGAACAATTGCTGCACGCCGGTCGGCAGTACATAGCCGCTGCCGGCCACCAGGCCACCGAGGATGGGCGCGATCAGGATGGGATTACGGATCAGCGAGTTGCCGGTCTTGAGCAGGCTGCGGACGATGTGTTTCTCGGCATGCAGGCAGATTTCCAGCAGCACGATGGCAATCGCGAACAGCAGGCAGGCCGTCATCACCATGGCGATCACCGCCGGCGGCATGCCGTCGCGGCCGAACGCCAGCAGGCACAGCGGAATGCCGATGAAGCCGACGTTGGCGTAGGAAGTGCCGAGGCTGTCGATGATGATGTCGCCGGCGGCGGCGCCCTGGCGATGCTTGATCCACGCGGTCAGCAAAAACACCGCCGCAATGCCGATGGCGAACACGGCGATGAAGCGCAGATTGCTGAAGTCGGCCGGCGTCAGGCGCGCAATCGAATCGAACAGCAGCGCCGGCAAGCCCAGATAAATCACGAAGCGGTTCAATTCGCTGGCGGCATTGACGCTGAGGATATTGCGCTTGCGGCACAGGTAGCCGAGGAAGATCAGCGCGAAAACCGGGAAGACGACATTGAAAATGGCGAGCATGAAGTGGGCGCAAGGCGGCCGGCAATGTGAATGGACTGGTCCAGAAGCTCACCGATTTTAATGCGTTTTTCCTCGGCCAGCTTGTTGATTGCCGCCGCATGCGCTTTACCTGGCCTGCAACTGCCCGGCAGGCAGCTCGACAATCCTGTCGTCAATCGGGAAATGCAGCAGCGCCGCCAGCAATCCCGCCGCGACCGTCGCCATCCACACCAGCGTGTAGGAACCGGTCAGGTCGAACGTGAAACCACCCAGCCAGGCGCCCAGGAAGGAGCCGATCTGGTGGCTCAGGAAGCACACGCCGAACAGCGTGCCGAGATGGCGCGTGCCGAACACCTTGGCCACCAGTCCGCTGGTGAGCGGCACCGTGCCCAGCCAGGTCAGTCCCATGAGCGCGGCGAAGATGACGACCGAGGTGATGGTGGTCGGTACCAGCAGAAAGACGGCGATGGCGGCGCTGCGTATCAGGTATAGCCAGCCCAGCACATATTGCTGGCGGAAGCGTCCGCCCAGCCAGCCGTATCCCCAGCTGCCGGCCATATTGAACAGGCCGATCAGCGCCAGCGCCGTCGCGCCCAAACCGAGCGGCATGTGGCATAGCAAGAGATAGCCCGGCAGATGCGTGCCGATGAAGGCCAACTGGAAGCCGCAGGTAAAAAAGCCGAGCGTCAGCAGGCGATAGCCGCGATGGCGGCCGGCGCGCTTGAGCACTTCCCGCAGCGAAGGCGTGGCGGCCGTGTCGTTGCGGGTTATCGGTGCGGCGGCAGCAGCGGGGCGTTGACGCCGATCCAGCACGATGCCGGCCGGCGCGATCAACAGCGTCAGCGCCGCCAGCACGAACAGCGACATCGAGACGCCCGCATGCTCCCTCACGGTTTGCGCCAGCGGCACCAGCAGCACTTGTCCCAGCGAGCCGCCGGCGCTGGCGATGCCCATCGCCATGCTGCGTTGCTGCGGCGTGGCGACCCGGCCGACCGCCGCCAGCACCACGCCGAAGCTGGTACAGCTGATGCCGATACCGACCAGCACGCCGAGGCCGATCACCAGCAGTAGCCCGGTCGGCGCTACCGCGGCCAGCGCCAGGCCGGCGGCAAAGGTGGCGGCGCCGAAGGCCACCACGGGCGTTGCGCCGTAACGATCGGCGGCGGCGCCGGCAAACGGTTGCGCCAGTCCCCACACCAGATTGTGCAAGGCAATCGCGAAGGCGATGACGGTCACCGGCAGGCCGCGGTCATACGAAAACGGATGGATGAACAGGCCGAAGGTCTGGCGGATGCCCATCACCACGCTGAGTACCAGCGCGGCGGCGATCACCACCAGCAGGGCGTGGCGCGACAGGGGAGCGTTGGGTGCGGACGGCGTGGCGGTCGGTGACATGATGGCGAATCCTGGGTGCGATAAGAGGCCTCACACTAGCAGCGTAAAAAGCGCACGACAAAGGAAAAGCTGTTGATGACAAGTGAGCCCGGCTCACCTGTGACGCAGGCTGCGTGAATCAGCGGCGCTGTTCTTCGAAATGGCGTGCCTGCGTCAACAGCCAATGCTTGAAGCCGGACAGGTCCGGCCGTTGCGCGCTGTCCTCGGCACTGACCAGCCAGTAGGCGGTCTCGGCGGCCATGACTTGCGGACTGGCCTCGACCAGCGTGCCGGCCTGCAGGTCGCGGTCGACCAGCGGGCGCCTGCCGAGCGCTACGCCGAGTCCGCCGATGGCGGCTTCGAAGGCCATTTGTATGGTGTCGAAGCGCAGGCCGCGTTGCGCATCGACGTCGTCGTCCAGGCCGGCTTGGGCCAGCCAGGCCGGCCAGTCTTCGCTGGCCGGGATGACGTGAATCAAGGTGGCGCGGCGCAGCTCGACTTGCTGTTGCGCGTTGAGCAGATGCAAGCGGTAGGCCGGACTGCATACCGGCACCAGTTGCTCGCCGAACAGACGCGACCAGGCGGCATCGGCCAGCGGCGTGCGGCTCATGCGGATGGCGAAGTCGAAGCCGTCGGCGGCCAGGTTGACCGCACGTTGCGAAGTGTCGACGGTGACGTTGATCTCGGGCCAGTGTGCGCGGAAATCAGGCAGGCGCGGCAGCAGCCAGCGCGACGCCAAGGTCGGCGCACAGCTGACGGCAATGTTGCGACTGGGATGCTGGTGGTGGCGGCTAGGCAGGCGCTGGGTGCCGCTGGCAATCAAGGCAAATGCTTCCGACACGTAGCGCAGATAATCGGCGCCTTCGGGCGTCAGCGTCAGCTTGCGCGGCTCGCGCACGAACAGTGTGACGCCGAGCGATTGCTCAAGACTGACGATGCCGTGGCTGACCGCGCTGGGTGTCACATTGAGTTCGGCGGCGGCGAGTTTGAAACTCTGGTGGCGGCCGGCGGCCTCGAAGAAACGCAGGGCGGAAAGCGGCGGAAGGCGGAGCGGCATAAGGCGAGGTCCGGTCTGGCGTGGCGGCGGGCAGGGACGGGGTGAAAGGACAGCGTATCATATCGGGCAAGCCGCCGCTGTCGGCACGATTTCTCTCTTACTCATGGTCTTGCATGACGTCTGCCTGGTCCGATTCCCTCGCGTTTTCCGCTGCCGCGCTGCAGTGGCATTGGCGCGGACGCACGCAATTCAGCCTCTTGCAAAACGGCTGCGGTGACGCAGCGCAACTGCTGCAGACCTGGAATGCATGGCAGCAAGACGCCGACGCGCCGCAGCGCTTGCACTACCTCATCATCGATCCGCAGTTGCCCGAGCGCGCCCAACTGGCGCGATGGCAGCCGACGCTGCCGGTGCAGTTGCTGGCCGACTGGCCGCCGCAACTGCCTGGGTATCACCGTATTTTGCTGGCGCAGGGACGTTTCACGCTGACGCTGATCGCCGGCGACATCGCTGCCAGCTTGCCGCAACTGGAAGCGCGCATCGACTTCTTCCTGCTGCGCCGCGACCCCTTGTGGACGCCGATCCTGCTCAAATGGCTGGGCCGCCTGGCGGCGCCGCAAGCGCGTTTGCTGGCCGACGACGGCGTGCCGCTATCGGCATCGGCCTTGCAGCAGCTCGGCTTTGTCAGCGAGCAAGCGACAACGCCGACGCCGGCGCAGTTTGCGCCACGCTGGCAAACACCCGGCGGGGTGGAACGCGCGATGGAGCGACGCGCTATCGTGATCGGCGCCGGTCTGGCCGGTAGCGCCGTCTGCGAAAGCTTGGCGGTGCGCGGCTGGCGCATCGGGCTGATTGAACAACATGACGCGCCGGCGCAGGAAGCCTCCGGCAATGTGGCCGGCGTCTACATGCCGGCGATTTCGCGCGACGACAATCCGACCGCGCGACTCACGCGCGCAGCCTTTCTGTTTGCGCAGCAGGTGTGGGCGCGCAGCGGCGTGTTCGAGCATGCGCATCAGGGCGGCCAGGCTTGCGGCGTATTGCAGGTGGCGCGCGATGCAGCGCAGGCAGCGGCGTTTGAAGCCGCGGCACAGCAGTGGCGTTATCCCGCCGACTACGCGCAATGGCTCACGGCCGATCAGGCCAGCGCGCGACTGGGGCGGGCCACCGGCAGCGGCTGGTTCTTCCCCAAGGGCGGCTGGTTGCAGCCGGCGGCGGTGTGCGCTGCGCTGCTGGCGGCTTGCGGCGATCGCCTGCAGCGACATTTCGGCCGAGGCGCGACATCGCTGCGGCGGGTGCACGATGAATGGCAAGTCTGCACCGCGGATGGCCGGACGATTGCGCAAGCGCCGGTGCTGATCCTGGCCAACGGCACGCCGGCGACGCAGTTTGCACAGGCCGCCGGTTTGCCTTTGCAGGCGATACGCGGCCAGGTCAGCCATTTGCCGGCGGCGTCGCTGCCGGCGTTGCCGTTCGTGCTGTGCGGCGACGGCTACCTGACCGGCGCGGTCGCGGGGTTGGTCAGCGTGGGGGCGAGTTACGATCAGGACCACGATCCCGCCTTGCGTCGCGACAGTCATCTCGGCAATCTCGACAAGCTCGTGCAATTGCTGCGCGAGCCGTCCTTGCTTGCGCATATCGATGCGGCACCGTTGGCCGGCCGCGTCGGCTTTCGCTGCGTATCGGCGGATCGTTTGCCGCTGGTGGGCGCCTTGCCGGACCTGGCGGCCTTGTCGCTGGCCGGCGAAGTGTCGCTGCGCGAGGTGCCGCGTCAGCCGCAACTGCATGGCTTGCTGGGCTATGCTTCGCGCGGCCTGATCTGGGCGCCGCTGGCGGCGGAACTGGTGGCCTGCCAGCTGGAAGGCGAGCCGGCGCCGCTCGGCAGGGATTTGCTGGCGCTGCTCGACCCGGCGCGTTTTGCGTTGAAGGCGCATCGACACAAGGACTGATCCGTCTCCGACGAAAAGATTTCAGACCATTGACAGGAGTAATGCATGTTGGCAGACCATCCATTCGATATCACTTCGGTGGCCGCGCTGGAGAGCTTGTTCGGCCAGCCGGCCCAGGCTTCGCTGGCCAAGGAACTCGATCACATCGACGACTACTACCGGCAATGGGTCGCTGCCTCGCCCTTCCTGGCGCTGGCCACGGCCGGGCCGGACGGACTCGATTGTTCGCCGCGCGGCGACCCGCGCGGTGTTGTCGACGTGGTCGACAGCCACACCGTGATCCTGCCCGAGCGGCGCGGCAACAATCGCATCGACAGCTTGCGCAACCTCATCGGTGATCCGCGCGTCGCCTTGCTGTTCCTGATTCCTGGTCAGGGCGAGACGCTGCGCATCAATGGTCGCGCCCGCATCAGCACCGAGCCGGCTTTATTGGCGCGCTACGCGATGGAGGGCAAGCCGCCCAAGGTGGTGTTGGTGATCGCGGTGGATACGGTATTCTTCCAGTGCTCGCGTGCGGTGGCGCGCGCCGGTCTGTGGGACGCTGCGCGCCACGTGCAGCGCGGCAGCCTGCCGACACCGGGGCAAATCCTGGAGCAGGCCAGCCAGGCCGCCATCAACGGCGCGGCGTATGACCAGGCCTTGCCGGAACGCGTGAAGACCACTTTGTACTGACCCAAACCGGACGCAAATAAAAAAGGCCTGCATGCAGGCCTTTTTGTATGGCGACGACGTGTGCAGGATCAACGTTCCCAGCCGCCCTGGTTGAAGCGCCAGCCGTCGCGGTCCTGACGCCAGCCCGGCGGCGCGTAGTGATGGTAGCCGCGTCGCACGCGTTCCCAGTGGCCTTGTACCCAGACGTGGCGATAGCCATCCCAGGCCCAGTAACCCGGCGCCCAGACGAAACCGCGGCGTGGCGGCGGCATGCGTTCATAACGTGGCGGCGGTGGCGGCGTGCCAATGCGGATATCCACCGAGCCGCGTACTTGCGCTTGCGCCACCGGCGCCATCAATACCGCCGATGCGGCGCTGGTGCTCAGCAGGATGGCCAGGACGATGTTCTTGTAGTTCATGATCTACTCCCGTATTTTGAAATGAGTTCGGTTCCGAGTAACCGATGAATCACTGTAGATCAGCTGAAATGTACAGACTGTAATTTTGTGTATCAGTGGGTCGCACCCTTTGCGAAATGGCAATCGCCGGTAATCACGTCGCCGTCAGAGCATTGTCAGAAATACGCAACTGCAACCGCACTTTCCTGCCCCGAATGCAGTCCTGGTCTTGTTCGCGTGGCATCGCACATGCGACGATAGACCTGTGCTCAGGACGGGGGGAAATCATGAAAAAGACATCGACTGGTATCGCGCAAGCCGGCTTGCTGCGGGTACGCGACGGACATGAGGCGCGCGTCTCCTTCGTCGAATTATTCTTCGACCTGATCTACGTGTTTGCCGTGACCCAGCTGTCGCATCGCCTGCTGGAAAACCTCAGCTTCAACGGCGCCGTCGAAACCCTGGTGCTGTGGTTTGCGGTCTGGCTGGCCTGGCAATACACCTCCTGGGTGACCAACTGGTTCGATCCCGAAACCCTGCCCATCCGTATCTTGCTGTTCGCCATCATGCTGGTCGGCCTGCTGATGGCGGCCGCCATTCCCGACGCCTTTGCCGGCCGCGGCCTGGTGTTTGCCGTGGCCTACGCCGTGATCCAGGTCGGCCGCACGCTGTTCGTGCTGATCTGCCTGGGACCACGCCATGCGCTCACGCCCAACTTTCGCCGCATGCTGGGTTGGCTGATCATTTCGGCGGCGTTCTGGATCAGCGGGGCGATGTCGTCCGACCATCGTTTGTTGCTGTGGGCCATCGCGGTCGCCTGCGAATATTTTTCGCCGATGACCGGCTTCGCCTTGCCCGGCCTGGGCCATTCCGCCACCGGGGAATGGACCATCGAAGGCGGCCACCTGGCTGAGCGCTGCCAATTGTTCGTGATCGTCGCGCTCGGCGAGGTACTGCTGGTCACTGGCGCCACGGTTGCCCATGCCGGCGTGTGGGAAGCGCCGGTCATGGTCGCCTTCATCGTCAGCTTCGCCGGTAGCCTGGCGATGTGGTGGCTGTACTTCGACACCAGCAGCAAGGACGGCAGCGAAGCCATCGTGTTGTCCGGCGACCCGGGCCGCATCGGCGCCTACTTCCACTATGTGCACGTGATCATCGTCGCCGGCATCGTGGTCTCGGCGGTAGGCAACGAGCTGGTGATCGCGCATCCCGATCAGGCCATCACACCGACCTCGCTGCTGGTCCTGCTGGCCGGTCCGGCCATGTATTTGCTCGGCAACGCGGTCTACAAAAAGGTGGTGTACCGGCGCTTGCCGCTGTCGCATCTGATCGGGCTGGTGTTGCTGGCAGTGCTGGCCTTGTTCGCCCACCTGACCGATCTGTTGATGGTGGGCGGCTTGAGCACGGCGCTGCTGGTCTTCACCGCCGTGTGGGAAAGTTGCTCGCGACGCAAGACTGCGCTGGCCTACCAGGACGAGCACGCTTCACAGTGGTGACTGCAGTGGTGACCTCACCGGCCTGAGGCCGCCCCGGCCAGCTTCCTGCAAGAAGCGTTTTTTATTGTCGCGTTACCATTTTTCCAGTGCCCGCGCAGCCATGCAAGCAGCCCCGGCAGGTCGCTCTGGAGTAAAATGCCGGCTGCCGCGGATGACTGTCTGCAGACGTGCAGCAGCGAAGCGGCGATGAATAATGGAAACAAGATCATGTTGCGACTCAGCGAAATACAACTCCCCCTCGACCATCCCGAAGCCGACCTGCGCAGCGCGATCCTGGCGCGCCTTGGCGTGCCTGATGCGGATCTCATGAGCGTGAGCCTGTTTCGCCGCAGCTACGACGCGCGCAAGAAATCCGCGGTCACGCTGAACTACACGGTCGACGTCGAACTGCGTGACGAAGCCGCCGTGCTGAAGCAGCACCAGGGCAAGCAAAACATCGTGCCCACACCCGACACCAGTTACCATTTCGTGGCCAAGGCGCCGCTCGGGCTGAGCAAGCGCCCGGTGGTGATCGGCACCGGGCCGTGCGGTATTTTTGCCGGCCTGATCCTGGCTGAAATGGGTTTCAACCCCATCATCCTGGAGCGCGGCAAAATGGTGCGCGAGCGTACCAAGGACACCTGGGGCCTGTGGCGCCAGCGCGAACTCAAGCCCGAGTCGAACGTGCAATACGGCGAAGGCGGCGCCGGCACCTTCTCGGACGGCAAGCTCTACAGCCAGGTCAAGGATCCCAAACATTACGGTCGCAAGGTGCTGACCGAATTCGTCGCCGCCGATGCACCGCCGGAAATCATGTACGTCAGCAAGCCGCACATCGGTACCTTCCGGCTGGTGAAGATGGTGCAGCTGATGCGCGAAAAAATCGTCGCGCTCGGTGGTGAATTCCGTTTTGAACAAAGAGTCGACGACATCCTCATCGAAGACGGCCAGGTGCGCGGCGTAACGCTGGCCGGCGGCGAGCACATTGCGGCCGACCACGTGGTGCTGGCGATCGGCCACAGCGCGCGCGACACTTTCCAGATGTTGTACGACCGCGGCGTCTACATGGAAGCCAAGCCGTTTTCGATCGGGTTTCGCGCCGAACATCCGCAATCGCTGATCGATAAATGCCGCTTCGGTCCCGCCGCCGGCCACCCCATCCTCGGCGCGGCCGACTACAAGCTGGTGCATCACGCCGCCAACGGTCGTTCGGTCTACAGCTTTTGCATGTGCCCGGGCGGCACCGTGGTGGCGGCCAGCTCGGAGCCGGAACGCGTCGTCACCAACGGCATGAGCCAGTATTCGCGCAATGAGCGCAACGCCAACAGCGGTATCGTGGTCGGCATTTCACCGACCGACTATCCGGGCCACCCGCTGGCGGGCATCGAGTTCCAACGTCAGTGGGAGTCGCGCGCCTATGAACTGGGCGGCCGCAATTACGACGCGCCGGGCCAGCTGATCGGCGATTTCCTGGCGAAGAAGCCGTCCACTGAACTCGGTAGTGTGACACCGTCCTACAAGCCGGGCGTCTTGCTGGGCGACCTCAGCACCTCCTTGCCCGACTACGCCATCGATGCGATCCGCGAAGCACTGCCGTTCTTCGACAAGCAGATTCGCGGCTATGCGATGCACGATGCGGTGTTGACCGGCGTGGAAACGCGCACCTCGTCGCCGGTGCGCATCCGCCGCAACGACGACACGCTGCAAAGTCTCAATACCAAGGGTTTGTATCCGGCCGGCGAGGGCGCCGGTTATGCCGGCGGCATCATGTCGGCGTCGATTGACGGCATCAAGGTCGCCGAAGCGGTGGCGCTGGCGATGGTCGGCGCGGGTTCTTAAGCAGCTTGCCGGTACAGCCGCACCAGCATCAGTTCGGCGGCGTTGGCGTCGAGGACGCAGCTTTTCTCTTCCGCCAAAAACATCACCGCATCGCCGGCATGCAGCTTGGTCGCATCGGCCAGGCTGCAACTACCATTGATGACGTAAATCAATACCGCATCGCCGTTCAGCGGCAGCGCCGTTTGCTGGATCACCGTCAGCCGTTCCACCGTATGGGTATAGCCGGCGCGGCGCGTCATGACGTTGAAGTCGACGATGCCGCCGCTGATCAGTTCGGAATGCACCGCAGTTTCGCCGTTGAAGCGCAGGATCGGATCGCGCGGCGTCAGCGGTTGCGAGATGCCGGCAATATCGAGCGTGATGCCTTTGCCTTCCAGTATCGCCAGCGAGCGGTCCATGCCTGGAAACTCGGAAAAGGCGCCGCCCTGCTGCACGGTGGCGACGCTGACGCGCCAGTCGAAATTCTCCAACGAACTGTCTTCCGGACTGCGCATGATTTCGCAGGTCATGCCGCCGCCGTTTTTCCAGCGCATCAGGCGTTGCTTGGATTGTGGGATGAGTTGGGGCATGCAGACAGTATAGGACGAATAGCGCGCGGCGGCGGTTTATAGGGGTTGCAGGATCAAATGCGCCAGTCGCGCCGCCACTTTCGCGGTCATGCCGTCGCGGTCATAGACCGGATTGCATTCGGCGATGTCGGCTGCCGCCAGTTTGCCGCTGGCCTTGATGGTGCTTACCAGCCGCTCGACTTTTTCCAAGGCCATGCCGTAAGCCGCTGGCGCCGAGACGCCGGGTGCCTTTTCACCGGGCAAGACATCGAGGTCGATGGTCAGGTAGACATCGTCGACTTGCGCCAGTCGTTGTTGCAACTGGGCGTTCATGGCGGAGAGGCTGCCCAGCGCGACGTCGGTGTCCATGACGTAGTCGACGTTCAGTTGGCGGGCGCGCTGGAACAGCGCCGGCGTGTTGCCGAGCTGGCTGATGCCGTAGCACAGGTAATGGAATTCGACATCAGCCCATTCGCACCATTCCGCCATTTGCTTGAAGGGTGTGCCGGAGGTCGAACGATCCGCTTCGCGCAGGTCGAAGTGGGCGTCGAAGTTGACGATCAGCAGCTTGCGCTGCGCCATGGACTTGCCGAAGTGGCGCGTGATGCCGAGGAAAGTGCCGTAGGCCACTTCATGGCCACCGCCCAGCACCAGCGGGAATACGCCTTGTGATTTGACGTCGGCGATCTTGGTGGCCAGGCGTTGTTGCGCCTGTTCCAGTTCGCCGTCGTTGCAATTGATGTTGCCGGCGTCGGCCAGCGCCTCAATGCGATGCGCCGGCAGGTTGGCCAGCATGCGCCGGATCGCGTCCGGTCCTTGCGCCGCGCCGACGCGACCGTGATTGCGGCGCACGCCTTCATCGCTGGCGAAGCCGATCAGCGCACCGCCGTTGCGGATGCTGTTGTCGAAAGGGCGCACCAGCTGATGCAAGCGGCGCGTATCGCCGGCGCTGTCGTGGTCGAGCCGGCCATTCCAGAGTGAGTGATCCATGTTGATGTCTTTTATGCTGCTTCCGAGGCAGGGGCGTTATTGCGGGTCAATACGGCTTGCAGGAAACTGCGCGTGCGCTCCTGCGTCGGGTTGACGAAAATCTGATCGGGCTTGCCGGCTTCGACGATGCGACCCTGGTCCATCACCACCACCACATCGGCCACTTCGCGGGCGAAGCCCATTTCGTGCGTGACCACGATCATGGTCATGCCCTCGTTGGCCAGCGCCTTCATCACCTGCAAGACTTCACCCACCAGTTCCGGATCGAGCGCCGACGTCGGTTCATCGAACAGCATCACCTTCGGTTGCATCGCCAGCGCACGCGCAATCGCGACGCGCTGCTTTTGTCCGCCCGACAAGGTGGCGGGCATGGCGTCGGCCTTGGCGGCCAGGCCGACTTTGGCCAGCAGGCTGCGCGCCAGGGTTTCGGCTTCATCCTTGGACGTGCCGCGAATCTTGCGCGGACCGACCGTGACGTTTTCCAGCACCGACAGATGTGGGAACAGGTTGAACGACTGGAACACCATGCCGACCTGGGTACGCAAATCATTGAGGGCGTGGTCGGCAATCATCTTGCCGTCGACCAGCAGGTCCTGGTTACAGATGGAGATGCTGCCTTCTTCGGCGACTTCGAGGCCGTTGCAGCAACGCAGCAGCGTGCTCTTGCCGGAGCCGCTGGGGCCGATGATGACCACCACCTGCGAGGCTTCCACCTGCAGGTCGATGCCGTGCAGGATGCGGTGGCCGGAAAACGATTTGCCGAGTTTCGAGACATTGATCATAGGGGTGGACATCAGACGGCTCCTCCTGCGCGCAGGCGTTTCTCGACCTTTTGCAAGGCCATGCTGGTCGCTGTGGTCAGCACCAGGTAGACCAGGGCGACGGCGATATAGACTTCCAGCGAGCGGTAGGACACGCTGATGATTTTCTGGCCTTCATGCATCAGGTCGGCGATGGTCAGCAGCGACACCAGCGCCGAGTTTTTGATCAGCGCGATGAACTCATTGCCCAGCGGCGGGATCATGCGCACCACCGCTTGCGGCAGGATGATGGTGCGCATCGCCTTGCTGGACGACATGCCCAGCGAGCGCGCCGCTTCCATCTGACCCTTGTCGATCGACTGGATGGCGCCGCGCACGATCTCGGAGACGTAGGCGCCGGAATAGATGCCCAGTCCGAGCACGCCGCACAGGAAGGCCGGCAACAGGATGTCGAATTGCGGCAGGCCGAAGAACAGCAGGAACAACTGCACCAGCAGCGGCGTGCCGCGGATGAAGGTGACGTAAGCAGTACAGATGCCGTAGCGTACGCGCTTGGTGCGGTCGAGCCTCCCCATGCCGACCAGCAGGCCGAGGATGCAACCCAGCACCAGCGAGACGGCGGTAATTTCCACCGTCACCATGGCGCCATGCAGCAGGTCCGGCCAGCCCTCAAGTACTGGCAAAAAATCGAGGCTCATCTGTTCTCCTTACGTCTGTTCTTTTATTGAATTACATTGTTACCAACTTACTTGGCTGTCGACGACAACCACTTTTGCACCAGCTTGTCGTAGCTGCCGTCGAGCTTGACCTTTTTGAGCGCGACGTTCATTTCTTCGGTCAATTGCGGCAAGTCCTTGCGCACGGCGTAGCCGTACAGTTCGACGCTGACCTGCTTGTCCAGCACCTTCATGCCGGGCCGGGTCTTGGCGTATTCGATGGCGGCCGGCTTGCCGGTGACGGCGGCGTCGGCGCGGCCGATTTCAACCAGGTTGAACATTTCCTGGTTCTTTTCGACTTCGATGCGCTCGGCTTGCGGGTAGTACTCTTTGAGGTAATTCGCCGACTTGGTGCCGACCTGCACCGAGACTTTCTTGCCGGCCAGATCGGACGGCTGCTTGATCGACGTGTTACTGGCTTTGGTCAGCACCACCAGGCCGCCCGGGTAGTAAGGGTCGGTGAAGTTGACCACGCGGCGACGCTCTTCGGTGATGTAGATGGCCGAAGAGGCGACGTCGAAGCGGCGCGACACCAGGCCGGGGATCAGGCCCTTGAAGTCGATGTCGGTCCATTCGACTTTCTTGTGCATGGTCTTGGCCAGCAGCTCGATCAACTCGATATCGAAGCCGGTGCGCTTGCCGTCCTTGAAGAACTCGAACGGCGGGAAGGTGGCATCGGTAGCGACGCGGATGACGTCGACGGTCTGGGCGGATACCAGTGCAGGAACGACACTGGCGGCGAAACTGACGGCAGCGAGCATGCTGACAAAGCGGCGGCGGTGGATCATGGTTTCTCCCTCGGGTAATGGTTCTGATGGACTACTGGATTAAAACAAAGCAAGACGTTCGCTGATCGCTGCGGCGGCCTGGACCGTGGCGGCAATCAGCTCGCGCTGCCGCTCTTCGGCCCGGATCGCCGGCGCCATCAAGGTAATTGCACCGGCCGCCTGGCCGGGTTTGTAAAACACCGGCGCGCTGACGCCCCACACGCCCCAGTCGACCTCGCCCTCGCTGACCGCATAACCCTGCGCGCGGATGGCGGCGAGTTCTTTTTGCAGGCGCGTAATGTCTTCATCCTTGCCCTGCAACTGGCGCTGTACGATGTTGTCTGCCATGGCCAGCGGCAGATGCGCCAGTACCGCCTTGGCCGAGGCGCCGCGCGACAAGGGATGCGAGCGGCCTTTGGAAAACGAGCAGCGCAGCGATTGCTCGCTGTCGACCATGTCGAGGCAGGTGACCTGGTCGTTGACGGCCACCATCAGGCCGACGCTTTCACCGCATTTCTTGGCCAGTTGCAGCATCTCGGGCTGGGCGTTGCTGACCAGGTAAGAGGTATGGTCAAAGCCCCAGGCGAGTTGCACGCTGAGCGGGCCGGGCGCGTAGAAATTGTCTTGCTCCTGCACCAGGCCCCATTTTTTAAGCGGCAGCAAATGGCGATACAGCGTGCTTTGCGGCAAGCCGGTCAATTCCTTGAGTTTGCGCACAGCGATTGGTTTGCCGTGCCGGGCGATCACCGACAACACCATGAGCGAACGCTCGCTGGTGGCGACGACGGGTTCCTGGATGCTGGAGGTGGCGGGGTTCATGAGGCGATGATTCATCATTTTTCTCATATTAAGAAATCAAATTCTCGTAAAACGGGAATCTAATTGTAAATCCGAGAAGAGGAATTGGCATGCGCATACGTCTCAACAGCGGGAAATCTCCCACGGGAATGAGAAGTCCACCGCAACTTGACGGTAAAAGTCGCAGCACAGGCGCTTGAATGGAAAAAGCCGGCAACAGGTGCCGGCTTTGCAGGGGACTTCCGCGAGTTGCGCGGGCAAGGCGTTAGCGTTTCAGACCTTGCGTGTCTGGATGTGCCGCGTCGGACAACATGCGGGAGAACCCGCTTTCCCCGGCCGGCTGTGCCTGCAGATCCTGCTGCTCTTTTTTTGCTCGCCGTTCGGCGGCATAGACCCCGGAGCTGAGCCGCCACTGATCCAGATGGCGAAAGTAGGTGGAACCGCTGTCGACGTGTCTGATCGCGCCAACCGGGTCGACCGGCTGAACGGGTGTTAAGGGATTGCGCACCATCTGTCTCTCCTCAGGCAACTCCCGACGCCAAACGGCATCGGGTTACTCATGCGCGCAGGGCCTTACCCTGTCTGCGCAAATACATGATCTGGATGATCAGTCCGCCTATCAGCATGACGAACAGACCCGCCTGAAATCCGAGCAGCAGCGGCGACTTCAGGTCGGTCACAAACGGGTGGCCGTCCGGCACCCGGCGCAGCGTTTCCGACACGGTCGGCACCATGAGCAGAAAGGCGGTGATGGTCAGGAACACCGTTTCCACATAGTTCGCCGCGCGCCGCGCCGCCGGCAGTCTTCCCGCGCCGTAGCCGGCAAGAAGAAAAACCAGCGTGGCCGCGGCGAGGCCGTAACTGACCGCCTGGTGCGCGATCAGGAAAACGCTGATGGCCCCGATCAGCATCGAAACGAAGTAGATGGCGCCGGCAGTCGACCGCGGCACGATGCGGCCGTGGCGCGCGAACATATACACCGCCGCCGGAATGGCCGGCAAACTACCCAGAGTGTGAACCCAGCCGAGATGAGAAATTCCAAACATGGAGTTATCCTTTATCAAAAAAATTAGAGTAGTGCATCGACCTTGTTCCGGAAGTGCAATCCTTGTGAATCTACCTACTAATCGGTAGATAAAATGGCCAAACGTTGGAGCAGGGTAGTCACGCGTCAGGCCTGCCGTGCGACCCGCAGCAGCACCGGATTGACGATGGCACCGAACATCTTGGCGTCCCCATAAGCGCGGGCCGACAACATGGCGCCATGGACGGTCGCCAAGAAGATGTCAGCTTCGGCCTCGGCCGACTCGGTCAGCGCAAGGCTGCCTTGCTGCGCGCCGCGTGCGAAAACGGTGGTCAGCCAGGTCGCCAGCGCGCGGAAATGCGCGCGCACTTCCAGCGCAATTTCTTCGGGAAGAATCGGCATCTCGCTTGCCAGCAAGGCGCAGACGCAAAATGAGGAGGAGGCGTCCGCGATACATACCTCCCAGAATTTGGCATAAGCGCGAAGCTGCTCAAGCGGATTGGAGACGTGTTGCTCCAGCTTGGCGACACTCGCCTGCATTTCCTCGCGATATCGCGCCACCAGCGTGCGAACGAGCACCGCCTTGGTGGGAAAATGGTGGTGAATGCTGGCGTTGCGGATCCCGATGACTTGCGCGATGTCGGCGTAGCTGAAACCGTTGTAGCCGCCGGCGATGATGAGGGACTGCGCGCAGCGCAGGATGCTCTCGGCAGTATTGGAGGAGTCAGTCATGTGTGTAGACTACCTTTTAGTAGGTAGTCTGTCAATGGCGGCAATCTTGCGAGGTTTTCGACGCCGTCGGCAGTGGCGCTGCGTGTGGCGCCTGCGGTGTCAGCAAGCACCGGGAGGCAGGGCATGAAACCGACCGGACAATAAAAAACGGACCGCATGGCGGTCCGTGAATGTCTACTGCTGGTTACTGCTTTGCTGCTGATTACTTCTTGCGGCCGGCTGTCTTTTCAGCGACTTGAGTGAACTGCTTGGCAGCGTTGCTCAGGTGGCCTTCCAGGGTTTCCACGGCTTGCTTGGTGTTCTTGGTCAGCTGTTCGTAGCTGGCGTTGGCATTGCCGAGGGCCGACTTCAACAGGGCGACAGCGTTTTCCGAACCGGCTGGCGCGTTCTTGGCGATTTCGTCGACCAGGGCGCTGACCTTGCGGCTGGTTTCAGCGACTTGGGCTTCAGTCGCCTTGGTCAGTTCAGCTTGAGTAGCCGACACGATGCTGGCCAGGTGACGACCGTAAGCGGCTGCCTTTTCTGCAGTCGGTTGAGCTTGTGCTTGTGCCAGGGCCAGCAGCTCTTGCGGATCCTTGATGGCGGCGAATTGTTGCGCAGTAGCGGCGGACTCTTCCAGCGATGCCTTGGCGGCGCTCAGGTTCAGTTCGATGATCTTTTCCAGACCTTCGAAAGTCTTGGTGGTCAGGGTGTTGATCAGATCCAGTTGAGCCTGAAAGTGAGTCTTGGTTGCAGCGGAAAATTGGTCTTGGTACGAAAACATGTGCTTCTCCTTTGGTTTTAAAAACAGCGACGAACTAGCGGCTCTGATCTCGTAAAACTATTTTTGTGCGCCGCAACAAATACTATTTTACGCACTTATTTGGTGAGGTCAAGGGTTTTTTGTGCGCTGCACAAAAATAGCGAAAATTGCAATAATAACAACATAATTTGTTATTGCACAGTGTTAACACAATCACGTCAGCTGGTCGCGACTTCCACCACTGCCGGCAATTCGTGCACCACCACGCCGCTGTCCGAGACCTGGAACGGACAGCCCTTGCTGACGGCGATGCCGCGCATGGCGTCCTGATAACCTTGTTCCCAGCGCCACTCAATCGAGCCGCGCGAGAAGTTGACGTCCTTGGACGCCATGTTCCAGTCGCGCCCGGCATAGGGCAGGCGCACGATGTGGATGGTGGTGTCGGCGCCGAGCTCGGCCAGTTGCTTGCGGTCGCCCGGCTTGCGCAGATCCGCCGGCAGTCGCTCATACAGCTCGCGCGCCAGCTTGCGCAGCTGGTATTGCTTCAGGTAGGCCTCGATATGGCGCTGCGAGCGCGAAGCGAAGGTGACATCTTTCTGGCGCGTCTGGACTTCTTCATAGGTGCGCGGCTCGGGGCCGTCGGCATGCCACAGGTCAACCATCATGCACAGCGTATCCTGGCGCGGCTCATCGTTGAGCACGGCTTCCAGTGGGGTGTTGGAATACAAGCCGCCGTCCCAGTACAGGTCGCCGTCCACGCGCACCGGCGCAAAGCCGGGCGGCAGCGCGCCGCTGGCCATGACATGGTCGGCGCTGAGGGCCTGGTTGTTCGTGTCGAAGTTGACCAGCGTGCCGCAGGTGACCTTGACCGCGCTGATGGTCAGCCGAATCCCGTCGTCCTTGCTGTTGAGATAGTCGAAATCGACGTATTTGTTGAGCGTGGTGCGCAGCTCCTCGGTGTTATAGAAGCTGGCTTCCTCGGGCGGCACCGGCATGCCGATGGCAAACGGACTGAACGCGCGCGGTGTGAAAAATCCCGGCACGCCGCGTGCGAAGGTATCCATGGTGGTCATCCAGGTCGCCAGCTGGCGGGTAGCGTCAGGCACCTGCTGGAGGTTGATCAGGTCGGCGTGCGACACGCTTTCCCAAAACTCGCGCAGGCGCTGGATGCGGAATTCGCGCTGGTTGCCGGCGATGATGGCGGCATTGATGGCGCCGATCGAGGTACCGACCACCCAGTCCGGCGTCAGGTCGTTCTCGTGCATGGCCTGGTAGACGCCGGCCTGATAAGCGCCAAGCGCGCCGCCGCCTTGCAGCACCAGAGCGGTGCGGTGTTGGGGGGAGGAGGAGGCCGATGTTGCCGTCGGGGAAGGAGTTACAGCGGGTTTGCGTCGCATCTTGATCCTTGCGGTGGTAGTACATGCAGACTGCATTTCATGCAGTTTGTTCAATTGCGCGAATGACAAAAACAGGACTCAGGCCACCAACATGACAGAACCGTCGCCGCCCGCGTTCAGGCGCTGCGGCCTGCGTGCGCCTCGCGCCAGGCGTCGAACAACTGGCGTTGCCGTGTGTCGATGGCAGTCGCATCGATGGCGTGCAAGCGTTCAATGATCATCACTGCGTAGACATCGGCCAGTGCGTTGACTTCGGGCGACAAGGCGCATTCCTCGCCGGTAGCGGGGCGCTGGATGCGCCAGTAATTGATGGCTTCTTCCAGTTCGGTCAGGGAAATGCTGGTGGCAGTGGTGATTTCGCTCATGCGCATCATTGTACGCCCGCGGCTGCGCCGGTCAAAAACACAGCGCATTACGGTTGGCGACGTCGAAGATGAATTCCGGCGCGCGCGACGAAGTGAACATGCGCTGTCTCTTTGATATTCATTGTCGTGATTGCATCCGACCTCTCTGTCATGCAACTCGATATACCCGCTTAACGCAAGGTGTGCGGCGTTGCCGGATGGCACTCGCGCATCCGGCGAGTGTTATCAGTGGCGGTACTTTAGCGATCGATAAAAATATCGAGACTAGTCGCTGTGCACGCCGACGAATTTCGGGGCGAGCATCGGCGACCAGCAAGGTAAATGGCTTATCTGCTGTTCCAAATGGGAATCCATTGCATTCAGCTATCACCAAAATTATATTCGGCAGCGCTGATCGCCACATCGTCCACATAACCGCATTGCCTGATGCGCGGGGTGGACGCAGCACCGAGATGTCTATTCGACCCAGCAGCCCGCTCATCTTTTAAGCCAGTCAGTCTCCCGAATTGCCTCACGCCGCCTCGTCCATCCGAGGTCCGGCCTGGACCGCTCTCGTTCGTCGATCAGTCCTGACCGTCATTCATCAATTTGGGATATTCCATGTCTATCTATATCAAAAGCCGAAAGCACAATGCAGCGCATCGCCTCTACACCTCGCTGGCTGTTTCTGCGCTGGCGTTCGCGGCCCCGCTCAGTGTCAACGCCCAGCAGAATAGCAGCAGCACCGGCACCAGTTTGCCGCAGGTCGAAGTCACCGAAAACAAGGACTCCTATAAGGCCGAGCGCATCAGTTCGCCCAAATTCACGCAGCCGCTGGTCGACACCACGCAGACCGTCACCGTCATCAAGAAAGAACTGATGCAGTCGCAGCAGGCGACCACGCTCACCGAAGCGCTGCAAAACAGTGCCGGCGTCGGTACTTTCAATACCGGTGAAGGTGGCGGCGGCACCAATACCGGTGACGCGGTTTTCATGCGCGGCTTCAGCACGGCCAACAGTATTTTTGTCGACAACATCCGGGATACCGCGGGCGTCTCGCGCGACCTGTTCAACATCGATCAGGTCGAAGTCGTCAAGGGGCCGGCCGGCGCAGACAATGGTCGTGGTGCACCGACCGGTTACATCAACATGGTCACCAAGCAGCCGATGCTGGAGAACGCCTACTCCGGCGCCGTCACCTACGGCACCGGCGACCAGAAGCGCGTTACGGCAGACCTGAACCGTCAGATCGAAGGCGTCAATGGCGCCGCGTTCAGGCTGAACCTGATGAAGCAGGACAGCGGCGTTCCCGGTCGTGACCGTGTCGCAAACAAGCGTTGGGGCATTGCACCGTCGTTCGCGATCGGCCTCGGCACGCCGACACGCATCCTGTTCGACTATCTGCACGTGCAGCGCGACAATGTCCCCGACGCAGGCATTCCGACGATTGGTGCGCCCGGGTATTTCAACACCAACACCGTGGGCAAGAACCCCGCGCGCGTCAGAAGCGCCAACTACTATGGTACGGCCAACGATTACGACAGAAGCACGACCGACATGTTCACCACAATCCTTGAACATGACCTCAATGCCAACGTCACCCTCCGCAACATCATGCGCTATGGCAAGAGCAGGCAGAACTACCTGATCGTCAGTCCTAATCTCATCAACGCCGGCGATGCCAATCCGGCCAACTGGACCATCGCCCGCCCGGTTCAAACGCGTGATCAGGAAAACGAAATCCTTACCAACCAGACCAACGCTACCATCAAATTCAATACCGGATCGGTCAAGCATGCCGTGACTACCGGCCTGGAATTCATTCGCGAAAAGCAGACCACCGTACCCTATGCTGGCACCGCCCCGGCGGCCAATGTGTATGCGCCTAACCCCTACGCACCCGCCAGTGTCGCCATTTCTCCAACAGGCGCGCGCAATGAGGGCACGACCAATACCATCGGCGTCTATCTGTTTGATACGCTTGAACTGACCCCCTCGTTCCAATTGAATGGCGGTCTGCGACTGGATCACTACACCACCGACTTCCACGGGATTGCGCTGTCGACAGCGACTAGCAATCCGACCTTGCCGGTCGGTACGCGGATAGGAAGTTCGTTGCGCAAAACCGATACCTTGCGCAACTGGAAAATTGGCGCGCTCTACAAGCTGGCGCCCAACGGCAACCTCTACGCCGCCTATGCCACATCGCAGCAACCGCCGGGAGGCGCAGCTTTCGCCTTGAACGGTACCCCCAACGGCACCACTAACAGCGCCGACAACGTTAACCTCGCGCCGCAAAGAACCGGCACCGCGGAGATTGGCACTAAATGGGAAGTCTTCAGCAAGAAGCTGCTGCTGTCCGCTGCGCTATTTCGCACCGAGGTCAGCAACGAAATTACACAGGATGCGGTAACCAGCAATCTGTTCGTCCAATCCGGCAAGAAGCGCGTTGAGGGTATTGAACTGGGCGCCTCTGGTGAAATCGTGCGCAACTGGTCCATCAACGCTAGCGTGGCATTGATGAATGCCAACGTGTCGAGCGGCACCACCAACCCGTCCGCGACGGCCAATCAGAACAACGCCGCCCTGAGCTTTGCACCGAAGAAGGCCCTGTCGCTGTGGACTACCTATGCGTTGCCAACAGGGGTCACCATCGGCGGCGGCGTGCGTTATATCGATGCGCTGACGCGCACCGCCAGTACCACGATCAGCGGCGTCACCAACACGCCGTATGCGCAGAGTTACTGGATTGCCGACGCCGTGGCGGCGTATCAGATCAGCAAGAATGTCAATCTACAGTTGAACTTGTATAACCTCGCCAATCAGCGTTACACCGCATCACTCAACAACAACGGGAACCGCTACATCCCCGGCGCCGAACGTTCCGCCAAGCTCAGCCTGAACCTGGCGTATTGATCAGTCGTTCGCCATAGTAAAGCCCCGTCCGCAACGGCGGGGCTTTGCGATTCATGAATCTCTTTTATGGAGTGCATCGTGTTGCTGCATATCCCGCACATTCTCAACGCCGAACAAGTGGCGATGCTCCGCACCCGGCTTGACGCGGCCGACTGGCGCGATGGTCGCGCCACGGTCGGCACGCAAGGGGCGCGCGTCAAGCGCAACCGGCAGTTGCCGGAGCAGTCGGCAATCGGCGCTGAGTTGGGCCGCATCGTCATGACGGCGTTGGCCGGCAATGCCACTTTCTTCGCTGCCGCGCTGCCGGCACGCACCATGCCGCCGCTGTTCAATCGCTATGAAGGCGGTGAGCGCTACGGCGTGCATATTGACGGCGCCGTGCGTGCGGTGCCGGGTAACGGCCATCAGCTGCGCACCGATGTGTCGTCGACATTGTTCCTGAACGACCCGGATGACTACGACGGCGGCGAACTGGTGGTGCACGACACGTATGGCGCCCACGAAGTCAAACTACCCGCGGGCGACCTGATTCTCTATCCGTCCACCAGTCGCCATGAAGTCATGCCGGTGACGCGAGGATGTCGAAGCAGCGCCTTTTTCTGGGTGCAAAGCATGATCCGCGACGATCACCGGCGCGCCATGCTGTTCGAACTTGATCAGGCGATTCATGCGCTACGGCTGCGCCATGGTGACAGCGACGAGACCGTCGTGCTGAGCGGGCACTATCACAATCTTCTACGACTCTGGGCCGAGACCTGAGTGCATGACAATCCTTCGGTTCATGCAATTTCCAAACTAAGAAATACGAAATGCTTCGTTCTGCAAAAACACGGATTTTGATCTAATGGCCCCATCGTCAATCTTGTCTGCGCTCGCTGCCCTCTGCAACGATGCGGCAAATCTTGCGGAGCCATATCATCATGTCAGCGGTCATCGAACAGTCGATCGCGGGCGCAGCCGTCGTTACCTCTCGTGCGTCGGCGCACCGCATTCTCAGTGAAACGGAAGCCATCGCCATCGCGCACCGGCTGGCGCAGGAATTTGCCGGGGACGCCGCCGCGCGCGACCAGCAGCGACGCCTGCCGCATGCTGAAATTGAACGTTTTTCCAGCAGCGGCTTATGGGCGATCACCGTGCCCAAGGCCTATGGCGGCATCGGCGCCTCCTGGGTGACTTTGGCGGAAGTCGTCAAAATCATTTCGGCGGCCGATCCCTCCATCGGCCAGATTCCGCAAAACCATTTTGGCATCCTCAATGTGCTGGCGCAGACCGCGACGGAAAGCCAGAAGCATTACTTCTACGGTGAAGTCTTGAACGGCGCGCGCTTCGGCAATGCGGGTCCCGAGCGCACCAGCAAGAACGTGCTCGATATCCGCACCCGCATCAGCAAGGATCCGGCCAGTTCCGACTATTTTCTCAACGGTACGCGCTTTTATTCCACCGGCGCCTTGTACGCCGACTGGGTGCCGACGCGCGCGCTCGACGACGATGGCAAGAGCGTGTTTGTCTTCGCCGAGCGTCAGGCGCCGGGGTTGAGCGTGGTGGACGACTGGTCCGGCTTCGGCCAGCGCACCACCGCCAGCGGCACCGTCATCTTCGACAACGTACGCATCGCCGCCGGACATATCGTGCCCTTGCATCAACTCGCCGAGCAGCCCAACAACATCGGTCCGGTGGCGCAACTGATCCAGGCTGCCATCGATGCCGGCATCGCCCAGGCGGCGGTGGACGACGCGGTTGCTTTCATTCGCCAACGCTCACGGCCATGGGCCGACAGCGGTGTCGAACGTGCCGGCGACGATCCGCTCACCATCAATCAGATCGGCGACCTCAAGATCCGCCTGCACGCCGCCGAGGCCTTGCTGGAACGCGCCGCGCGCACGATCGATGGCTCGCCGTTGCCGATCAGCTACGAGCAAATGGCGCAAGCCTCGGTGGCTGTCGCGGAAGCCAAAGTGCTGACCACCGAAATCGCCTTGCACGCCAGCGAAAAACTGTTTGAGCTGGCCGGCACGCAAGCGACGCTGGCCGCGCACGACCTCGACCGCCACTGGCGCAACGCACGCGTGCATACGCTGCATGATCCGGTGCGTTGGAAATATCACGCAGTCGGCAACTACTACCTCAACGACGCGCCGCCGCCGCGTCACAACTGGTCCTAACTGCAAGGCCGGCCATGCGCCGGTCATCGCCATTTTTATCGAAAGCATTGCCATGAGCCTTTCTGTAACTGCCTCCGCATCTTCCATTGCCCCCGCATCCGCCAGCGAGCCGCGTATCGTTGCCCGTATTCGCAACGATGCCGAAGCGCTGGACGTCGCCCGCAAGTTGGCCGTCGAGCTGGCGCGCGAGGCGTCGGCACGCGACCGTGAACGCCGCCTGCCCTGGGCTGAACTGGAGCGCTATGTGCGCTCCGGCCTGTGGGGCATCACGGTGCCCAGGGAATACGGCGGCGCCGGCGTTTCCAATGTCACGCTGGCCCAGGTCACGGCGATCATCGCTGAGGCCGACGGTTCGCTCGGCCAGATTCCGCAAAACCATTTTTATGCGGTCGAAATCATTCGCGTCAACGGCAGCGAAGCGCAGAAGAAGTTCTACTTTGAACGCGTGTTGCAGGGCGACCGCTTCGGTAATGCTCTGGCTGAAATCGGCACCAAGAACTCCGCCGAGCGCAAGACCCGCCTCACCAAAGACGGCGCCGACTACCGCATCAACGGTCGCAAGTTCTACGCTACCGGCGCGCTATATGCCGATTGGGTGCCGACTTCCGCCATCGATGACGAAGGTGTGCAGCAACTGGCGCTGGTGCCGCGCAATGCGCAGGGCTTGAGTATTGTCGACGACTGGTCGGGCTTCGGCCAGCGCACCACCGGCAGCGGCTCGGCGATCTTCGACAATGTCCATGTGCCGGCCGATGCGGTGCTGGGTTTCCAGGCCTCGTTCGACCGTCCAACCACCGTCGGGCCGCTCGCGCAATTGCTGCACGCTGCGATTGACCTCGGCATTGCGCGCGCCGCTTACGCCGACCTGATCAGCTTTGTCTCGACCCGCTCGCGGCCATGGATAGACAGCGGCGTCGAGCGCGCCGGCGACGATCCGTTGACGATCCGTGAAGTCGGCGACCTCACCGTGCAATTGCATGCCGCCGAAGCCCTGGTGGATCGGGCCGGCAGCAAGGTCGACCTGGCTGCCGCCGAGCCCGATGCTGACACCGTTGCCGCCGCCTCGATCGCGGTGGCCGAGTCGCGCGTGCTGACCAACAATGTCTCCCTCGCCGCCGGCAGCAAACTGTTCGAGCTGGCCGGTACGCAATCCACGCTGGCGGAAAACAACCTTGATCGTCACTGGCGCAATGCCCGTACGCACACGTTGCACGACCCGGTGCGCTGGAAGTATCACGCCATCGGCAACTACTACCTCAACAACAAGAAGCCGCCGCGCCACGGCGCGATCTGAGTCGCGCTTCTCATCGCTTATTCGTTCACACAACAAGAAAAGCCACCCATGCACCCTCGCGTCCCTCACTCTCTGATTCCGGGTTTGCTGCTCGCGGCCTTGCCGTTCATCGCCGCAGCGCAGACCAACACAGCAACACCGGCGCAGACGCCGAAGTCCGGCGGCACGCTGGTCGCCATCGTCCAGCCCGAGCCGGTCACGCTGACCGGCGCCGTCAATACCGCGCAGCCGACTTCGCTGATCGCCACCAATGTCTACGACGGCCTGCTGTCTTACGACAATGAATTGAAACCGCATGGCCAACTGGCCGAACGCTGGGAAGTCTCGAAAGACGGCCTCACCATCACTTTCCACCTGCGCAAGGGTGTCACCTGGCATGACGGCAAGCCGTTTACTTCGGCCGACGTCAAGTGGTCGGTGGAAAATGTCTGGAAGACCATCCATCCACGCAACAAGGCGATCCTGGTCAACCTGACCCAGGTCGATACGCCTGACGTCAACACGGCGATTTTTCGATTCACCAAGCCGTCGCTGGCGTTGTTGTCGACCTTGAACTCCTGGGGCGCGCCGGTGCTGCCCAAGCATCTGTATGAGGGCACCGACGTGCTCAACAATCCGAACAACAACAAGCCCATTGGCACGGGGCCGTTCGTGTTCAAGGAGTGGAGCCGCGGCAACTACATCACGCTGGAGCGCAATCCCAACTATTGGGACAAGGGCAAGCCTTACTTGGACAAGATCATCTTCAAGGTCGTGCCTGACGCCGGCGCCCGCGCCGCCACGCTGGAAAACGGCGACGCGCAATACGCCGTGTTCAGCCCGGTGCCGCCCAAGGAAGCGCAACGCCTGGCCGAGTCCGGCAAGGTCAAGGTCGAAACCAATGGGTATCAATGGTCGTCGCCGGTGCTCTATCTCGACTACAACCTCAGCAACAAATACCTGAAAGATGTGCGCGTACGCCGCGCCATCGCCCATGCCGCCAATCTCGAAGGTCTGAACAAAGTGGTCTGGTACGGCTACGGCAAGCCGTCGGTCAGCATTGTGCCGACCACGCTGTCGCAGTTCTTCGACAATACCGTGCCGCGCTATCCTTACGACACCAAAAAGGCCGAAGCGCTGCTCGATGAAGCCGGCTTTCCGCGTGGCGCCGACGGTGTGCGCTTCAGCATCAACAATGACTATCTGCCTTATGGCGACGACTATCGCCGCACCGCCGAATACCTCAAACAATCCCTGAAGCGCGTCGGCATCGAAGTCAATATCCGCAGCCAGGACACCGCCGCCTTCACCAAACGGGTCTACGGCGACCGCGACTTCGACACGGCGATTACCTGGAACGCTTCCTTCCCCGATCCGCAAATCGGCCTCACGCGCATGTACTGGTCCGGCTGGATCGGCAAAAACATCCCGTGGACCAATAGCTCCGGCTACAACAATCCGGAAGTCGACCGTTTGATTGAGCAGGCCCAGGGCGCTGCCACGCAGGCCGAGCGCATCGCGCTGTTCAAGAAATTCCAGCAAATCACCCAGACTGAATTGCCGACCTTGCCGCTCATCGAGCTGCACTTCTTTACCGTGCATTCGCCGCGCCTCAAGGGCATTGCACAGGACGGCGATCAGTCGCAGGGCTCGCTGAAAAATGCGTGGCTGGAACCGCTCAACGCCAACCTGGCCAAGGTTGCGCAGTAACAACGCATAACAAAAAATCGAGGGAAAACAGAACATGAACAACACTGTATGGAAACTGCTGGCGGCGACAGCCATCACGCTGGCGTTCTCTGCCAACGTGCCTGCCCAGACGCGCGGCGGCACACTGACGGCGATCATCCAGCCCGAGCCGGTGATCCTGACTTCGGCGCTCAACACCGCTGCGCCGACCGGCTTCTTCAGCGCCAACGTGTTTGACGGCCTGGTCGAATACGACAATGATTTCAAGCTGCGTCCGGCACTGGCGGAGAGCTGGGACGTCTCCAAAGACAGCAAGACGCTGACCTTCCACCTGCGCAAAGGCGTGAAGTGGCATGACGGCAAGCCGTTCACCTCGGCCGACGTCAAGTGGACCCTGGAAAATGTGTGGAAGAAATTCCATCCGCGCAACCAGATCATCTACGGCACCGTCACCAGCGTCGACACGCCGGACGACTACACCGTCATCATCCGTTTCAGCGAACCCTCGCTGGCGGTCTTGAGCTCGCTCAACAGTAACGGCGCGCAAGTGCTGCCCAAGCATTTGTATGAAGGCACCGACATCCTCAACAATCCCTACAACAACAAGCCGATCGGCACCGGTCCGTTTGTGTTCAAGGAATGGAGCCGCGGCAACTACATCACGCTGGAGCGCAATCCCAATTACTGGGACAAGAGCAAGGGCGTGAGCAAGCCTTACCTCGACAAGATCATCTTCAAGGTGATCCCGGATGCCGGCTCACGCGCTGCCGCCCTGGAAAAAGGTGAAGCGCAATACGCGCCGTTTTCGCCGGTACCTCTGAAGGATGCCGAACGCCTCGCCAAGCTGCCCGGCCTCAAGCTGGAAACGCGCGGCTACGACTGGATTTCGCCGTGGCTGTTCCTCGACGTCAACGTCGATCGCGCTTATTTCAAAGATGTACGCGTACGCCAGGCGCTGGCCTATGCAATTGACCTGAATGCCTTCAACAAGGTGGTCTGGTACGGTTTCGGCAAGCCGGCGGTGAGCCCGGTGGTGTCGACGCTCAAGCAGTTCCACACCGACGACGTGCCCAAGTACGGTTACGATCCGAAGAAGGCGGAAGCCTTGCTCGATGAAGCCGGCCTCAAGCGCGGCGCCGACGGTACGCGCCTGCGCATCAACCTCGATTACCTGCCTTATGGCGACGACTACAAGCGCAGCGGCGAATATATCAAACAGGCGCTGAAGCGCATCGGTATCGAAGTCAACGTGCGTGCGCAAGATACGCCGACCTATACCAAGCGCATCTATGGCGACCGCGATTACGACTTGTCGGTAGTCTGGTTCGCCGGCTTTGCCGATCCGCTGGTGGGTGTGACGCGCGCGTACTGGAGCGATTCGATCGGCAAGAATATCCCGTGGAGCAATGGCTCGGGTTACCGCAGCACCGAGGCCGACAAGCTGATCGAACAGGCCCAGTCCTCGGCCAGCCAGAGCGAGCGCGTGGCCTTGTTCAAGAAACTCCAGCAACGCGTGCAAACCGATTTGCCATCGATCCCGCTGCTTGAGCTGCATTTCTTTACCGTGCAGTCGACCAATCTGAAAGACGCCGTCAGCGGTGTCGACCAGATTTACAGTTCGCTCAAGAATGCGTGGTTCGACAACACCGCCAAAGTAGCGCAAGCGGCGCCTTGAGGATAGTCATGAAGCTCAACAACATCGTCTTCCGCCGCCTGCTGCAACTCGTCAGCGTGGCGCTTGGCGTAGCGGTGATTAATTTCTTCCTGCTGCGGCTCGCGCCCGGTGACGCCGCGCAAGTGCTGGCAGGGGAGGCCGGCGCCGCCACGCCGGAATACATGGCGGCCTTGCGCGCGCAGTTCGGCCTGGACCAGCCGCTGCTGGTGCAGTTCGGCAAATATCTGCTCAACCTGGCGCATTTCAATCTCGGCTTTTCGTTTCGCCACGGCATGCCGGTGGCGCAACTGATCGGCGAGCGCGTGCCGGCGACCTTGCTGCTGATGGGGGCGAGCATCTTGTTTGCAGTGCTGGCCGGCGCCACGCTGGGCGCCATTGCCGCCTACCGCGTGGGCAAGATCGCCGACGTGGTGATCTCGACGCTGGCCTTGCTGTTCTTCGCCACACCGCTGTTCTGGATCGGTCTGATGCTGGTAGTGGTGTTCTCGGTCTGGCTGGACTGGTTGCCGGTGGGCGGCATGTTCACGATTGAAGCCGGCTATACCGGCTGGGCGCATATCGTCGACGTGGCGCGTCATCTGGTGTTGCCGGCGGTGACGCTGGGCTTGTTCTACATGGCGGTGTATACGCGCCTGATGCGCGCCACCATGGTGGAAGTGCGGCGCCAGGATTTCGTGCGTACCGCCGTCGCCAAGGGCGCACGGCCGCCGCGCGTGCTGTTTGCGCATGTACTGCGCAACGCCTTGCTGCCGCTGGTCACCATGCTGGGCGTGCAGGTCAGCTCCATCATCGGCGGCGCGGTGCTGGTGGAAACCGTATTCTCGTGGCCGGGCCTGGGGCGGCTGGCATTCGAGGCGCTGTTCCAGCGCGATTTCAATTTGCTGCTCGGCATCTTGCTGTGCAGTTCCATCGTCGTGATCGTGGTGAACTGGGTGGTGGACTTCGTCTATACCCGCCTCGATCCGCGCATCCGCTTTGCCTGAAAGTGACTCTGCAATGAGCGAACTTGTTTCCACCCTGGCGTTGAGCAAGGCGCCGGCCAGCCTGATTGCCGCGCCGACTGCGCGCGGCTGGTTCGGCCGTCTGCTGCGCTCACCTTCGGCGCTGGTCGGCGGCGTGCTGTTGCTGGTGGTGCTGGCGATGGCGCTGTCGTCGCCGTGGCTGTTTCCCGGCGATCCGCTGGACATGGTGGCCGAGCCCTTCCTGCATCCCGGCGTCGATGCTGCGCATCTGCTGGGCAGCGACATGCTGGGGCGCGATCTGCTGAGCGGCATCTTCCACGGCGCGCGCGTATCGTTGCTGATCGCCGTCGTGTCGACCTTGCTGGCGCTGCTGCTGGGCGTGAGCGGCGGTCTGCTGGCGGGTTACTACGGCGGCCTGGCCGATGCAGTGTTGATGCGCGTGACGGAATTTTTCCAGACCATTCCCTCCTTCCTGTTCGCGCTGGCAATCGTCGCGGTGGTGCAGCCGACCCTGCTCACGATCGCGCTGGCCATCGGCGTAACCGCCTGGCCGAGCCTGGCGCGGCTGGTGCGTGCCGAAGTGCTCAAGCTGCGCCATAGCGAAATGGTGCAGGCCAGCGCCGCGCTCGGCGCGACCGATCTGCGCATCATGTTGCGCGACATCTTGCCCAATACCCTGACGCCGATCCTGGTGTCGACTTCGCTGATGGTGGCCACCGCCATCCTCACCGAATCCAGCCTGGCTTTCCTCGGCTTGGGTGATCCCAATGCCGTGAGCTGGGGCAACATGGTCGGCTCGGGTCGCGAAGTGATCCGCACCGACTGGTACATCACGACGATACCCGGCATTGCCATTGTGGTGACGGTGCTGGCATTGAATTTATTAGGCGACGGACTGGCCGACGTGCTCGATCCGCGCGACAGAAAATAGGAGAATTACCATGGCGCGTGTAACTACCTTGTTATCGAATCAGTTGCCTGAAGGGGCGGCAAGAACGATTTTCGAAAAAGTCGAGAACGAATACGGCGCCTTCGGCAACATGCTCGGCGTGCTGGCCCATCGCCCGGCCTCAATCGAACATATCTACGGCTTGTTGCTGCAATTCGCCGCCGCAGGCAATATTTCGAAGTTGCATCTGGAGATCGTGCTGGTCACTGCCTCCAAAGCCAATGAATGCAGCTATTGCGTCTCGCACCATGCGCCCAAGCTGGCTGCGCAACACGTAGCGCCGGAAACGGTGGAGCGCATCCTCGACGCCGATGTGCCCGGCCTCGGTCCGGTCGAAACGCTGGTGCGCGACTACGCGCTGGCGGTCACGCGGCAACGCGTCGGCGACAGCCTGGTGGCGCGCCTGCGTGAACATTTCTCGGAATCGCAGGTCGTCGAGCTGACGCTGCGCGCCGCGCTGTGCGCCTTCTTTGCGCGCTTCAATGAAGCGCTCGACGTGCAGCTGGAGCCCGAATACGTGACGGCGGACGCAGCATGAGCAAGAAAGAAATCCGCCTCAACGCGTTCAACATGAATTGCGTGAACCACATCAACCACGGCCTGTGGACACATCCGCGCGACCGCTCGCAAGACTACACCGACATCGCCTATTGGACGGACCTGGCCAAGCTGCTCGAGCGCGGCAAGTTCGACGGCCTGTTTCTGGCCGACATTGTCGGCGTCTACGACGTGTATCAAAACTCGGTCGACATCACGCTGCGCGAGTCCATCCAGTTGCCGGTCAACGATCCCATGTTGCTGATCTCGGCGATGGGGTTTGTTACCGAACATCTGGGCTTCGGCATTACCGCCAACCTGACTTACGAAGCGCCGTTCCTGTTTGCGCGCCGCATGTCGACACTCGATCACCTGACCAGGGGCCGGGTCGGCTGGAACATCGTCACCGGCTACCTGGACAGCGCAGCACGCGCAATGGGCTTGTCGGAACAGCTTGAGCATGACCAGCGCTACGACCGCGCCGACGAGTTCATGGAAGTGGTCTACAAGTTGTGGGAAGGCAGCTGGGAGGACGACGCCGTCATCCGCGACCGCCAGAACCGCGTCTACGCGCAGCCGGACAAGGTGCACAAGATCCATCACCACGGCGACTATTACAAAGTCGAGGGTATCCACCTGAGCGAACCCTCGCGCCAGCGTACCCCGGTGCTGTACCAGGCAGGCTCGTCCGGCCGTGGCCAGGCCTTCGGCGCGCGCCATGCAGAATGCGTGTTCGTCTCGGGGCAAAGCAAGGAGGCGGTGCGCAAACTCGTGACGGGCATTCGTGACGGCGCAGTGCGCGAAGGACGCCGACCCGACGACGTCAAGGTGTTCATGGGCCTGACCGTGGTGGTGGCGCCGACTGAAAAAGAAGCGCGCGAAAAGTATGCCGAATACGCCCGTTACGCCAGCCCCGAAGCCGGGCTGGCGCATTTCTCCAGCGGCACCGGCATCGACTTTTCGCAATATGAACTGGATGAGCCGATTCGCCAGGTCAAGACCAATTCCATCGAATCGCTGGTCAAGACCATCACCAATCCCGAACTCAACTGGACCAAGCGCAAACTGTTGCAACAGTTGGAGCTGGGCGGTCGCTACGCCACCATCGTCGGCTCGCCGCAGCAAGTGGCGGACGAGCTGGAAGCCTGGATACGCGAGACCGACATTGACGGTTTCAACCTCACGCGCACGGTGACGCCGGAAAGCTTTGAAGCCTTCGTCGACCTGGTGATTCCCGAATTGCAGACGCGCGGTTCATACAAGCATGATTACGCACCGGGCAGTCTGCGCGAGAAACTGTTCACCGGCGGTGCGCGTTTGCCGCCGCAGCACACCGGTGCGTCTTATCGCGTTGGCGTTCCGGCCTGAGTATCAACATAGAAAGATTTTCATGAGTCAGCTCCTCGACATCGGCAACCTCAACGTGTCTTTCCCCGGCCACGATGCCGTCAAGGATCTCTGCTTCGGCATTGCCGCCGGCGAGACGCTGGCGCTGGTGGGTGAGTCCGGTTGCGGCAAGTCGACCACGGCGCTGTCGTTATTGCGGCTGCTGCCGGAGAGCGCGCGCGTGTCCGGCAATATCGTGTTCGAAGGACGCGATTTGCAGGCGCTGCCGGAGCATGAGATTTGCGCCCTGCGCGGCAATGCGATCTCGATGATCTTCCAGGAGCCGATGACCTCGCTCAACCCGGTGCTGACCATCGGTCAGCAAGTGGTGGAAGCGATCCGCCTGCACCAGCCGCTGTCGGCCAAGGCGGCGCAGGCGCGCGCTATCGAGTTGCTGGAACTGGTGCGCATCCCCGAGCCGCAGCGTCGCTTCAATGACTATCCGCACAACTTGTCCGGCGGCCAGCGCCAGCGCGTGATGATTGCAATGGCGGTGTCTTGCCATCCGCGCTTGCTGGTGGCGGATGAGCCGACCACCGCGCTGGACGTGACGATCCAGGCGCAGATCCTGGAACTGCTCGATCAACTGCGGCGCGACTTGTCGATGGCGGTGCTGCTGATCACCCACGACCTGGCCGTGGTCGAACAGTGGGCCGATCGCGTTGCAGTCATGTATGGCGGCAGGAAGGTCGAGGAGGCGCGCAGCGATCTCCTGTTTGCGCATCCGCAGCATCCCTACACGCGCGGCTTGCTGGGCGCCTCTTTGCAGATGGAACAGGACTATCACTATCGCGACGGACGACTGCCAGAGATTCGCACCTCGCTCGGCAAGGACGATGAGCGCATCTTCACGCTGACCGAGCGCGCCCATGCGCAGCCGCTGCCGCCGATTGCGGAGCAGGCCCGGCCCTTGTTGTCGCTGCAGGACGTGCACACCCACTACCGTTCACGCAATGGCGTGGTGCATGCGGTCAAGGGTGTGTCCTTCGACATCGCGGCGGGCGAATCGGTCGGCCTGGTGGGCGAATCCGGCTGCGGCAAGTCGACCTTGTCGAAAACCATCGTGCGCCTGGTCGAGTCCAGCGCCGGCAAGATCCTGCTCGACGGCGACGACATCGCACCGCTGGCTGGTACGCGTTTGCGTCCGTACCGTCGGCGCGTACAGATGATCTTCCAGGATCCGTACGCCTCGCTCAATCCGCGCCATACGGTTGCCGAGATCCTCGATGCCGCGCTGGTGATCCATGACGTGAAAGACAAGAGCGAGCGCCGTCGCCGCATCGAACAGATCGTCGATCTGGTCGGCTTGCCGCAACGCGCCTTGCGCAGCTATCCGCATCAATTTTCCGGCGGCCAGCGCCAGCGTATCGGCATCGCGCGTGCGCTGGTGCTCAAACCGGCGCTGGTGATCTGCGACGAGCCGGTGTCGGCGCTCGATGTCTCGGTGCAGGCGCAGATACTGAACTTGCTGGTCGACCTCAAGCGCGAATTCGGCCTCTCGTACTTGTTCATCTCGCATGACCTGTCGGTGGTGCGCTACATCGCCGACAAGGTATTGGTCATGAATGGCGGGCGTATTGTCGAGTCGGGCGACCACAACAGTATCTGGCAGGCGCCGCAGCATGACTACACGCGTTCGCTGATTGCGGCGGTGCCGACAGCGGCTGCGCGCCGTCACGCTCAGGAAGCCTCGCGCGAGTTGTTGATTGCCTGAAGTTGGTGCATGTGGAAAGCGCATATTCAAGCGCCAAAAGATTCGTTTTAACGACAGCGAGCGCCGGATAAATTAGCACTATTTAAGGAAATATATGGCGCGCTTTTTAAACCGCTGGCTGACTGGATTGATGTTGGCGAGTGTCGCCGTTGTCGGCGTGGCGCAGGACAAGACATTGAAAGTCGGCGTTACCAGCGGCCCCCATGCGCAGATCTTCGAAGTGGTGAAACGCGTCTTCGAACGTAGCAATCCCGGCTACAAAATCCAGATCGTCGAGTTCAACGATTACATCCAGCCTGACGCCGCGCTCGACGCCGGCGAAATCGACGCCAATAGCTATCAGCATCGGCCTTTCCTGAATGCGCAGATCAAGGTGCGTGGCTATAAGCTATACGGCACCGGGCGCACCTTCATTGGGCCGATGGCGATTTACTCCAAGAAGTACCGCAACCTGAACGACATCCCGGTCGGCGCCAAGATCGGAATTCCCAATGATCCAGCCAACGAGAGCCGCGTGTTGTTGCTGTTGCAGAAGCAGGGCGTGATCAAGTTGCGCGCGGGGATTGATCCTTTGACGGGCGTGAATGCGACGCCGATTGATGTTACCGAGAATCAGAAGAAATGGAAGTTCATCGAGATCGATGCGGCGCAGCTGCCACGTACCCTGGATGACCTGGATGCGTCGGCGGTGAATGCGGATTATGCGGCCAAGGCTGGTTTGCATCCGGTGCGCGACAGCTTGCTGGTGGAGAGTGGGGATAGTCCCTATGCTTGCCTGATTGCGGTGCGCGAGAAGGATAAGGAACAGGTTTGGTTGCCCAAGCTGGTGAAGGCTTATCAGTCGGATGAGGTGAAGAAGTTTATTGAGGCGGAGTTTAAGGGGGGGATATTGGCGGCTTGGTGATAGGAATGTTTTGTTCCGACGCTCTTTTAGGTAGCTTGTTCGTTTCTTTCTTCGGGCGACCTTGGTTTGCCGGGGGCTGCCGTTTGCTGAAGCAGTGCTTCAGCCCCCCGGCACGGTCGTCCGAAGAAAGAACAGATTCAGCAACGAAGAAAGAAAATTGAAAAAACACCGCTCAACGCTGCATCCCCCACTTCTTCACCGTCAACCGCTCAATCGTATTAAACCCAAAATTCTCCACCAACAAGCCAATCAAAATCACCATCGCCAAGCCCGCAAACACCTTATCGGTATACAGCTCATTGCGATTCTGAAAGATATACCAACCTAGCCCACCCTTGCCGCTGGAAGCCCCAAACACCAGCTCTGCGGCAATCAGCGTACGCCATGCAAACGCCCAGCCGATGCGCAAGCCGGCCAGGATCGAAGGCAAGGCTGCCGGCACCAGCATGAAGATCACGAAACGCAAACCGCGCAGGCCATAGTTGCGGCCGGCCATGCGCAAGGTGTCCGAGACGCCGAGAAAGCCTGCGTAGGTATTCAGCGCCAGCGCCCACAATACCGAATGCACCAGCACAAAGATCAGGCTGTTTTCACCCAGGCCAAACCACAGCAAAGCCAGCGGCAACATGGCAATCGCCGGTAAGGGATTGAACATCGAAGTCAGCGTGCTCAGCAGGTCGCGTCCCAGTTGCGTGGAGACCGCCAGCGTGGTCAGCGCAAAGGCCAGTGCGATGCCGATCAGGTAGCCCTTGAGCAAGACCTTCAGCGAAATCCAGACCTTGTCGATCAGCTCGCCGGTGGCGACGCCGTCGACGAAGGCCTGCGTGGTCTGCACGAAGCTGGGCAGCAAAAGATCGTTGTTCTGGATGCGCGCGACGATTTCCCACAGCACGGCCAGCGCCAGCAGGATCACCGCCTTGCGCACCCAACTCTGTTGCCAGATGCGCTGCGGCAGCGACAGGGTACGTTCCAGCGGGACATCGTCCAGCGGTGTGAGGGTGATTTCGTATTCGTCGCGAATCGGAGGGGAGAGGTGCATGGTGGATTCGAGTTTGTAAAAATAAGCTGAGCCTAAGGGATTTCCCGCCAGGCGCACACGAATCATTCCGCGCTAGTAAATGAGGATTTCTGATATGACGGCGTTTCGGCTGCAAGGACGGAGCATCAGACGCGTGAGGCGGGAAAGATCGCGGGGTAAAGCGGGTGGTGTCTCAATCGCCGCCGGCGTCACGCCTGTGCATGGCCGGGGCGGAAGACTCGCCGCAGTAGCAGCTTAGCTTGGACGGCCGTGGAAAGCCTTGTTGGCGATCTTCCAGCCGTCGGCGGTTTTCAGCAGCACGAAATAGTCGGTGAAGGTGATCGGGCCGTGCACCAGCGTGATCTTGGCACAGGCCGAGTGGCCGCCCACGTCGATCCAGTCTACGCTGCGGCGGCGGCTTGCTTCGTCGGCGGCCGGTGTGCCCTTGAAGCGTTCGCAGTAGACTTCCAGCGGCCAGGAAGTGAATACGCCTTCGCGCATCGATTCGATGTGCGCGGTCGGCAGGAAGGCTTGCCGCATATGGCTGGCATCGTCGCGGGCATGGCCGAGGAAGTACTGTTCGATGGGCGCCAGCACGTCGGTTTGTTCGGCGGTGTAGGTCGGCGGGGACGATGCTGCGATTGCGCTCATGGCGGGCTCCTGGATGTTGAGTGCTCATGATGCGCGAACCGCGCCGCCATGAGCCGTTTCCTGATTGATAGAGGGTATATGCGAAGCCAGATAGTATGTTGATTTCAGCCGGATGCAAAATCGCCAGCCGCCGTCGCCCGAGCAGCCATAGGAGTGATCGCGGTCAGCGCTGTTTTGTTGGTGCCTCTTAATACGAGAAGCGCACGTCCTTGAAGTTGACTTGCGCGGCAGGTTCGGCCTGGCCTTCGTCGAACAGCAGGCGGTGGATGCGACGTGCGGTTTCCTGGAAGCCGACGCCGCCCAGGCTTTGCAAATCGTATTGGTGGCTGTTGATTTCGGCGCGTACGCGTCCCGGGTGCGGCGACAGCAGCAGGATACGGTTACCGACCACCAATGCTTCCTCGATCGAATGCGTGACGAACAGCAACGTGAAACGTACCTCTTCCCACAGGATCAGCAGCTCTTCCTGCATCTTGCGCCGGGTCAGCGCGTCGAGTGCGGCGAAGGGTTCATCCATCAGCAGGATCTTGGGTTGCATGGCCAGCGCACGGGCAATCGCCACGCGCGCTTTCATGCCGCCCGAGAGCGTATGCGGATAGGCGTCGGCAAATTTGCTGAGGCCGACCTTGGCCAGGTAATGCAGCGCGCGCTCGGCGGCTTCACGCTTGCCCAGCGTGCGCGAGGCCAGCAGCGGGAACATGACGTTTTGCTTGACGGTTTTCCATGGCGGCAGCTGGTCGAATTCCTGGAACACGACGATGCGGTCCGGCCCCGGTTGGTGGACCGCCAGGCCATCGAGGCGGATTTCACCGGCGGACGGTTTGAGGAAGCCAGCCACGGCTTTCAGCAAGCTCGACTTGCCGCAGCCGGACGGGCCCAGCAGGACGAAGCGGTCGGCCGGATAGACGTCGAAGCTGACATCATGCGTGGCCTGCACCACGGCGGTGGCGCTGCGATATTGCAGGCCGACGCGGTCGACCTGCAGCAGCGGCGTGTGCTCGCCGACCGCGCGCAAAATCGGCGTTGTGTGATCAGCTGCCCGGTTGTGCATATGCTTCTTCAAAAAAATAGTCTTTCCACGAAGCGGCGCGATTCTTCAGCACGCCAAGGTCGTGCAGCTTATCGGCGTAGACGTAGCTGCGTTGCGGCGAGACGGTGAAATCAATTTCCGGATCTTCCACGATCTTGCGCACGAAGTCGGGCGACAACTTGGATTTCTGCACGCGGATAAAGGTGTCGGCGGCCTTGGTCTTGTTGGCGCGGATGAATTGCGCAGCTTCCAGCAGCGCGTTGTAGAAGGCCTTGTAGGTCTTGGGATTGTCGTCGTGGAATTTCTGCGTGGTGTAGAGCACGTTGAAGGTCGCCGGGCCGCCCAGGATGTCGTAGGAGCTGATGATCTTGTGGACGTTCTTGCTTTCCAGCGCCTGGTACTGGAACGGCGGGCTGGAGAAATGGGTGTTGATTTCAGAGCCGCCGGAGATCAGCGCCACGGTGGCGTCGGGATGCGACAGGCTCACCGAGATGTTGTCGAAGCGCTTGTAATCGGCCTTGCCGAACACGCGCGCGGTTTCGATCTGCAAGGTGCGCGACTGGTAACCGACACCGGCAGCAGGCACGGCGATGCGGTCTTTGTCGCTCAGGTCTTGCAGCGTCTTGACCTTGGGATTGTTGCTCAGCAAATAGTTGGGCATGGAACCGAGTGAGGCGATCGCCTTGACGTTCTGGCGCCCGCGCGTGCGGTCCCACAGCGTCAGCATCGGCGGCACGCCGGCCGAGACCACGTCGAGCGCACCGGCCAGCAGCGCTTCGTTCATGCCGGTGGCGCCGGAGATGCTGTTCCATTCCACCTTGATGTCCAGGCCTTGTTGCTTGCCGTATTTTTCTATCAGTTTCTGGTCTTGCACCACGTCGAGGATCAGGTAGCCGATGCCGAATTGCTGGGCAATGCGGATCTGGCCTTCGGCGTGGGCATGGGCGCTCAAGCCCAATGCCGCGGCGATGGCGGTGGCGGCGAGCAATGAACTGACGCGCATCTCAGCTGCCTCCGTTGACATGGGCATCGTCGAAGAAGTAATCCTTCACCGAGGCAGGTTTGTTCTTGATGGCGCCGACGCGGTGCATGAATTCAGCCAGCGGGTAGGTGTTTTGCGGCGTGATCTTGAATTGCACTTCGGGGTTCTTGATGATCTTCAGCAGCAGTTCGCGGTCGATCTTGGCGTTGCTCACGCGGATATACGTGTCGGCGGCCTTGTCCGGATTGGCGGTGACGAATTTGGCAGCTTCATCCAGGGCGCCGATGAAGGCCTTGTAGGTCTTGGGATTGTCCTTGCGGAATTTTTCGGTGGCGTACAACACCGTGGCCGATGAGGGGCCGCCCAGCACTTGATACGAATTCAGCACGATGTGGGCTTTGGGATTGCCTGCCAGTTCTTGTTCCTGGAATGGCGGGTTGCCGAAGTGGCCGCTGATTTCAGTACCGCCGTTGATGATGGCCGCCGCCGCATCCGGGTGCGGCACGGCGACGCTGATCTTGTCCAGGCGGTTGTATTGGGCATCGCCCCACTGCTTGGCCGAGGCTAGTTGCAGCACGCGCGATTGCACCGAGACGCCGACGGCGGGCAGGGCGATGCGGTCCTTGTCGCTGAAGTCGGCAATCGTCTTGACGTTGGGGTTATTGCTGACGAGGTAGTAGGGCAGGTTGCCCAGCGAGGCGACGCCGCGCACGTTCTGGCGGCCGTGGGTGCGGTCCCAGATGGTCAGCAGTGGGCCGACGCCGGCGCCGGCGATGTCGATCGCGCCCGACAGCAGCGCGTCATTGACGGCCGAGCCGCCCGACAGTTTGACCCAGTCGATCTTGATGTCGATGCCCTGGGCTTTACCGTGCTTTTCGATCAGCTTTTGATCTTGGGCGACGTTGAGCAATAAATAGACGATGCCGAATTGCTCGGCGATGCGCAGCTGGCCTTCGGCGCGGGCCACGCTGGGCGCAACGACGCCGAGGGCGGCGGTGAGCAAGCTGAAACTGAGAGAGGCAGAGAGAAAACGTTTGGCGAACATGCATGCTCCGTATGGGTAGCGCAAACCTCCGGCTGCACAGTATCGACCGGAGGGAGAAAAAATCTGTCTTAAGAACAAACGTCAGCGAAAGCCGAAGTTCTTTATAAGATTGGAGTATATAAAGCCGCCAGGAGAATGAAAAACGCGTTTATTGCATATCTTTATGCGGTTTTTGCTGCATTTTGGAAGCCATTGCTGCGCGTTGTATTGGTCGGCGAAATCCGCGCTGCGACGTCGGGAGGGGATGCTTGCCCGTTCGGCAATGTCAAGGGCGGCGCGCGCGACAGATGCCTTTGCGCAACGCAGCATCCCTTGAGGGAAATAGTGAGATAAAGTACGCGCTAATCGGTGGCGGTTGCCCTTTGACGGCAAGCAAACCGATCCGCAGTTCGAATCAAAAGCATGAAAAAACCAAATACGGGAAAACAATGAGTTCATCTCAGGTCAGACCAAATTATTCCTTCCGGTCGCAAAAACTCCACATCATTACCTTGGCAGCATTGGGCGTCGTGTTCGGCGACATCGGCACCAGCCCGCTGTATGCGCTCAAGGAATGCTTCAGCCCGGAACACGGCATTGCGTTTTCGCATGACGCCGTGCTGGGCATCATCTCGATGCTGTTCTGGTCGATCACGATTGTGGTCTCGCTCAAATACGTACTGTTCGTCATGCGTGCCGACAATAATGGCGAAGGCGGCGTGCTGGCATTGATGGCCTTGTCGCTGCGCACGGCCGTGAGCGGCTCGCCGCGTGCCAAGTTGCTGATGATGCTGGGTGTGTTCGGCGCCTGTATGTTCTACGGCGACGTCGTGATCACGCCGGCGATTTCGGTGTTGTCGGCGGTGGAGGGCATGGACATCGCGGTGCCGGGCACTTCGCACTATGTGATTCCCCTGACGCTGGCGATCCTGATCGGCCTGTTCCTGATCCAGCGCCACGGCACCAACCTGGTCGGCAAGTTGTTCGGACCGGTCATGTTCATCTGGTTCATTTCGCTGGGTGCGCTGGGGGTGTATCACATCCTCAAGGCGCCGGATATCCTGGTGGCGATCAATCCCTACTACGCGGTGCATTTCATGATCGAGCATTCGCTGCAGGCGTTCATCGTGCTCGGCTCGGTCGTGCTGGTGCTGACCGGTGCCGAAGCGCTGTACGCCGACATGGGTCACTTCGGCATTCGTCCGATCCGCTTTGCGTGGCTGTATACGGTGATGCCTTGCCTGGTGATCAATTACTTCGGCCAGGGCGCCAATCTGCTGACCAATCCGGCGGCGATCCAGAATCCGTTTTACCTGATGGTGCCAGAGGTGCTGTTGGCGCCGATGGTGGTACTGGCCACCTTCGCCACGGTGATTGCGTCGCAGGCGGTGATTTCAGGCGCGTTCTCGCTGACCAGCCAGGCCATCCTGCTGGGCTTCGTGCCGCGCATGCGCATCTTGCACACCTCGGAAGACGAGCGCGGCCAGATCTATATTCCGCTGATCAACTGGATGTTGCTGGTGCTGGTGGTGGCGGTGGTGCTGGCGTTCAAGAAGTCGGACAATCTGGCGGCGGCTTACGGCGTGGCCGTGACCACCACGATGGTGATCACCACCATGCTGGCGGCAGTGGTCATGCGCATCGAGTGGAAGTGGCATCCGGTGCTGGTGACGCTGGTGATCGGCGCGTTCTTCATCGTCGACTTTGCGTTCTTTACCGCCAACTTGCTGAAGATTGCCGACGGCGGCTGGTTCCCGCTGCTGCTCGGCGGCGCGGCCTTCTTCCTGTTGATGACCTGGTACTCGGGCCGTATGTTGCTGCGCACCCGCATCAAGGACGATGGCATTCCGCTGGAACCGTTTGTCGAGGGCTTGCTGGCGCATCCGCCGCATCGCGTCGGCGGCACAGCCGTGTTCATGACCGGCAATGTCAACACGGTGCCGGTGGCGTTGCTGCATAACCTCAAGCACAACCGCATCCTGCACGAGCGCGTGTTTTTCCTGAAGATCAGTATTTGGGACGTGCCTTATGTATCGAACGAAGAACGCCTCACGCTCAAGGACATGGGCGGCAACGTCTACCTGCTGCGCGCGGCCTTCGGTTTCAAGGAAGCGCCGGAAGTGAGCAAGGTGCTGGACCTGACGGCGGCGCAGTTCGGTATGGAGTTCGAACTGATGGACACGTCCTTCTTCCTGGCGCGCGATACGGTGGTGCCGAGCAAGTTGTTGGGCATGTCGCTGTGGCGCGAACAGTTGTTCGCGTGGATGTACCAGAACGGCGCCAAGCCTTCCGACTTCTTCCACATTCCGGCCAACCGCGTCGTAGAGCTTGGTACGAAGGTAGAAATTTAAAACCGGTTTGTGATCTGTAGCGAGAGGTCGTCAGCCGGTGGCGGCCGGAGCACAGGAACCGGAGTGTACTTCAGTACATGACGATTCCGAGCACCGCCCGACGCCGGATCATGGCCTCGCCGTAAGATCGCAAGCAGGTTGCGTGTTATCGATGCATCCCCAGCACGACGGCGCCAATGGTGATGACGATGCAGGCAAAGATGCGCCGCAGCGTCAGTTTTTCTCCCAAAAAGATCGCGCCGATCAAGGCTGCAAACAACACCGATGTTTCGCGCAAGGCGGACACGGTCCCCATCGGCGCCAGTGTCACTGCCCAGATCACAATCCCGTAAGCCAGCAAGGACATCACGCCGCCGGCGAGACTGATCCAGTTTTGCTTGCGTTCTGTCGCCATCGGCAGGCGCCGGTGCATCCAGATGAAGATCAGCGCCATCGGAAAACTGTCGAGCACGAACAGCCAGCCTGAATACGAGAGGGCATTGCCCGCCAGGCGTGCGCCGATGCCGTCCGTCACGGTATAGGCGGCGATGAACGCGCCGGTGGTGAACGCCGCGATCGGGCCTGACAGGTCGCGTCTATCCTTGAGGTTGGCGAGGCTGATGATGCCGATCGATACCAGTCCGACGCCCAGCCAGGTAAAGCTATTCATCTGTTCGCCGACAAACAGCGCGGCACCGATCGACACCAGCATCGGCGACGAGCCGCGCGCGATCGGGTAGGACTGGCCGAAGTCGCCGATGCGGTAGGCGCGGATCAGGAACAGGTTGTAGCCGGTGTGCAGGATGGCCGACAGGATGATGTAGAACCAGGCTGAGGCGTGCGGCAGCGGTGTGAACAGCACCAGCGGAATCGCGCCGATGCCGGCGCCGATGGTCATGATGGTCACCGAGGCGAGGCGGTCGCCGCTGCCTTTCAGCAAGGCGTTCCATGAAGCGTGCAACAGGGCGGCGCACAGCACCAGGGCGATGACAGCGAGACTCATGCAGGATATCCGGGAAGAAAAGCCATGTTGGCGAGGGTGGCGGGAAAGGCCGTCAGGGGCAGGTGAACGCAGCAACGCCACAAGCCGTGCCCTGACGTCAGGTACTTGCGTTCAAACGGTGTGATCGGCGCCTCGGTCGCATAGGCCTCGCCGGCGGCGGCACGATCCAACTTGTCCGCGGCGATTTGATTGAGCGCAGCAGCGAATTCGTCGACATAGATCTGCCAGTTGCTGCGGCATTCGATATGGCCGCCCAGCGCAACGATGGTCGGGAACACCGCATGGCCATGCCAGCGCCGCGCCACGTGGCCGATCTTGGGCCAGGGATTGGGATACAGCAGGTATTGGCGCGCCGGGAAGATGCCGGCTTCCAGCAGCAGGCGCCAGTAATCGACCAGATCGGCACGCACGAAACACAGGTTGAGCGGCGCGGGGCCACTCCAATGCGTATTGCGCGCCAGGCGATCTTCGGACTGGTCGATGCCGATGACGAAATGATCCGGGAATTGCACCGCAAGGTGGTAACAAGACAGCCCGACGCCACAGCCGGTATCAAGGATCAGCGGCGCCGCGCCGGCCGCACGCCAAGCCGCGATGCTGCGGTCGAAGGCGCTGCGGTTGTAGTCGGTGACGGGTTTGCGGAAGGGCGTCGCCGCATGTCTGGCTACCAGCGTGGAAAGCTGCTGGTGGATGCCGGTCTGGCTGCTGGTGATGGGGGACGAGTTCACTTCAGGCTTGAATGCGTAAGAAGCCTGACATTATAGCCGTGTGGAAAAACAGGGTAGTTTGCGGGGGAGGTGGGAGCGGCGACCGTGGTCGCCGGTGCAGGCAACGAAGGCTTGTGAGACGGTGCGAGGCAATCCCGCCGATACCTCGTGCGGGATTGCGCCGTGTCCTAGTGCAAAGTCATCGGATGACGCATCATCAGGTCGTACTTGCTGAGGAAGGTATCGATGTCTTCCATCGACGGTTCCGTCGCGATCAGATCCTGCACATCCTTGCGAAACAATTCGGCGGCGGGGCCGTCGATGTAGATTTCGCGCTGGCCCGACTTGTCCATGATTTCATAACCACCGAAGCGCAGCGCTTCATGGTCGCGGTCGGCACCGAATTCAACGACGCTGTATTGCTCACTGTTGTAGATCAGGTTCATAGTGGCTCCTTATGCACATGCTAGCTTTGTGAAGGAAGTGGCGTCATATCCGGGGATTTCAAGGGTGGGCTGTGCGGCCCTGAACTGCTGCTTGGATCTCCCTCAATGTAATTACGGCGCAATTGGGGATAACTTGTGCCCCGGATAGCAAAATGACATGAACGAACAGGCGAGCCGCCTTAAATAGAGAGGGCCGCAGCCGCAGAAGGTTCCGAAGTACTTGCCGGCCGTCAAGCCTGGCGCCGTCGTCGGGCTGCGGCAGCACCGTTAAGGACGGGAAGCAACGAAGAGGATGGTAGAAATACGGTAGGCGGAAAAATGGTTAAAAGCCATCTTTCCGCAGCACGGAGAAAGCTGTCAGAGGTTCTTCTTGGACAGCTTGCCGGGTTCGACCCCGAGTTGCTTGAGCTTGCGGTACAAATGCGTGCGTTCCAGGCCGGTACGTTCGGCCACGCGCGTCATGCTGCCGTTTTCGCGCACCAGGTGGTATTCGAAATAGGCGCGCTCGAAGGCGTCGCGCGCTTCGCGCAGCGGCAGGTCGAAAGAAATATTCGAGGCGTTGTCGGCAATCGGCGCGTAAGCCGGCGCACTTGCCATGCCGTGGCCGTGATGCATGGCGTCGGTGGCGCTGGGCGGCGTGTAGGACGACAGCGGGCTGGCGTGATGGTCGATGCTGTCGGCGCTTGCCGCCACTGTCGGTCGGATGTAGGACACCGGACGCGCAGGCTCGCGGCTGTGCGACAAGCCTTGCTGGACTGCCTTGAGCAGTTTTTGCAGCGCAATTGGTTTTTCCAGGAAGTTGAGGGCGCCGATGCGCGTCGCTTCGACGGCGGTATCAATGGTGGCGTGGCCGGACATCATGATGACCGGCATGGTCAGCAAGCCGTCGCGCTGCCATTCCTTGAGCAGTGTTACGCCGTCGGTATCCGGCATCCAGATATCGAGCAGCACCAGATCCGGAACGCTGCCCGAGCGCAACTCGCGCGCTTGTTGGGCGTTCTCGGCGGTTGATACGACATGTCCTTCATCGCCCAAAATTTCCGAGAGCAACTCGCGGATACCCATTTCGTCATCGACGACCAGGATGTTAGCCATGTGCCTGCTTTCCTCACTAGATATTTTTGAGATTTTTTGTGCAACCGCTGAACTCTTCACAAAGTGCCGCTGCAAAATCATCTGGCTAGGCTTGTCGGCGAGGACAGTACGCATAGTGGTACGCACGCAGACACACAACACGCCGGGCTAATTTCGCAACCTTACTAGGTAAAGACCCATGTATCAACGGCAGCTATGACAAAAATCTTAATCCTTATGCATCGGATGCTAACTTTAACAGCAAAATCAATATTTTTGCGCCTCTTGTTTCGCTTCGATTTTGTATATCGACGCGGCCCCCATGTTCATCGATGATTTTCTTGACCATCGCCAGCCCCAGACCAGTGCCTTTTGGCTTGGACGTTACATAAGGTTCGAATGCATTTGCCAAAATCTTCGAGCCAAAACCGGGGCCGTTATCCGTGATGCTCAGTCGCACCGCGCTGCGCGCCGCGCCGCCCGAACCCTGGTAGTTGACCAGCTCGGTGGCGACGTCGATGCGCGGCGTAATGTCGCCGTTTTCGGCGACGGCATCCTGCGCGTTTTGCAGCAGGTTGTGGATCACCTGGCGCAACTGCGTGGCGTCGCCCATCACCTTCGGCAAATCCGGCGCCAACTTGACATGGATGCTGTCGCGTCCGTCGCCGGCCAAGTACAAGTGCAAAATTTCTTCGGTCAAGGCATTCAGGTCCAGCGCAGAAGGCTTGGCTGAGGGCGTCTTCGCGTATTCGCGGAAATCGTCGACCATGTGCTTCATGGCGGTGACCTGGTTGACTATCGTGGTCGTGCTTTTTTCCAGTATCGCCGCATCTTGCGGTAGTAGCTTGTCGGCCAGGCGCATCTGCAGGCGCTCCGCCGAGAGCTGGATCGGCGTCAGCGGATTTTTGATCTCATGTGCCAGACGCCGCGCCACTTCACCCCAGGCAATCGAGCGCTGGGCGGAAATGACGTTGCTGATATCGTCGAACACTACCACATAGCCGACGCCGCTTTCCACCGGTAAATGCGATCCGCGCGCCAGCAGGGTGATTTTTCCGCTGCCCGAATCGCCTTCCTTGCTGGCTTCCTTGCGGGTTTCTGGCGCGGTGCTGTCGCTGCTGCCATCGGCGTTGACGCCGCGATGCGGCAGTTCGATTTGCTGTTGCCAGTGCAAGCCGTCTTGGGCGAGGTCCGAGGCCAGTTGCGCACGTTGCTCGGAGAAGGCTTTGATGATGGCTTCGGCAAACAGCGCCTGGCCTTCGATGGTGTGCAGCGGGGTGCCGATGCGCCCGCTGAAGTCATAGCCGAGGATGCGGCGCACCGACTCGTTGACGCTGACGATGGAAAACTCGCTGTCGAGCACCATCACGCCGGCCGACATGTTGCCCAGCACCGATTCCAGATAGGCCTTGGCGTTTTCCAGCTCGGCACGGTTTTTTTCCACCGAGGTGCGCGCTTCCAGCAATTGCCGCGTCATGGCGTTGAAGGATTGCGTCAGCGTACCGAGTTCATCCGAGGTGCTGACGATGGGACGCGGTGAGAAATTGCCTTCGGCTACGGCTTTGGTGCCTTCGGCCAGCAGCAGCAGCGGCTTGGCCAGGTCGCTGGCGATCAGGAAGGCGCTGGCGATGGCGCCGAAGATGGCCAGCAGCAGCGTCAGCGTGAGCGTGACGATATAGATTTTGCGCAGGCCAGAGCGCGCCACCGAGCGTTGCTGGTATTCGCTGTAGGCCAGCCGCAGCGTTTCGGCGTTGGTGGCGAGGTAATCGGGGACCGGCTGCAGAATCTGCAGGAAGCGGCTGTCGTTTTGCAGGCCCATGGCCTTGGACGAGGTCGGCACCGCAATCACCACATGCAGGCGCAGGTTGCCGTCCGAATCCGACTCGCCGGTGAGCGGTCGTGTATCGTCGCTTTCCACCACCGAGAAACCGCGTGTGAGCTTGGCCTGGCGTATCATCGCCGCCGTCGGCAAGGTCGGCGTCAACACGCCGATGCGGCCGCCGACTGCCGCCAGCACCTGGCCGTTGGCGTTGACCACGGTGATTTCCATGGTCTGGTCGCGTTGCCGCGACAGATAGGTGACTTGCTCGGACTCGGACATGTCGGCCAGTTCCTGCGCCATTGCACGTCCGCGCGAGGCGAGGTCGGTGAGCGATGAGTCGAGTGCATTGCGGCCGAGGTTCAGGCCCGATTCCAGCGCCGCTTCCATGCGCACGTCGAACCAGGATTCGATCGAGCGCGACACGAACTGCACCGAGACCAGATAAATCACCGCGCCCGGCAATATGCCGATCAGCGCAAACAGCATCACCAGTCGCGCCAGCAGCTTGGAACCGAACTTGCCGCGCCGGTAGCGCTTGTAGAGGCGGGTCAGCAGCAGCACCACCAGGAACAGCAGGGCGACGGCCGCCAGCGCATTCATGCCGAGCAGCCAAGGATAGTGCTGGTCGAACAGCGCCGAGTTTTCAGAGGCGGAAGCCAGCAGGAACAGCAGGATGCTGATGACGCCGCCGCCCACCACCAGCAAATAGCGCAGCGCGCGCGTCATTCGACTTTGAAGGTAAATTCTTTCCAGTCGGAGGAAAGGCGCCAATCGCTGTTATTGAGGGCATTGATCTGGAACGGCTTGGGCAGTTGCGCGACATCGAGCCGCATGCGCACGCCGACGTTGTAGATGTCGCCGGACTTGAGCGTGTTTTTATCGGCGATGATCCAGCGCGGCGGCCGGCGGATCAGCGACATGGCGTCTTCCAGCGAGGAAAAGCTTTGTTGCAGCTGGCCGCTGGTCGAAGCGTGATACTGGCGCGTGAGCACATTGAAGGAAATGCGCACCGTACGGGTGAGCGAGATCGACACTTCATCGAACCAGTACCAGCGTCGCCGCGTCAGCTGCACATCGGTCGTGAAGTACAGCGGCACGCCGCGCACCAGGGCATCTTCCAGGCTGCGGTTGAGTTCGAAGGAATAGGACGAGGTCAGTCGATAGCCGTCGTCGGTGGCTTCCAGCGAGGCCTGCGTGATGTCGATTTCCGCCGCGTGGATGTTGGTCTGGCAAAGCAGCAGCACCAGTGCCAGCAACACGCTGCGCCAGTACCAGCGCCACAGCGTCGTGGTCGACGCAGCCGATGTGCTGCGGCCGGATGACGGCGGATAAGTGGAGATGAGGGCCGATTGCGTCAATTCATGGTCCAGTTTTTTGAAACAGCGCATAAAACAGGCCGTCGTGATCGGTTTCTGCACTGGCGGTCGGCAGCAATTGACCTGGAGCGGGCAGTCGGACGGCTTGATGGCGTTGGGCAAACGCGGCGGCCTGGTCTTCCGATTCTTGTGGCCACAACGAGCATGTCACCAAGAGCAATTTACCATCGGGCTTTAGCATCTGCCAAAGATTGTCCAGAATTTGCGCCGAAAGTGTTGCGAGTTGGGTCGTATCTGTTTTACGGCGCAGCCAGCGAATATCTGGATGACGCCGCACGATTCCCGAGGCGGTACAGGGAATATCGGCGAGGATGCGATCGAAGGGTTTGCCGTCCCACCATGGCTGGCCGACGCTCTTGCTGCCGCCGGCGCCATCGCGGGCGTCGCCGGCTGTGAGCGTGGCGTTGAGTTGCAGGCGTTCCAGGTTTTCTTCGATGCGGCGCAGACGTTTGGGATCGTGGTCCAGCGCCACCAACTCAATCTCGGCGCATTCCAGCAAGTGGCCGGTTTTGCCGCCGGGCGCGGCGCAGGCGTCCAGCACGCGCATGCCGTCATGCACATCGAGCAGGGGCGCGGCCAGTTGTGCCGCGGCGTCCTGCACCGACACCAGGCCGTCGGCAAAGCCGGCGATCTGGGCCACCGGCACCGGTTTGTCCAGGCGCACCGCGTCGGGTCCTACCTGGCGCGCACCAACGCCCGCCGTCGCCAGCGTCTGCAAATAGTCTGCCACTGAGGTCTTGCGGCGATTCACGCGCAGGGTCAGCGGCGGCGGGGCATTGCCGGCTTGCAGAATGGCTTGCCATTGATCGGGATAAGCGCCCTTGAGCCGGTCGATCCACCAGGTCGGATAATTCCAGGCGCCATGCGGGGTTTTTTCGGCTTGCGGCAGCAGGCTTTCGCGCTCACGCAGGAAGCGCCGCAGGATGGCATTGACCACGCCCTTGGCATGGCTCATTTCGTCATCAGCGGCAGCCGCTTCGACCGCCTGGTTGACCACGGTGAAGGCGTCGTAGGCGGGGTTTTCCTGATCCAGCAGCAGGCTCAGCGCCGCGCTCAGCAGGCCGTGCAGCACCTCCGGTTGCGGCGGCTTGTTGGCGAGCAGGCTCAACAGGCTGTCGACCACGCCCAGCTTGCGCATGCTCAGGTAAGACAAATCCTGGATGGCGCCGCGCGCCTGCGGAGTCATGTTTTTTTGCGAAAAAATACGCGCCAGCATTTGCGGCAAGGCGGCGCCTTCGCGCACACCGGCGATCGCCTGGGCGGCGCCGTGCAGGCCGTAGGCCAGGGAATCGGTTTTTAAGGAAACTTGGGTCACATTAATTCTTGCTAAAGGCCAGTTTGACGCCGAGGCCGACAAAAGCGCCGCCGATCACACGTTCCAGCCATTTTTTCAGGCGCGAATCTGATGAAACCCCGGCGCCCACGCGGAGCGTCAGTGTACCAGCGACGAAGGCCGTACCGCTATTCCAGATGGTGGACATGACAATAAAAGTCAGGCCCAGCAGCAAAAAGGCCAGCGTCTGGTGCTGCGTATCGCGCTGCACGAACTGCGGAAAGAAGGACAGGAAGAACAGCGCCACTTTGGGATTGAGTACATTGGTCATCGCCGCTTGCCAGAAAATGGTGCGCAGGCTGCGCGCGGCAGGCGCGCCGGTGGTGGCTTCGGCAGTGTTCTTGCGTGCCAGCAGTATGCGCAGGCCGAGATAGACCAGGTACAGGCCGCCGGCAATCTTTACCACCATAAAGGCGGTCGCTGACGCACTCAGCAGCGCCGACAAACCGAAGGCCGAGGCCAGCGTATGCACGCAAGCGCCCATCGAGATGCCGAGTGCCGAGACCAGTCCCGCGCTGCGTCCTTGCGCCACGCTGCGGCCGACGATGTAGGCGGTGTCCGGTCCCGGCGTCAGGTTGAGCAGAAAGACGGCGAGGCAAAACAAGCCGAAGTCAGAGATGCCAAAGATGTTCATGCAAGCAGAATCAGTGTGCTGAAGTCTGGATTGTAGCGGTGTCAGCGGCGCCATATTGCATATTTACAAGCCTGCGGAGGACGCGTTTGGCGGCGTCGGCAGGATCCAGCCAATTCGGCTACAGTGTCTGCTCATTTTTTGACCGGAAGAAGCCGTCTCATGGAAAGCGCGACTGCAGTACAGGGCAAGCAACAAGATATCGCCGGCTGGATGATCATGCTGCTGGCCGCAGCGAGCGGTATCATCGTCGCCAATCTCTACTACGCGCAACCGCTGATCGGCCCGATCGCGGCGGCCACCGGTATTTCGCCGGGCGCGGCGGGGCTGATCGTGACGCTGGCGCAAATCGGCTACGGCCTGGGTTTGCTGTTCATCGTGCCGGCCGGCGATTTGATGGAAAACCGCAAGCTGGTGGTGAGCCTGATGGTGGTTACTTGCGTTGCCCTGGTGGGCGCGGCCTACGCGCAAAACGCCACGCAATTCTTCCTGGCGGCCTTCGTTGTCGGCGTCAGCTCGGTTGGCGCGCAAGTGCTGGTGCCGTATGCCGCACACCTGTCGTTGCCGGAAACCCGCGGGCGTGCGGTCGGTAATGTCATGAGCGGTTTGCTGATGGGGATTTTGCTGGCGCGGCCCTTGTCCAGCCTGGTAGCAGACTTGCTGGGTTGGCATGCGATTTTCGGCTTGTCGGCGGTGGCCACCGCCTTGCTGGCGCTGGTGCTGCTGCGCTATCTTCCGCAACGCCGTCCGCCGGCCGGGATGCACTACGTGGCCTTGCTGGCGTCGATGTGGCAACTGGTTAAAACCACGCCTATTTTGCGTCGTCGTTCGCTCTACCACGCCATGAGTTTCGCCGCCTTCAGCCTGTTCTGGACCACCTCGCCGCTGTGGCTGGCGAGCCCGACCTTCCATCTCTCGCAAAAGGGGATCGCCTTGTTTGCGTTCGCCGGCGTGATCGGCGTGATCGCCGCGCCGATTGCCGGTCGCGTGGCCGACCGCGGCTGGAGCCGTCCGGCTACCGGCCTGGCGATGCTGTCGGTGGCGGCAGCCTTCTTGCTGACGCATTTCTGGTCGGGCGGACGTGAATCGTCGCTGGCGGTCTTGCTGGTGTCGGCAATCTTGCTGGATTTTGGCGTGTCGGCCAATCTGGTCCTGAGCCAGCGCGCCATCTACGCGCTCGGCGGCGAGATCCGCAGCCGTCTCAACGGCTTGTTCATGGCGACTTTCTTTGGCGGCGGCGCGCTCGGTTCGGCATTGGGCGCCTGGATCTATGCCCAGGGCGGCTGGAGCGCCACTTCGCTGCTCGGTGTTGCGTTCCCGGCGCTGGGCTTGCTGTACTACTGCACCGAATTTCGCGCGGCGGTTAAGCGCCCCTGACAAAACACCACTGGCCGCGTTGCCATCGGCGCTGAATAAACACCCTCGATTTTAGATGCCATAAAACAACACAGGAGCCGTAGCTCCTGTGTTGTTGACCTCTGGTACCGACATTTGCGGGCTCACACGCCCCATAGGATGTCGTAATTTCCCTTCTTTGCTTCGCGCAGCATGTCGAGCAGCGGGTAGGCGCGCGCCGAGAACGTCACCGGCTCAATCTTTTCGTGGCCGTGGTCGTCGCCGTTGGCGTTGTGATGTGCGTGCACATCGCGTTCCAGGGCTTCTGCCGCTTCATGGGATTTGCTGGAATCGATCTGCTTTTCCAGCAGGGCCAGCGCTTCGCCGCTTTCGGCTGCAGTGATCACGCCGCGCTTGATGTCCTTGTGCAGCAGGTCGAGGATGGGCTTGGCATGCGATTCATACATGACAACATCGGCAGCAGCTTTTGATTTGAACGTAACCAGCATATTTCCTCAGGGTATTGATGTTAGTCAGAGCGTTTCCTGTCAGGTAACGCTAAATGCAATTATTTGCAGTCATTTCGTTTACAGCAGTTTTACAGGATACCTCTTCCCCTATCCGCTTGTCATCTTTGCGGCTTGCCGCGAGCCGCTCAGGCAGGCTTGAAGGAGGTGAAGAAGGTTTCGGCGTTTTCCGGCGTGATGGCTTTTTCGCCGCCCAGTATCAGCACTTGATAGATCAATTTGTCCTTGGCCACCAGTCGCGCCATCAAACGCAGGGGCTGGCCGCGCGCTACGCCGGCGGCGACCACATCGAGCACGCGCCCGGCATGGGCGACCTGGCCGGGGATCTTGTCTTCGCGCGGCGTGCCGCCGATGTTGTTGATCAGCGCGGTACGCATCGATTCCAGCGCTTTGGCGGCCTGGCCGGCGTCGGCCAGCTCCGCGCTGCCGACCGCGAACGTGACGCCGTCGACTTCAGCGGCGGTCATGGTCATCGTCACGGGCATGCCGCTCAGATCGATCTGGCGCGAGAACGAGGCCGGTTTGGCCGGCAGCAACACGCTGAACTGGGTCTTCTCGCCATGCGCCTCGCGCCAGTTGTATTGCGGCGAGCAGGCTGCCAGCAAGGTCAGGGCGCAGCAGAGCAGGATGAGGCGGAGCGAAGTCGGTGAAATGCGCATGGCGGTCAATGTGAAAGGAGTCAGGGAGCCGGCGCGGTCGGCGCCGGCCGCGAAAAGGTGCGCACGCCGAGCACCACGCCGACGCACAGGAAGGCGGCGCCGGCAAGCACCTTGATGTCCGGCACCGTATTGCGCAGCAGGAAGGCGTAGGCCAGCGCAGCCAACGTTTCAAACACAATCAGTTGCGCCACCAGCGCAGTCGGCAGCAACTGGCTGGCCTTGTTCCACAGCAGCGTACCCAGCCATGATGCCGACAGGCCGATCAACAGCATCATGAGCACGAACGCGAGCGGTCGCGGCCCCAACGGGAAATTATAAGCGCCGCCGCCGGCATAGCTGTAGATGCCGTACAGGACAAATCCCGCCAGCGCCATCGGCAAGGTGGCCAGTCCTTGCGCGGTGGCCCAGGTGACCGAGTTGATGCGCGGATGGGCGCGCAGGTAGCGCGAATTGACGATCGGATACCAGGTCCAGCAGACAATCGCACAGATTGCGACGACGCAGCCCAGCGCATAATCGGTGGTGGAGCGCAGCTGGCCGTTGCTGCCCAGGCCGTGTTTGAGGTGCTCCAGTTCGCTGCTGTTGACCAGCAGCAGGCCCAGGCTGAGAATCACCAACGAGGGCGCCAGGAGGCGCCAGGCGACTGATTCCGAGGCGTGCCCGGGGCGCCAGTTGGCGCACACTGAAATCACGATCGGCAAGGTGCCGATCAGCATGGTCGGCAATGGCGCATCGGCCAGCTGGATGGCGCTGGCCAGCAGGGCGTAATACAGGAGGTTGCCCACCAGCGAAAGCTTGAAGGCGACTTTCCAGTCGTCCCGGCTCAGCGCGGCAATGCGTCTGCGGTCGAAACAGGCCGGCACCAGCGCAATCAGGCCGAACGCGACGTAGCGTCCCAGCGACAAGACCACGGCGGGATAATCCGCCAGCAACAAGGGCGTGATGAACACCAGGCCCCACATCAGCCCGGCGGTCAGGGCGCAAAGAATACCGATGAACATGGAAGACCGTGGATGAAGGTGGAAAAACGCCGGCATCGCGGCGACGGGCGGTGCTTGCGCACGGCGGCGTCAGTATCGCCGCTTAGCGACATTCGCGCTGGAATTGATCTTCCAGTTTAGCGCGTCGGCCATATCTGATACCGCCGGATAAATGGCCGTGCCCCTGCACGCTGTTGGATGAATTGATCTGCAAGCCGTCGCGGCCCCGATCCACCGGATAGGTGTCGTGGATCGCTTCCGGCTGCCCATGGCGTGCGCGCTCGATATCGGCCTGCAACTGGCGACAGCGCGGATTGAGATCGGGTGGCGGCAAGGCCGCCGCCTTGGGCGCGCCGGGACCGTTGTCGTTGAGGCTTTTTTGCACGTCGGGCGGCAAAGGATTCATGGCCTTGTCGATATCGCTGTCGCTGGCGACATTGGCGGCGCCGAAAGCGACTGCGCCGGTCAACGCCAGCAACAGGGAAATGGCGACGATGCGCACAGGTTTCTTCATGACGGCGAAAGTGGGCTGGAAGGCTGCCATGATAGCAAACGCCGCCGCAGCTAAAAATAGAAGAATCCCATTCGCTATCGCTTGGTTCGTATGCAGTCTGTTGAAGACGGCTTAAGCTGGGCTATTGCTCGCGCAAGGCGCGCCGGTATTGGATCGCTTCCGCGATATGTGCCTTGCCGATGACCGGCGCCTGCGACAGGTCGGCGATGGTGCGCGCGACTTTCAGCACGCGGTGGTAGGCGCGCGCCGACCAGTTCAGGCGGGTCATGGCGGTTCTCAGCAAGTCTTCGCCGGCGGCATCGGGTTTGCAGAGGGTATCGATTTCGCTGGTCGACAGCAGGTAGTTGCTCTTTTTCTGGCGCTGCTGTTGCAGCGCGAAGCTGCGCGCCACGCGTTCGGCGATGCAGGCCGAGCTTTCGCCCGGGGTTTGTTGCAGCAGTTCTTCATGCGCCAGCGCGCCGACCTGGATTTGCATGTCGATGCGATCCAGCAGCGGCCCGGAAATCTTGCCTTGGTAACGTGTCACCTGGTCTGGCGTGCAACGGCATGGTTTTTCACGATGTCCGAGGAAACCGCAAGGGCAGGGATTCATGGCCGCCAGCAGTTGGAAGCGCGCCGGGAAATCCGCTTGTCGGGCCGCGCGTGAGATGGTGATGCGGCCGGATTCCAGCGGTTCGCGCAAGACTTCCAATACTTTTCGGTCGAACTCGGGCAATTCATCGAGGAACAAGACCCCGCGATGTGCGAGCGAAATCTCGCCAGGGCGCGGTGTGCCGCCACCGCCGACCAGCGCGACGCCGGAGGCGGTATGGTGCGGCGAGCGATACGGCCGGGTTTTCCAGCGCGTCACGCTGAAACCGCCGGTGAGCGATTGCACCGCAGCCGATTCGAGCGCTTCTTCGTCAGTCATGGGCGGCAAGATGCCCGGAAAGCGCGCCGCCAGCATCGATTTGCCGGTCCCGGGCGGGCCGATCAGCAGGACGCTGTGGCCGCCGGCGGCAGCCACTTCCAGTGCGCGCTTGGCCTGCAACTGTCCTTTGACGTCGGAAAAATCGAGATAGGGCGGGGCGCTTGGCTGCAATGAGGGTTGGTGGCGCGCCAATTTGGCGTCGGCGTCTTGCGCTGCGAAATGCGCACACACCTGTAATAGTGAATCCGCGGGAAAAATGGTGGCGTCGACGACCAGGGCGGCTTCGTCGGCGTTTTCGCGCGGCAGGATGAAGATGCGCCGGCTACCTTCGCTATGGTTTGACTTATGCATGGCGTAAGTCATCGCCAGCGCGCCTCGGATCGGACGCAGATCGCCGGAGAGCGAGAGTTCGCCGGCAAATTCGTAGCCGTTGAGCGCATCGCCGGGCATCTGGCCGGAAGCGGCCAGGATGCCGAGCGCGATGGGTAAATCGAAGCGCCCTGATTCTTTGGGCAGATCGGCCGGCGCCAGGTTGACCGTGATGCGTTTGGCCGGAAATTCAAAGCGCGCATTTTGCAGCGCTGCGCGCACGCGGTCTTTGGATTCCTTAACCTCGGTTTCGGGCAGGCCGACGATGGTAAAGGAGGGCAGGCCGTTGGCCAGGTGGACTTCCACCGTGACTTGCGGCGCCTCCATGCCCGCAAGCGCACGGCTTTTTAATACGGCAAGACTCATCTAGGGCGATGGTTGGAGGTGCGCTGGCGGGAGGCCGGCGGTCAGGAAGTCTTCTGGCGCATTTCGAGTTCGGCAACGCGGGCTTCCAACTCTTCCAGTTTGGCGCGGGTCTTGGCCAGCACCTGGGCCTGGATGTCGAATTCTTCGCGTGTCACCAGATCGAGTTTGGAAAAGCCCTGGCTCAGCATAGCCTTGACGTTCTTTTCTATGTCTTTGGCGGGCGAGTTCTCGATGGCTTTGTTGATCTTGGCTTGCAGATCTTCAAAAAATTGTGGTTTGTCCATGATGGTCCTTTTTATTTGCGGTATATCGGTAATGACGATCTGGCAAGTGTAGCGCTTTCATCATGCGGGCGGAATGCAGGACGGAAAGAAAAGGGCGGGTTCAGTTTCGGTTGGGCTGCTGCGTAAGAGAAACGTTCCGTTGTTTTGTTGTCATTTTGAGCACAAAATCGATGGCCGTCTTGTTGCGAGCGCATTTATATAGAGCAGCCGTCGCTCCTGCTGCCGCTATGCAACATTCCACTGGTCGACGAAATTCGATGCCACATTCTCATTAGTATTCCATCTGCACCATAAAAGACGCTTTATTTTCAAAAGGAAAATGTTGAATTGAAATTGTTGCGCCCTATTGTTGTGCGTCCGGATGCATTCACCAGATTTATGCACTATATTTGTGAAAAAAAGAAAAAATGCCTAATTGGAATGTTGGTTTGCGCTAAAAAACCGAACGCAAAACCCGCAAAAAGGGGTGGCATGGCTCCTGCTATACAAGTTATGCAGAAATGAATAATTTGTTGTTTAACAGAAACCTAGAGGGACGCCATGAAAAAATTGATTCTTGCAGCAGCAGTCGCAGCATCGTTTGTATCCAGCTTCGCGCATGCAGAGGACGCACCCAAGCCAGACAATGAATTTACCTTCAATGCGGCTGTTGTCAGCGACTATCGCTACCGCGGCCTGACACAAACGCGCTTCGATCCGGCTTTGCAAGTGGGTGCTGATTACACCAATAATCCAACCGGTCTGTATTTGGGTACATGGGCGACCAACATCAAATGGATCAAGGATGCCGGTACGCTGACCAGCACCAACACCAAGGGCAACATTGAGTGGGATATCTACGGCGGCAAGCGCGGCGATATCGGTGGCGGCTTCACTTATGACGTCGGCGGCCTGTACTACTACTACCCAGGCAATACCTTGGCCAACAGCGGCGTCAAGAATGCCAATACCTTCGAACTCTATGGTCAAGTCGGCTACGGCCCTGGCTACTTCAAGTATTCGCAGTCGCTGACGAACCTGTTCGGCGCAGTCAACAGCAAATACAGCCAATACTACGATCTCGGCGCCAACATCGACAGCTACTTCGGCACAGTCGTGGGTCTGCATCTGGGTCATCAAAGCGTGCATGGCGCGACCGCCCAGGCCAGCTATAACGACTGGAAAATCGGCCTGAGCAAGACCTTTGAAGATCTGGCCGGCATCACTCTGGGTGTCGCGTATGTCGGTACTGACCTGAAAGACGGCGTCAGCACTACCCCAGCTTCGAATGGCCTGAAGAATGTTGGCCGAAATGGCGTCGTTTTCTCCCTTAGCAAAACTTTCTAATTGAGGTCGGTATGAAACTGATTACAGCGATCATCAAACCATTCAAGCTCGACGAGGTGCGTGAAGCCTTGTCGGCGATCGGCGTACAAGGCATCACCGTGACGGAAGTCAAGGGTTTTGGCCGCCAAAAAGGCCACACCGAGTTGTATCGCGGTGCGGAATATGTCGTGGACTTCCTGCCGAAGACCAAGATCGAAGCCGCAGTCGACGATTCCATCGTCGAGCGCGCACTGGAAGCCATCGAGGCTGCAGCACGCACAGGCAAAATCGGCGACGGCAAGATCTTTGTGCAAGATCTGCTGGACGTTATCCGCATTCGTACCGGTGAAACCGGCAAAGACGCTCTTTAAGGGGGAACAGTAATGAGTATCAAAAAAATGTTGTCGAGTGCGCTGGCAGTAGGCACTTTGTTGTTGGCAGTCGGTTTTGCCGCGCCGGCGCAAGCGCAGGACGCGCCCAAGCCGGAAGCTGCCGCTGCTGCACCAGCTGCGGCGCCTGCCGCTGAAGCACCGAAAGCAGCAGCACCGGCCGCGGCACCAGCTGCCGCCGCAGCTGCTCCGGCAGCGCCTGCGGCAGCCGCGGCACCAGCGCCTGTTCCTAACAAGGGCGACACCGCATGGATGCTGATTTGTACCGCATTCGTGATTTTGATGACGCTGCCAGGCCTGGGCCTGTTCTACGGCGGCCTGGTGCGCAGCAAGAACATGTTGTCCGTGCTGATGCAATGTTTCGTCATCTTCTCGCTGATCTATATCCTGTGGTTCGTCTACGGCTATAGCATTGCGTTCACAGAAGGCGGCGCATTCTTCGGCGGCTTCGATCGCTTGTTCCTGCACGGCTTGACCGGCGACTCGAATACCGCAACCTTCAGCAAGGGCGTCGTGATTCCTGAGCTGTCGTTCGTGGCCTTCCAGGGCGCGTTTGCGGCGATCACCGTGGCGCTGATCATCGGTTCGTTCGCTGAGCGCGTGAAGTTCTCCGCCGTGATCGTGTTCTCGATCATCTGGTTCACCTTCTCGTACCTGCCGATGGCCCACATGGTCTGGTTCTGGCCTGGTCCGGATGCATTCACCGACGCTGCTGCTGCAGAAAAGGCCACTGCCATCTCCGGCTGGTTGTTCCAAAAGGGCGCGCTGGACTTCGCTGGCGGCACCGTGGTGCACATCAACGCTGCGGTTGCTGGCCTGGTTGGATCCTACGTGATCGGCAAGCGCGTCGGTTTCGGCAAGGAAGCATTCAAGCCGCATAGCCTGACCTTGACCATGGTCGGCGCTTCGCTGCTGTGGTTCGGCTGGTTCGGTTTCAATGCCGGCTCCGGTCTGGAGGCCAACGGCGGCGCAGCTCTGTCCTTCGTCAACACCATCCTGGCAACTGCTGCTGCAGTGCTGTCGTGGAGCTTCGGTGAATGGATCGGCAAGGGCAAGCCTTCGATGCTGGGTGCAGCTTCGGGTGCGGTTGCCGGTCTGGTGGCAATTACTCCTGCAGCCGGTTTCGTCGGTGTCTGCGGCGCGGTTGTCATGGGTCTCATCGCTGGTCTGCTGTGCCTGTGGGGTGTTACTGGTCTCAAGAAGATCCTGGGTTCGGACGATGCACTGGACGTCTTCGGCGTGCACGGCGTGGGCGGTATCCTGGGTGCAATCCTGACGGGCGTGTTCGCTGCGCCTAGCCTGGGCGGCACCGGTATCTATGACTACGTTGCCAACGCAGTTGCTCCGGATTACTCGATCGGCGGCCAAGTCTGGATTCAGTTCCAAGGCGTGCTGACCACCGTGATCGTCTCCGGCGTGGTCTCCTTCATCGCCTTCAAGCTGGTCGACATCGTGATCGGTCTGCGTGTGACGGAAGAAGAAGAACGCGAAGGTCTGGACATCTCCAGCCACGGCGAATCGGCTTACCACTCGTAATTTGTTTCCCGGGAGCCTGCGCGGCTCCTTTCAGAAGCGCCCACGACCTTGGTCTGGGCGCTTTTTTTATGTCTCTTTAAAAAAACGACAACGCCACCACGTAAAAGGCCTCTCCACCAGATATTGCCGCGTGGCGTACGACGTAATAGCCAGAATCCCGCTAAAATGGTCGGTTCCTGTCGGTTTTGTTATCGATACTCCGGCCGCTATTTCGTTTCTATCGCTACCCAGCACGAGCAGAAGGTCTTTTATGGTTCCGCATCTTGTCACCGCCCTCAACGGTCCGCTCCTTGACCTCGAAAAGAAAATCCTGGGCGCCACTCCCGCGATCGAACGCTGGTTCCGCATGGAGTGGCAAGAGCACACGCCGCCGTTTTACTGTTCGGTCGACTTGCGCAACGCTGGCTTCAAGCTGGCGCCGGTCGATACCAACTTATTCCCGGGCGGCTTCAACAATCTGTCGCCGGAAATGCTGCCGCTGGCGGTGCAAGCCGCGATGGCCGCAATCGAGAAATATTGCCCGGATGCCAAGAACCTGTTGCTGATCCCCGAGCACCACACCCGCAACACCTTCTATTTGCAAAACATCGCGCGGCTGATGCAGATCTTCCGCCAGACCGGCCTCAACGTACGCCTGGGCACGCTGGAAGACATCAAGAAGCCCAAGAATATCGACTTGCCCGACGGCAGCACCATCACGCTGGAGCCGCTCGAGCGTTCCAAGAACGGCCGCCGCCTGGGCCTGAAGAATTTCGATCCCTGTACCGTGCTGCTGAACAACGACTTGTCGATCGGCATTCCCTCGGTGCTGGAAAACCTTGACGAGCAAAACGTCTTGCCGCCGCTGCATGCCGGCTGGGCGGTGCGCCGCAAGAGCAATCACTTCGCCGCTTACGACGAGGTGGTCAAGAAATTCTCCAAGCTGGTTGACGTCGATCCATGGATGCTCAATCCGCTGTTTGCCAAATGCGGCGAGCTCAACCTGCAGGAAGATGCCGGCTCCGACGCGCTGGCCGACAACGTCAGCAGCCTGTTGTCGAAGATCCGCAAGAAGTACAAGGAATACGGCATCAAGGAACAACCGTTCGTGATCGTCAAGGCTAACGCCGGCACCTATGGCATGGGCATCATGACCGTCAAGGACGCCAGCGAAGTCAAGGACCTGAACCGCCAGCAGCGCAGCAAGATGGCGATCGGCAAGGAAGGCCTGGAAGTCAGCGAACTGATCATCCAGGAAGGCGTGCATTCGTTCGAACGGATCAACGAAGCGGTCGCCGAGCCGGTGGTCTACATGATCGACCGTTACGTGGTCGGTGGCTTCTATCGCGTCCACGCCGACCGCGACATCAACGAAAACCTGAATGCGCCGGGCGCCCATTTTGTGCCGCTGGCGTTCCAGCAGCAACACGCTTTGCCGGACTTGCAGGCCAAGCCGGGCACGGCCGCGCCGAACCGTTTCTACATGTATGGCGTGGTAGCGCGCCTGGCCCTGCTGGCGGCTTCGCTGGAAATGGAAAAGACCGATCCGAATCCGGAAGTCTATTAATGTTAATTTGACGGATATTTCATGAAAATCGCTTTCCTGGCCGACCCGCTCGACACCTTTAAAACCTACAAGGACTCGACCTTCGCCATGATGCGCGAAGCCGCCAAGCGCGGCCACGCCATCTACGCCTTCGAGCAGACCGATGTGGTGCTGGAAAGCGGTCTGGTGACGGCCAATGTCGCCAAGATCACGCTCACCGGCGAGGCCGACGACTGGTATCGCGCCGATGCGCCGGCATCGACCTTCCTGTCGGAGTTCGACGCCATCGTGATCCGCAAGGATCCGCCGTTCGACATGGAATACATCTACACGACCTATCTGCTCGAGCTGGCCGAGAAGCAGGGCGCGCGCGTGTTCAACAAACCCGAAGCGATTCGCAGCCACAACGAAAAGCTGGCGATTGCGCAATTCCCGCAATACACCGCACCGACTTTGGTGACGCGCGACGCCAAGCGCCTGCGCGCCTTTCATGCCGAACACAAGGACGTGATCCTCAAGCCGCTCGATGGCATGGGCGGCATGGGCATCTTCCGTATCGGCCAGGACGGCATGAACCTCGGTTCGGTGATCGAAACCCTGACCGACAACGGCAACCGGACCATCATGGCGCAGCGTTTCATCCCGGAAATTTCCAAGGGCGACAAGCGCATCCTGCTGATTGGCGGTAAAGTGGTGCCGCACGTTTTGGCGCGCATCCCGCAAGGCGGGGAAGTGCGCGGCAATCTGGCAGCCGGGGGGCTCGGCGTGGCGCAACCGATTGCGCCGCGCGAGCTGGAAATTGCCGAGGCGCTGGCGCCGGTATTGGCGCAGCGGGGGTTGTTGCTGGTAGGATTGGACGCTATTGGCAATTATTTAACAGAAATCAATGTCACCAGTCCGACCTGTTTCCAGGAAATCACGCAGCAAAGCGGCTTCGATGTTGCCGCCATGTTCGTTGATGCACTGGAAACCGCAGTCGCGCGCAGCTAGCGCGCCCGGACTGGCAACGTATATAGCGTAGAAATTCATGGTCGGTATCCTTCTCCTCACGCATGCCCCGCTGGGTCAGGCTTTCATTGCGGCGGCAACGCACGTATTTCGTGGTTTGCCCGAACGCATCGAAGCCATCGACGTCATTGCCGATCAAAATCCGGCCGAAGTCCAGCGGCTGGCGGCCGAGGCCGTGCGTCGCCTCGACGACGGCAGCGGCGTGCTGGTGATCACCGACGTCATGGGCGGCACTCCCTCCAACTGCACCGGTTACCTGTGCGCCATCGACAATGTCGAAGTCATCGCCGGCATCAGCTTGCCGATGCTGCTGCGCGCCTTGACCTATCGCAACGACACCCTCGACGTGGTTATGGAAATGGCCCTGGCCGGCGGCCAGAGCGGCGCCGTGCGGGTCGACAATCGAATTCGTGTTTCCTCGCAATAAGAAGGCTGGCAATATAGCGCTGGTGATGTTTGTCCGAACTTCTACAAGAACAAAGAAAGAATTTCCATGATTCAACAAGAACTTGAGATCATCAACAAGCTCGGTCTGCATGCGCGCGCCTCGGCCAAATTTACCCAACTGGCTTCCAAGTACAAATGCGAAGTCTGGATGACCTTCAACAAACGTCGCGTCAATGCCAAGTCCATCATGGGCGTGATGATGCTGGCGGCAGGCAAGGGCACCAAGGTCTTGCTGGAAACCGAAGGCGACGATGAACAGGATTGCTTCAATGCACTGGAAGCCTTGGTCCTGGATCGTTTCGGCGAAGGTCAGTAAGCCAGGAAGGCGCCGAGAATCAGGAGCAAAATCGTCGCAATTAGGTATTGAATATCGAATTTTTCCTGTTTATTTCCTCTTGTTTTTCCACGTTGTTGCCAAACATGGCGTTGTCCGGTAAGGTTTTGAGAGCTACCGCGATCATGATTACGTAGGGCATAACAAAATAACGCAGGAGACAAACGCGATGGCATCTTTTACCTTACACGGTATCCCGGTTTCAAAAGGCATCGCGATTGGTCGCGCGCATCTGCTTGCGCCGGCCGCTCTTGACGTCAAGCATTACCTGATCCCCGACGATCAGGTCGAGGCCGAAGTACAGCGCCTCAAAAACGCCATTGCCACCGTGCACCAGGAGCTGCAGACCATCCGCAGCGACTTGCCGAAGGAAGCGCCGCCCGAGCTGGGCGCCTTCATCGACGTGCACGCGCTGATCCTTTCCGATCCCATGCTGGCTGAAGTGCCGCTCAACATCATTCGTCATCGCTATTACAACGCCGAATGGGCATTGGTGACGCAGATCGATGGCTTGTCGGCGCAATTCGACGAAATCGAAGATCCCTATTTGCGTGAACGCAAGGCTGACATCCAGCAAGTCGGTGACCGCGTGCTCAAGGTGTTGACCGGCAGCGCGATCACCTTGCCGCAGGCGGAAGGCGAAGACGGCGCCACCGCTAATATCATCGTCGTGGCCCACGATATTTCCCCGGCCGACATGCTGCAGTTCCGCGACGGCGCCTTTGGCGGATTCGTCACCGACCTCGGCGGCCAAAACTCGCACACGGCGATTGTTGCGCGCAGCCTCGACATCCCGGCTGCAGTCGGCATGAATAACGCCTCGGTGCTGGTCAAGCAGGACGACGTGCTGATCATCGACGGCGACGCCGGCGTGGCCATTGTCAATCCTTCGCCGCTGGTGCTGGCGCAATACCGTGCGCGCCAGGAGCGCATGCTGCGCGATCGCAAGAAGCTCGGTCGCCTCAAGAAAACCCCGGCGATCACGCAGGACGGCACCGAAATTACCCTGCTGGCCAATATCGAATTGCCGGCCGACAGCGCGCCGGCGCTGGAAGCGGGCGCCAATGGCGTCGGCTTGTTCCGCTCCGAATTCTTGTTCATGGGACGCGGCGCCGGCCACCTGGAGAAATTTCCTTCCGAGGACGAACAGTTTGAGTCGTATCGCCAGGCGGTAGTTTCCATGAAGGGCCGCCACGTCACGATACGCACCCTCGACGTCGGCGCCGACAAGCCGCTTGACGAAGATGAGCAAACGGCGCTGAACCCGGCGCTGGGTTTGCGCGCGATCCGCTATTGCCTGAGCGAGCCGCAGATGTTCCTGACCCAGTTGCGCGCGATCTTGCGCGCTTCCGCGTTCGGTCCGATCAAGCTGCTGATCCCGATGATGGCGCACGCCTTCGAGGTCGACCAGACGCTGGCCTTGATCGGGCAAGCCAAGGAGCAGCTGCGTCAGAGCAAGCAAAAATTCGATGACGAGATCGAGATCGGCGCCATGATCGAAATCCCGGCGGCGGCGCTGGCGCTGCCTATCTTCATCAAGCGTCTCGATTTTCTCTCAATCGGCACCAACGATCTGATTCAGTACACGCTGGCGATCGACCGCGTCGATCACGAAGTCGCGCATCTGTATGACCCCTTGCATCCGGCCGTGCTGTTCCTGCTTTCCAGTGTGATCTCGATGGGCCGCAAGGCCGGTATTCCGGTGGCGGTGTGCGGCGAAATGGCCGGCGATGTGAAATGGACGCGCCTGCTGCTGGGCATGGGCCTGCTGGAGTTTTCCATGCATCCCTCGCAATTGCTGTCGGTCAAGCAAGAGATCCTCAACAGCGACCTCAGCTTGCTGGAGCCGCAGGTCAAGAAGATCCTCAAGGCGACAGAACCTTCGGTGATCGTCGCGGCGATGGCGCAATTGCGCGCACTCAACGCCGAACCGGAAGCCAAGGCGGTCGCGCGCCGTCGCTGAGTTCTAAAATGGCATGCCGTCAATCGTGGTTTGACGGCATGCGTCGACTTGGTTATTCTTACACCACTGCGCCGATTTGAATGGTTACTCAACCTCAGCTTGCGGGCGCCGGAACCCAGGTTCCATATAAATACGGCTAAAGCGAGCTTGGAGTTGTGCAGAACAAGCCCAGAATTTAGCCCGTGAGCGTAAGCTCCGGGCTTTTTTGTTTTTGAGGCCTGAATCTGCGCACAGACATAACCGCAAGATAACGAAGAGAGCCCATGTCGATCGGAATCGTATCGCCTCAAGTCATGCATTTTCCCGAGCCCTTGCCGCTCAAGAACGGGACCTCGCTGGCCGACTACAAGCTGATGTATGAGACCTACGGCACGCTTAATGCCGACAAGTCCAATGCGGTGCTGGTGTGCCACGCGCTCAACGCCTCGCACCACGTCGCCGGAGTCTACCAGGACGATCCCGAGAATATCGGTTGGTGGGACAACATGGTCGGGCCTGGCAAATCGCTGGACACCGACAAGTTCTTCGTCATCGGCATCAACAACCTCGGTTCCTGTTTCGGCTCGACCGGCCCGATGCACACCAATCCCGCCACCGGCAAGCCTTACGGCGCCAGTTTCCCGGTCGTGACGGTGGAGGATTGGGTCAATGCCCAGGCGCGTCTGGCCGACCAGCTCGGCATCGTGCAATTCGCCGCAGTCATGGGCGGCTCGCTGGGCGGCATGCAGGCGGTGGCGTGGAGCTTGATGTTCCCTGATCGCCTGCGCCACTGTATCGTGATCGCGTCGACGCCGAAATTGTCGGCGCAGAATATCGCGTTCAACGACGTCGCGCGCCAGGCGATCCTGACCGATCCGGATTTCCACGGCGGCGATTTTTACGCCCACGGCGTGGTGCCCAAAAACGGCTTGCGCGTGGCGCGTATGGTGGGGCACATCACCTATCTGTCGGATGATGACATGGCGGAAAAATTCGGCCGCGACCTGCGCTCCGGCGAGTATCAGTTCGGTTTCGGCATCGATTTCGAGATCGAGTCTTACCTGCGTTACCAGGGCGACAAATTTTCGACCTACTTTGACGCCAACACTTATCTGCTGATCACCAAGGCGCTCGATTATTTCGATCCGGCCAAGGATTTCGGCGGCGACCTGGTGAAGGCGTTCGCCGCCACCAAGGCGCAATTCCTGCTGGCCTCGTTCATGACCGACTGGCGCTTTTCACCGGAGCGCAGCCGCGAGATGGTGCAGGCGCTGGTGAGCAACAAACGCCGTGTCACTTATGCTGAAATCGATGCGCCGCACGGCCATGACGCCTTCCTGCTGGAGGACCCGCGCTACATGACCTTGCTGCGTGAATACTATCAACGCGTGTGGGCTGAAATCGCTCAGGAGGAGTGTGCATGAATTTCCCCGAACTGAGCGTATTGCGTCCCGATCTCGCCTTCATCGCACATTGGATACGCGCTGGCTCGCAGGTCCTGGACGTCGGTTGCGGCAATGGTGTGATGCTCGACTACCTGCAGACCGACAAGGCCTGCAGCGGCTACGGTATCGAGATCGACGATGCGCTGATCCCTGCGTGCGTGGCGCGCAATGTCTCCGTGATTCAGCAGGATCTGGAGGGCGGCCTGGCCATGTTTGAAGACAATGCCTTCGATACCGTGCTGTGCCTGTCCGCGCTGCAAATGGTCAAGGATGTCGAGGGCATTTTGCGCGAAATTGCGCGGGTAGGGCGCGAAGCCACGGTGTCCTTCCCCAACTTCGCCTACTGGACGCATCGCATCGCCTTGTTGCGCGGCCGCATGCCGGTGTCGAAGTCGCTGCCTTACGAGTGGTACGACACGCCCAACTTGCGTTGCGCCACCATCAAGGACTTCGAGGCGCTGGCCAACGAAGTCGGTCTGGACGTGTTGGAATGCGTGGCGCTGCATGAGGGCAAGCCGGTGACGTTTTTGCCCAACTGGCGCGGCAGCCTGGCGGTTTTCCGCCTGAAAAAGAAATAGCCGGTCCTGGCCGCTGCCCGGAAAAACAGACCGGCGCAGCGGCAAATTCCTTATACTCCGCGAAATGCCTGCGCCCGGCAAGTTGTCGCGCGTGCAGTTCCAGTCCATCGCCTTACGCATCGCCCAACCGCCTTTTATGACCCCTGCACCGATTTCCTGGCATAGCTATCTCAACCGCCGCATGCTGATCTGCGTGTTCCTTGGTTTTTCATCGGGGTTGCCGTTGTTCATCCTGTTGAGCCTGCTGCAGGCCTGGCTGGCCAAGTCCGGGCTCAATCTCAAGGCCCTGGGTTTGTTTGCGCTGGTGATGTTTCCCTACACCTGGAAATTCCTGTGGTCGCCGTTGATGGACCGCTTCCACTTCGGCCAGATGGGACGCCGGCGCGGTTGGATGTTTTATACGCAGATCGGCTTGTTTCTGTGCATTGGCGGCATGGGCATGCTCGATCCGCAAACCGAGGTCTTCACGATCGCCCTGGTGGCCTCAGTGGTGGCGTTCTTGTCGGCCAGCCAGGATATCGTCATCGACGCCTATCGCCGCGAAATCCTGCCGGAAGAAGAGCTCGGCCTGGGGAGCGCGATTCACGTCAATGCCTACAAGCTGTCCGGCATGGTGCCGGGTGGCCTGTCTTTGATTCTGGTGGGCGGCATGCCCGGCTTGCCCGAATACTGGGGCAACAACGCGCTCACGCAGGCATTGGCGCAGGGCCTGTCGTGGCAACTGGTGTTCTGGATCACGGCGGCCTTCATGTTGCCGGGCTTGCTGTGCACCTTGCTGGTCAGCGAGCCCAAAGTCTATGGTGTGCCGCCGAAAAACCTGCGCGAGGCAGTGGTGCTGCCGTTCCGCGAATTTGTCGACCGCGACGGCTGGAGCAAGGCTTTGTGGGTGCTGGCTTTCATCTTCTTGTACAAGCTTGGCGACAGCATGGCGACTGCGTTGGCGACCAAGTTCTACATTGACCTCGGCTTTTCGATGACGCAGATCGGACTTGTCTCCAAAGCAACCAGCCTGTGGGCCAGCGTGGTGGGCGGCATCGTTGGCGGCATCTGGATGATACGCCTGGGCATCAACAAGGCGTTGTGGGTGTTTGGTGTGATCCAGGCCGTTGCCATCCTCGGCTTTGCCTGGCTGGCGCAGATCGGCCCTGACACGCCGGTGCTGGCGCTGGTGATCGGCTTCGAAGCCTTTGGCGTGGGCCTGGGGACGGCTGCGTTTGTCGCCTACATCATGCGTGAAACCGATCCGCGCTATACGGCGACGCAGTTTGCTCTGTTCACCAGCCTGGCTGCCGTGCCGCGCACCTTCGTCAATTCCTCGGTCGGCTATATCGTTGACAACCTGGGGTGGTTCAATTTCTTTATCTTGTGCTTCATCCTGGCGTTGCCTGGAATGGCGATGCTGGTTAAAATTGCGCCCTGGAATCAAGTCGGGCGTCGCGCCGACGACGTGATTCCAAGGAACTAAGGGCGTCAAAGAAAAAATAATGCTTCTCTTCTCGCATTTTAGTTGACAAGGGATAAGTGTTCGCCTATAGTTTTGAGTTCCCTGCGCGGAGAGGTGGCCGAGTGGTTAATGGCAGCAGACTGTAAATCTGCCCTCTTACGAGTACGCTGGTTCGAATCCAGCCCTCTCCACCATTTTGGGATCAGTCATTAGTGTTGCGGCTGTGAAGTTTAAATAGTTCGAATGTAGTTCCCTCGCGGGTGTAGCTCAATGGTAGAGCTGAAGCCTTCCAAGCTTATGACGAGGGTTCGATTCCCTTCACCCGCTCCAAGTTTTGTTCGGTTGTGTCGTTTGGTAGTTGGCGCAATTGGCAGGTATGCCCTTGTAGCTCAGTGGTAGAGCACTCCCTTGGTAAGGGAGAGGCCACGTGTTCAATCCACGTCAAGGGCACCACGTATTTGAAGTCGTTTTACAGCAATTAGCGCTGCAACAAGTCAGTAAGTCGATCGGGCGCGTTGCCTGAACATTCTCATCAATCATTAGGAGTCTAAGATGGCAAAAGGCAAATTTGAGCGGACCAAGCCGCACGTGAATGTGGGCACGATTGGCCACGTTGACCACGGCAAGACCACACTGACAGCGGCGATTGCAACCGTGCTGTCGAAGAAATTTGGCGGCGAAGCCAAGGCTTACGATC
>Ga0209913_1000051_pt1 | contig 150769 bp, 132 predicted proteins | sample PersoiDNA2013203_FD_185805 | JGI IMG/M metagenome (GOLD analysis project Ga0209913, IMG submission 185805) | Permafrost soil microbial communities from the Arctic, to analyse light accelerated degradation of dissolved organic matter (DOM) -... | ecosystem: Environmental > Terrestrial > Soil >...
TGGTGGAGTCGGCGGGAATCGAACCCGCGTCCAGAAGCACTCTACAGACAGTTCTACATACTTAGTGCTGCCATTTGATTTAATCTTGACGACGCGGACGCACACGCTGCGGCAAGACGAGTTACCTATTATTTAATCCTGAGCCAAGTAACCCGACTCAAGACGATTCCATATGAATGTCCTTACTGCTGTTGCCAGCCCACCCTATGGACGAGGTAGTGTAAGGTTAGCCGGTATTAAGCGGCTAATGCGTACGAGTTATCGTTTGCAGTTATAAATTTCAGATTGTATTTACGAGGTAGTCTGGCCTCGGTATGCCCTGCACTGCTTTGCAACCCCTGTCGAAACCTGGTCGACCCCTAAGCCTTGCTAGTATACCTCAATAATGGGGATGAAAGCAGAGGATTCAAGTGCCAATTGCTGTTCAGGCTCTTGTGCGGACAAGTTCCAGTAATTCTTGGGGGGTGTTGAGTACTACGTCTGCTTCCCAGTGTTGTGGTTCCGTCGTTCCACAATAACCCCACGCGGCTGCGATACTCAGCATGCCTGCGGCTTTTGCGGCTTGGATATCACGCAAATCATCGCCAACATACCAGCAGTGCTGCGCGTCGATAGCGAGCTGCCTAGCCGCCTCTAAGAGCGGCGCAGGATGAGGTTTGGCGTGTGGTGTCGTGTCACCAGAGATAACGCAGCGGGCTTGTTTAAGATCAAGCAGTGGCACTAAGGCATTGGTGAAGCGCATGGCCTTATTTGTGACGATGCCCCAAGGTAGCTGCAATGCGTCTAATCCGCTCAATAGTGTCGGTATTTGTTCAAAAAGTTGACTGTGAATCGCAATAGCCGACGCGTATTGATTCAAAAACTCGATACGCATTGCCTCGTATTCAGGAGCATCTGGCGTTACATTAAAACCTGCACCGATCAGCCCTCGCGCACCAGCAGATGCAAAGGGGCGCAGATGTTCATAGGGGGCGTGGGCGAGTTGACGGTTGCTACGCATGACATTGACTGCCGCAGCCAGATCTGGAGCGGTGTCCGCGAGAGTGCCATCGAGGTCAAATAAGATTGCTTTTGGTGTTTGCATGGAATCAGAAAGAATGATTCAGGTGCTGCGCATCAAGAAACTGACAGCGCCTGAATATATGAGAGCGGCGCTTTATCAGACTGGCTTTGTACAGGCAATCATGTAATTGACACTGGTGTCATTATTGAGTGAGTACATCTTGGTCAGTGGGTTGTAGCCAAGGCCTTTCATTACATGCAAATCTAAACCGGCGTTACGAACGTCTTGCGTCAGCTCCGCTGGGGTGATGAATTTAGCATAGTCGTGCGTTCCTTTTGGAAGTAACTGCAAGACGTATTCGGCACCAATAATTGCAAACAAGTAGGATTTGATATTGCGATTTAAGGTGGAAAAGAAGACGTGACCGCCAGGTTTGACCATCTTTGTGCATGCACGAATGATTGATGCTGGATCAGGGACGTGTTCGAGCATTTCCATGCAAGTGACGACATCAAATTGTCCAGGCTCTAGTTCTGCCATTTCTTCCGCGGGGATTTTTTTGTAGCGGACCGACACGCCAGATTCTAGACCGTGCAGATCGGCGACTTTAAGTGCTTTGTCAGAGAGATCGATCCCCGTAACGGTAGCGCCTTTTTTTGCCATGGATTCGGCAAGGATACCGCCGCCGCAGCCGACGTCAATAACGTTTTTGCCTGCTAATGGAATGCGTTGGTTGATCCATTCAAGACGCAAAGGATTGATTTCGTGAAGCGGACGGAACTCAGAGGTCGGGTCCCACCAGCGATGGGCGAGTTCACTGAATTTTTGAATTTCTGCTGGATCTGCGTTGATGGTAGACATGATGTAATCACTCTGGCACAAAGTGTGAATGGCAAAGAGCGTATTGTAGGCGATTCGGACACTTGCCGCATTAGCCGGCATCAATCTGGAAAGTGACAGGCGGGGAAAAGGAGTTGTGGATGGGAGAGAGAAGGGAAGGGAGAAATAAAAAACCCCGCATTTGCGGGGTTTTTCAATAAATAAACCTGAGTTTAATTATTTAGTTACTGTGTGAGTACCAACAACTTCGATCTCTACACGGCGGTTTTTAGCACGGCCTTCTGCTGTTTTGTTGTCAGCAACAGGTTGTTTTTTGCCTTTGCCTTCTGTGTACACGCGGTTAGCTTCGATACCTTTAGTTACCAGGTACGCTTTAACTGCTTCTGCGCGACGGATGGACAATTTTTGGTTGTATGCATCTGTACCAACAGAGTCAGTGTGACCAACAGCAACAACAACTTCCAGGTTGATCTCTTTCAACTTAGCAGCCATGTCATCCAGTTGTTTCTTGCCTTCTGGTTTCAATACGGCTTTGTCGAAATCGAACAATGCGCTAGCAGCGAAAGTAACTTTTTCAGAAGTTGGCGCTGGAGCAACTGGTTTTGGTGCTGGTGCAGGCGCAACAACTGGTGCTGGAGCTGGAGCAGGTGCTGGAGCAGCTTCTTTAACCAATGGTGCATCGCAACCTGGAACCGCATCAGCTGGTGTCCAGTAGCCAGTGCGCCAGCACAGACCAAACGGATCTCTAGCGATTACACCACGGCCGTCTTGAACGTAGCCGCTTTTTGGTGTGCTTGCTTTGATGTCTTGTTGTGCGGATGCAGAAAAAGAAGCCACTGCGGACGCTGCGATAACGAGCTTAACTAAAATTTTCATATTTCTCCTCTCGGGTGAGATTGAATTACCGCAGATAAACTGCGCAAAATGCTGCATAAAACCGGATGATACCACGTGCTTGATAACAATACCATTTCGTCAAACAGGCTTTTACCATTGATTGATATTTTGCCATAGATAAAAGGTGTATAGGTGTTCTTGTTAATTCATTAAAGCAACGAACGTAAAACTATGTCGTGTATTGGCAACGAAATGCCGGATGTTTGTTGATTTTAGGCTAATTTTAATCGAGTTTGAATAAGTTTCTTGAATTGTAAATCATTGTTTTGGCTCTCCTTGTGTTGTTATCCGGAGTGAATTTGTCGCTGTTTTTTATGTCATGCAATTGAGATTGGAGAAAGTGCTGAGGTTTTTTTTGTGTCGGAATGTAACCTTGGTCACTTTATGGACGCTTTTTTAAGGGGTGTTAAGTCATTCAAGGCTTGTTTTGCTGCGGCGCGATATTCGAGTCTGCTTTTCAACTGAATCAGCTGAAAGTTGTCAGGGATGCTTGATTGATGTGCGGAAACGCTATTTTGTGCCGCTTCAGGGGCTTGAGCATGTTAGAATCAAGAGTTAAACGCTACATCAATTAATGCCGTAAGGTTGCTTAAAAGCTGAATCTCAGTTTGAGTAACAACGTCATTTAAGAAGATGGCGTCATCATTTAACCAAGCTCTAATTTGCCGGCCTGCCAATGGATCAATTCGCAAAAGAAACACTCCCGATTTCCCTTGAAGAAGAAATGCGCAAGAGCTACCTCGATTACGCGATGAGCGTGATCGTAGGTCGAGCCTTGCCGGACGTGCGTGATGGCTTAAAGCCTGTACACCGCCGCGTGTTGTTCGCGATGCATGAAATGAACAACGTCTACAACCGCCCTTTTGTGAAATGCGCGCGCGTTGTCGGTGAAGTCATGGGTAAGTATCACCCGCATGGTGATGCTTCTATTTACGACACGCTGGTGCGTATGGCACAGGACTTCTCTTTGCGTTATACCTTAGTCGACGGTCAGGGCAACTTCGGTTCTGTCGACGGTGATAATGCTGCAGCGATGCGTTATACCGAGTGTCGCCTCGATAAGATCGCTAATGAAATTCTGGCTGACATCGAAAAAGAAACGGTCGATTTTGTCCCTAACTATGACGGTAAAGAAAAAGAGCCGTCTGTTTTGCCGACACGCATTCCTAACTTGCTCATCAACGGTGCTTCCGGTATCGCGGTCGGGATGGCAACCAATATCCCTCCGCACAACATCACTGAGGTCATCAACGGTGCTTTGCATGTGCTGCGTAACGCCGATTGCACGATCGATGAGCTGATTGAAATCATTCCTGCGCCAGATTTCCCGACCGCCGGTATTATTTATGGCGTGTCAGGTGTTCGTGATGGCTATCGTACCGGTCGTGGTCGCGTCGTCATGCGCGCGAAAACGCACTTTGAAGAATTCGGTAAAGACAATCGTACAGCGCTGATCGTTGACGAGTTGCCATACCAAGTTAATAAAAAATCGCTGCTCGAACGCATTGCAGAATTAGTGCGCGACAAAAAGCTCGAAGGTATTTCAGATATCCGTGATGAATCGGATAAATCTGGTATGCGCGTTGTGATCGAGTTGAAGCGTGGCGAAGTGCCTGACGTAGTGCTGAATAATCTGTACAAACAAACGCAGTTGCAAGACACGTTCGGTATGAACATGGTGGCGTTGGTGAATGGTCAACCAAAACTGCTGAATCTGAAGCAAATGTTGGAATGCTTCTTGTCACATCGTCGCGAAGTCGTGACGCGCCGTACTGTGTTTGAATTGCGTAAAGCACGCGAACGTGGTCATGTTCTGGAAGGTTTGGCGGTTGCTTTGGCTAACATCGATGATTTCATCGCGATTATCAAGGCAGCTCCAACGCCTCCGATTGCGAAGCAAGAGTTGATGACACGTGCATGGGATAGCTCCATGGTACGTGAGATGCTGACACGCACAGCAGCAGATAATCCTGCAGGCATCGTTTCTTTCCGCCCAGAGAATTTACCTGCGCATTACGGTATTCAAAATGACGGTTTATACAAATTGTCTGATGACCAGGCGCAAGAAATCCTGCAAATGCGTTTGCAACGCCTGACTGGTCTGGAACAAGACAAGATTGTTAATGAGTACAAAGAGGTGATGGCAGAAATCGCTGATTTGCTCGATATTCTGTCTAAGCCAGAACGCGTCACAACCATCATCACTGATGAGCTAACCTTGGCGAAAAATGAATACGGCGAAGGCAATAAAGATGTTCGTCGTTCAGAAATTACGCACAATGCTACTGATCTCGAAACTGAAGATTTAATTACGCCGCAAGATATGGTTGTGACCTTGTCACACACCGGTTATATGAAGTCGCAGCCGCTGTCCGAATACCGCGCACAAAAACGCGGCGGTCGCGGCAAGCAAGCGACAGCAACTAAAGACGATGACTGGATCGAACAATTATTTGTGGCGAACACGCATGATTACATTCTGTGCTTTAGTAATCGCGGTCGTCTGTACTGGTTAAAAGTCTGGGAAGTACCACAAGGCTCACGCTCGTCGCGTGGCAAACCTATTGTGAATATGTTTCCGCTGCAAGATGGTGAAAAAATTACCGTGATCTTGCCGTTGTCAGGTGATAACCGTAGCTTCCCTGAAGATCATTACGTCTTTATGGCAACCAGCCTTGGTACTGTAAAGAAAACACCATTAACTGATTTCAGTAATCCACGTAAAGCCGGCATTATTGCAGTTGACTTGGATGAAGGCGATTTCTTGATTGGTGCAGCGTTGACCGATGGTAAGCATGACGTGATGTTGTTCTCTGATTCTGGTAAAGCAGTTCGCTTTGATGAAAACGATGTGCGTCCGATGGGTCGTACGGCGCGTGGCGTTCGTGGCATGAATCTGGACGAGTCACAGCAAGTGATTGCATTACTGGTTGCTGAAAATGAACAGCAATCGGTATTGACCGCAACTGAAAATGGTTTCGGAAAACGTACGCCAATCACAGAGTACACACGCCATGGTCGCGGTACGAAAGGCATGATTGCGATTCAGACTTCTGAGCGTAACGGTAAAGTGGTTGCTGCAACGCTGGTAGAAACTACTGACGAAATTATGCTGATCACGACAGGTGGCGTATTGATTCGTACACGGGTATCAGAAATCCGTGAAATGGGTCGTGCAACGCAAGGTGTGACACTGATTGCTGTTGAAGATGGTACGAAACTGTCTGGCTTGCAGCGTATCGTCGAAACGGATGCTGACCCTGATGTACCAGGATCAGTTGATGCTAGTGAAAACGAAGTTGATGTAACCAGTGCAGCCTCAGGTTCTGATACAGATACAGCGGAGTAAAGTATGACGGTCATCTACAATTTTTCAGCCGGTCCCGCGGTATTGCCGCAAGAGGTATTGCAGCAAGCCGCTGCCGAAATGTTAGATTGGCATGGTAGCGGTATGTCTGTCATGGAGATGAGTCATCGCGGCGCGGAATTCATGTCCATCATGGATGCCGCGCAGCAAGATTTGCGTGATTTGCTGGCAGTGCCAGCCAATTACAAAATCCTGTTTTTGCAAGGTGGCGGTCTGGGTGAAAACGCCATCGTACCGATGAACCTGATGGGTGCGCGTCCTGATGCGACGATTGATTTTGTGCATACGGGTTCTTGGAGTGGTAAATCTATCAAAGAAGCGCAAAAGTACGGCAAAGTGAATATTGCCGCTTCATCCGCTGATAATGGTTTTACCTGTGTTCCGGCGCGTGACAGCTGGAAGCTGACACCAGATGCCGCTTACGTGCATTTGTGTACCAACGAAACCATTGATGGTGTTGAATACCATTTTGCTCCTGATGTCGCTGCCGATACCAACGGTGCGCCGATTGTTGCTGATATGTCTTCGCATATTTTGTCGCGCCAGATTGATGTGAGTCGTTATGGTGTGATTTTTGGCGGTGCGCAGAAAAATATTGGTCCTGCAGGTTTAACGATTGCGATTGTGCGCGAAGACTTATTGGGGCACGCCTTGCCTTACTGCCCGTCTGCATTCGACTGGAAAATCATTGCCGATAACGGCTCCATGTACAACACGCCACCGACGTATGCGATTTACATTGCGGGCCTGGTATTCCAGTGGCTCAAGCGCCAAGGTGGTGTGGCAGCGATGGAAGAAAGAAACGTTGCGAAGGCACGTTTGCTTTACGATTATCTGGATTCAACGGATTTCTATGAAAACCGTGTGGAAAAAGAATTCCGCTCTCGGATGAACGTTCCTTTTTATCTCAACGATGAGTCCCTTAATGCCAGTTTTCTTGCCGCTGCCAAAGTGCGGGGTTTGCTGCAATTGAAAGGGCATAAGTCTGTTGGCGGGATGCGTGCGTCAATCTACAATGCAATGCCAATCGACGGTGTGCAGGCGCTGGTTCAGTTTATGCAAGACTTTGCGCGAACATCACGTTCGTAGTTACATTAAACTCACGCCAAACGGCAGCCTTTTCTGAGCATGGTATCCCCCATCACCTGGAAACCGTAGTGCTGCCGATCCAGACCAAAAGTCTGGCATGAATGCGTAACATATCACGCAGCTCACTTTCGTGTGAGCTGTCAATACAATGATCAAACACGGTTTTTAGGTGCAGCATGAGCGATAATAAATTACTCCCATTACGTCAAAAAATTGATGCTATCGATGCACAGATTTTAGATCTGTTGAATCAACGGGCATGCGTTGCCGAAGAAGTTGGGCACGTCAAGGCAGAAACCAATGCACCTGTGTTTCGTCCAGAGCGCGAAGCACAGGTATTGCGTAGCGTCGCCGAGCGCAATCCCGGTCCTTTATTAAGTGACGATATTCAACTGATTTTCCGTGAAATTATGTCGGCTTGCCGTGCGCTTGAGCGTCGCGTTGTCGTGGCATTTTTAGGACCTGTCGGCACATTCAGTGAACAGGCCGTGTATAAACAGTTTGGTCACGCGATTCAGGCATTGCCATGTGTGTCGATTGATGAAGTATTCCGTGCGACTGAAGCTGGCACTGCTGACTTTGGCGTTGTGCCTATTGAAAATTCCTCGGAAGGGGCAATCAACCGCACACTCGATTTGCTGTTGCAAACCAGCCTGTCCATTAGTGGCGAGTTAGCGATTCCTGTGCAGCATAGTCTGATGAGTAAATCAGGCAACATGGAAGGGATCAGCCGCATCTGCGCGCACTCTCAAGCGCTTGCGCAATGTCAGGCGTGGCTCAATCAACACTATCCACATATTGAACGTCATGCTGTCGCGTCTAACGCGGAAGCAGCAAGAATGGCGAGTGGTGACTTTACGGTTGCTGCCATCGCTAGTGAAATCGCTGGGCAGCAATACAACTTAGGTATTGTGAGCGCACATATTCAGGACGATCCACATAACCGTACACGTTTTGCCGTCGTCGGACGATTGCATACAACGCCGAGCGGTAAGGACCAGACCTCGATCGTGCTGGCAACGCCAAACAAAGCGGGTGCGGTCTATAATTTGCTCGCACCATTGTCCAAGCACGGAGTATCAATGACTCGCTTTGAATCTCGTCCGGCACGAACTGGTAACTGGGAATATTATTTCTACGTTGATGTTGAGGGGCACGTACAGGATGCCAAAGTAGCTGCAGCCATGGCTGATTTGAACGATAAAGCGGCTTTCTTCAAAATTCTGGGTTCTTACCCTTGTACTCTGTGAGTGAGCGATGCAAAAAGTATTTAATCGCGTCGCTATTTTTGGTGTTGGTTTAATTGGTGGATCGTTTGCATTAGCATTGAAAAAATCCGTTGCGGTCAAGCAAGTCGTGGGTGTTGGCCGTAGCCAAGCATCGTTGGAAGTAGCGAAGCAGCTAGGTATTATTGATCATATTGCGACCTCCATTGAAGAAGCGGTGACTGGTGCTGATCTGATTCTGATTGCTGCTCCTGTTGCGCAGACAGAATCTATCCTGCGGTCAATTCAACCGTTTCTGCAAGCACAGACCATTGTGACTGACGCTGGTAGTACAAAGGCGGATGTCGTTGCTGCCGCACGTCGCGCCTTGGGTGACAAGATCGCCCAGTTTGTACCAGCACACCCTATTGCGGGGCGCGAACTGAATGGTCCGCAAGCTGCTCTGGTTGATTTGTATGTGGGTAAAAAAGCAGTCATTACCCGTTTGCCTGAGAACGCCGAGGATGATGTCGCCAGCGTTGCATGGGCGTGGCAACAATGTGGCGCGATCATTCATTATTTGCAACCCGAACAGCATGATGCTGTATTTGCGGCGGTCAGCCATTTGCCGCATTTGTTAGCGTACGCCTTGGTGGACGATATTGCGCGTAAACCCCATGCCGATACCTTGTTCCAATACGCTGCCAGCGGCTTCAGAGACTTTACGCGTATTGCTGGCTCCTCTCCGGAAATGTGGCGCGATATCACGCTGGCCAATCGCGTTGCAATGCTCGAAGAGCTCGATTCTTATATGGCGCGCCTTGCTGAGCTGCGTGCGTATTTGGTGCAGGCAGACAGTGCTGGAATTGAAAGCGTCTACAGTCGCGCTCAACAAGCGCGCCATAATTGGATTAGCGCGATTGAAGCAGCAGAAAAGCAGCATCGCGAAGGTGGTGATTGATTTCTGTGCTTCTCAGCGTGCCGCACATGTCATTTGGTTGCAATGTGGAGATAGAATCGCAAAAATGACCATTTTATGGCTCACATCAGATAAAAGTTAGAACGAGAATGACACAACACAATAAACACTACCCGCATTACGTTGATCTACAACCTGTCATGCAGGTGCAGGGAACAGTGCGTCTGCCTGGCTCGAAAAGTATCTCTAACCGTACGTTGTTGCTTGCTGCATTATCAGAGGGGGTGACCGAGATCAAAGACCTGTTGTCTTCCGATGACACCATGGTGATGTTGAATGCACTGCAAAAGCTCGGTGTGCGCTGGGAGCGCGAAGATGAAACGCAGAATTACATCGTACACGGCGTGAATGGAAATTTTCCACATCATCAGGCCGATTTGTTTATGGGTAATGCAGGGACAGCAATTCGTCCATTAGTCGCGGCCCTTGCTGTTATCGGCGGTGATTACGCCGTGCACGGCGTGGCTCGTATGCATGAACGTCCGATCGGCGATCTGGTCGATGCGTTAAATCATGCCGGAGCGCAGATTGACTACACGGGCAATCCTGGATATCCGCCGTTGCATATCCAACGCGGCCACATTCATGGGCAACGTTTGCAGGTCAAGGGCAATGTGTCGAGTCAGTTTCTGACGGCATTGCTGATGGCCGCGCCATTGATGGCGAAGATGCATGATGTGGAGATTGAAGTCGTGGGTGAGCTGATTTCTAAGCCTTACATCGAAATCACGCTGAACCTGATGCAACGCTTTGGTGTTGAGGTGGCGCGTGATGGTTGGCAGGCGTTCACGATCAGACGTGGGCAACACTATAAGGCACCTGGCGTGGTGCATGTTGAGGGTGACGCCTCTTCTGCGTCTTATTTCCTTGCCGCCGGTGCCATCGCAGGTGGTCCGGTCCGTGTTGAGGGTGTTGGCCTTGATAGTATTCAGGGCGATGTCCGTTTTGCTGAGGCCCTTGAGCAAATGGGCGCCTCTGTTACCCGCGGTGATAACTGGATAGAGGTGAAATCCAATGGCATATTGCGCGCAATTGATATGGATTTCAATCATATCCCTGATGCTGCAATGACGATCGCTATTGCTGCTCTCTACGCAGAAGGCACAACCACACTACGTAATATCGCTAGCTGGCGGGTCAAAGAAACAGATCGCTTATCGGCAATGGCAACCGAGTTACGCAAACTGGGCGCGGTCGTCGAGGAGGGCGCGGATTATATGACCGTTACGCCGCCTGCGCAGATCTTGCCTGCGACGATTGATACCTATGATGATCATCGAATGGCAATGTGCTTCTCATTGGCAAGCCTTGACGGTAAAGCAAGGCGTGGTGCTGTTATCCGCATCAATGATCCGCAGTGCGTTGCTAAAACTTTCCCAGATTATTTTGAGGTATTTGCTAAAATTAATCACCGCGAGCTTTTTTAATTCAACGATCATTTTGCGTTGAATTAGCTGCAACTTATACAATGTCTTCGCAGTCGCCATGAACAAGAAATGATTTTTACGGAAATACACCAACATGTCACAACCTAGCCCAGTTATTACGATCGATGGACCAACCGCCTCCGGTAAGGGGACAGTCGCGCACCGTGTCGCCAAACATCTGGGTTATCACTACCTCGATTCTGGCGCGTTGTACCGATTAACTGCGTTGATGGCGCAGCAAACATCGGTTGCCCTCGACGATGAACCGGCGATTGCTGCATTAGCGCGTACGCTGCCTTGTCGTTTTAATCATGGTCACGTTTTACTCGATGACGTTGATGTTACCGAAGAGGTGCGGGCTGAAGCGATTGGTGTTGCGGCATCTAAAATTGCTGTGTTACCCGACGTCCGTAAGGCACTGGTCGATTTACAGATGTCATTTCGCAATACGCCTGGTCTAGTGGCCGATGGAAGGGACATGGGTACCGTGATTTTTCCGGATGCGCAACTAAAAGTTTTCTTAACAGCAAGTGCTGAGGCGCGCGCAGGTCGTCGATATAAGCAATTGATTGAAAAGGGAATTTCTGCTAATATGGAAAACTTGGTAAAAGATTTGATAGAACGTGACGCAAGGGATAGTGCCCGAACAGCAGCGCCTCTCAAGCCTTCACCAGATGCAATTATTCTCGATACGTCAGAAATTACCGCTGAACAAGCGGTGCAAAATGTGTTGGAATGGTTTGCAAAAACACAAAAATCTGCGTAATTTTTTAAAGATACTTGTGTTGTACGTCCCCTTTAATGAGGCAAGCTTGTTGAAGGGTTGTTTAACCTAACCCGGTAAATAGTGCCGTTGTGCTATTCCGGCTAACTCGTAAATATTATGTCTACTGTATTCATGTCCCAAGATTTCGCAACCGGTGCAGACAGCTTCGCAGCTTTGTTCGAAGAGTCCCTGTCACGTCAGGATATGCGTTCCGGTGAAGTGATTTCTGCTGAAGTCGTTCGTATCGACCACAACTTCGTGATCGTGAACGCAGGCTTGAAGTCTGAAGCCTTCATCCCTGTTGAAGAATTTAAAAACGACCAGGGTGACCTGGAAGTTAATATCGGCGATTTCGTTTCCGTAGCGATTGACTCGCTGGAAAACGGTTTCGGCGACACTATTTTGTCCCGTGACAAAGCTAAACGTCTCGCTTCCTGGCTCGCGCTGGAAAAAGCGCTGGAGTCTGGCGAGATCGTTACTGGTACAGTTAATGGTAAAGTTAAGGGTGGTTTGACTGTTCTGACGAACGGCATCCGCGCTTTCTTGCCAGGTTCTTTGGTTGATACACGCCCAGTTAAGGATACAACTCCTTACGAAGGCAAAACCATGGAATTCAAAGTTATCAAGCTTGACCGCAAACGTAACAACGTTGTTCTGTCCCGCCGTGCTGTTGTTGAAGCATCCATGGGCGAAGAGCGTCAAAAATTGATGGAAACTCTGAAAGAAGGCACAGTGGTTACTGGTGTTGTTAAAAACATCACTGACTACGGCGCGTTCGTTGATCTGGGTGGCATCGATGGCTTGTTGCACATCACCGACTTGGCATGGCGTCGTGTACGTCACCCTTCCGAGGTGTTGACAGTTGGTCAAGAAATCACTGCAAAAGTATTGAAATTCGACCAAGAGAAAAACCGTGTTTCTCTGGGCGTAAAACAATTGGGCGATGATCCATGGACAGGCTTGTCCCGTCGTTACCCAGCGAACACACGTCTGTTCGGTAAAGTAACTAACCTGACCGACTACGGCGCGTTCGTTGAAGTAGAACAAGGTATCGAAGGTCTGGTACACGTTTCCGAAATGGACTGGACAAACAAAAACGTTGCACCAAACAAAGTAGTTCAATTGGGCGACGAAGTTGAAGTCATGGTTCTGGAAATCGACGAAGAACGTCGTCGTATCAGCCTCGGCATGAAACAATGTAAAGCTAATCCTTGGGATGATTTCGCGATCAATCACAAGAAAGGCGACAAAGTTCGTGGCGCAATCAAATCTATCACTGACTTCGGCGTGTTCATTGGCTTGTCCGGCAACATCGACGGTTTGGTACATTTGTCTGACTTGTCCTGGAACGAAGCTGGCGAAGAAGCAGTTCGCAAGTTCAAGAAAGGTGACGAGCTGGAAGCCATCGTTCTGGCAATCGACGTTGAACGTGAGCGCGTTTCCCTGGGCGTTAAGCAATTGGAAGGTGACCCATTCAACAACTACTGCGCAATGAACGACAAAGGTGCGATCGTTGTTGGTACAGTGAAATCTGTTGAAGCTAAAGGCGCAGTCATCCAATTGGCAGACGACGTTGAAGGCTACCTGCGTGCATCCGAAATCTCCCGCGATCGCGTGGAAGATGCTGGTACACACCTGAAAGTTGGCGATAGCGTTGAAGCGTTGGTTCTGAACATCGACCGTAAAGCTCGTGGTATCCAGTTGTCTATCAAAGCTAAAGATAGCGCTGAAACACAAGAAGCAATGCAAAAAATGTCAACAGCCGTTGACGCTAACGCAGCTTCCGGTACTACAAGCCTGGGCGCGTTGTTGAAAGCTAAGCTCGACAACAAAAACTAAGCTCAATCTAGTCATTAGGTCTCATACATATGACGAAGTCGGAGCTGATTGCTCGTCTGGCAGAGCGGTATCCACAACTGGTAGCTAAAGATGTGGATGTCGCTGTCAAAACCATACTTGATGCGATGTCCGATGCCTTGGCAACAGGGCAACGCATCGAAATCCGCGGTTTTGGTAGTTTCGCTCTGAACAGTCGTCCACCAAGGATAGGTCGTAATCCTAAGTCTGGCGATAAAGTGATGGTTCCTGAAAAACGGGTGCCGCATTTCAAACCAGGTAAGGAATTGCGCGAACGTGTCGATGCCATGGTAGGGCAGCCGATTCGAGATGATTAGACGGGTCGTCGGACTTTGCGATTGACGCAAAATAAAGAACGGTATATCGGTTTTTCCGGTATGCCGTTTTTTTTCAGTACAATGTCTACTTTTTTAGTAATTTAGTTCACAATAAAGATATTCGCCATAGGCGATAGTGACCTTCATGTTATGTTGAAATGACGAAACGTTTTGTGGTGTTTGTGCATGATGTTCTGTCGTTTTGTTCTGAGTCGTTCAAGCTTGAAAGATGCTTAGCATCTCACAAACGTGACAGCTGCTGATTGCTTCTCAATGCGTGTTGAAGTGGCTGTAACTTGCTGTTTGAATACCCTCAAGCAGGATTATATTCTGTCTAAGTTGTCTATTCTTTTAGGATGCGTCCATGAAATATGTTTCCCGGCTACTTACCTTTATCATTTTTGTGATGTTCTTCGGATTTGCATTAAAAAATGATAGTGAAGTCACGCTCCATTATTTTTTTGGATATGAACAAAAAGCACCGTTAGTGATCATGCTGTTGGTATTTTTTGTTTGTGGTGCGGTTCTTGGGATTTTAGCCATGGTGCCGATGATTTACCGCCATCGTCGTGACCTGCATCGCCACAAAAAGACACTGGCTGAAATTGAAAAAGAGCGTGAAGAGGCGGAGCGTGCTAGCACACAGGCACCACAACCTGATAGCATTCGTAACACTTGAAATTAGACTTGGCAGCGTGTTGCTAGCCCAGTATTAGAACGCGTGCGCGGTCTGAAATCGTCGGTCTCATCTTCGATCTCATTGTTGGCTATTTGAAAGAAAATAATAAAAAATGGAATTTGAAATTTGGTGGTTGATCGGTATCCCTTTGTTTTTTACGTTAGGGTGGATGGCTGCCCGCGTCGATATCCGTCAGTTGTTATCGGAGTCACGTAGTTTGCCAAATGGGTATTTTAAGGGACTTAATTTCTTGCTCAGCGAGCAACCTGATAAAGCAATTGATGCGTTTATTGAAATTGTTCGTCTTGATCCCGAGTCTGTTGAGCTGCATTTTGCACTGGGTAATTTGTTTCGTCGTCGCGGTGAAACTGAACGTGCTATCCGCGTGCATCAAAACTTGCTGGCTCGTCCCGACTTGCCCATTGAACAGAAGACCAAAGCGCGATTCGAACTTGGTCAAGATTATTTAAAAGCAGGGTTGCTTGACCGCGCTGAAGAAACTTTTACGGTATTGCTGTCCGGCCAATATGAGGCACAGGCACGACGCGCTTTGCTAGAAATTTACCAGCGTGAAAAAGAGTGGGCGAGAGCAATTGATGCAGCACACGCCCTGCAAGAAGCAGGTGCTGGCGGTAGGCAAAAAGAAATAGCGCAGTTTTACTGCGAAATCGCCGAAGATGAATTGGTTCATACCAATGCTGAGGCAGCGCTGGCCATGCTTGATAAAGCATTAGCAACGGATCGCAACAATGTAAGAGCGACGATCTTGTATGGTGATGTTTATCAGGCGCATGGCGATACCGAGAAAGCTGTGTTAGCTTGGCGTCGCGTCGAACAACAAAGTGTTCCGCATGTCGCGTTGGTTGCGCAGCGTTTGATGGATGGCTATCGTAAGTTAGAGCGTCCACAAGAAGGCCTGAATTTATTAAAGAATTATCTCGCCGAAGCGCCTTCGATCGATTTGTTGGAGGTCGTGTTTAAAGCGACGCTGGAATTAGACTCAGTTGCTGCTGCCAACCAATTGGTCCGTGATGAGTTGCGTCGTACCCCAACTTTACTTGGGTTAGATAAGTTGCTTGACGCACGCATGCTCGATGCGCCGCCAGAGGTTCGGCCTGAGTTAGCTATTGTGAAAAATTTGGTCCATGGCTATGCCCAGAAGTTGGCTCGTTATCAGTGTTCACATTGCGGTTTTAAAGCCCGTCAGTTTTATTGGCATTGCCCAGGCTGTAGTCGTTGGGAGACATATCCGCCACGCCGTACAGAAGAATTAAACGTCATGAACTAAGTCATGAATTACGTGGTGTGACGTCATTGTTGTTGCGTTGTTTAAAGAGGTTTATTGCTTTCAAGCTGTCGCTTTATGTAGTCGTTTGATATGGGCTCTTTTGAAAATCGGTACAGAGTGACTTCTTGAACACCTAAAATAACATCTGCATTTTTTAGATTGTGATCACAAAATGAAAATTACTATTATTGGTACTGGCTACGTTGGTTTAGTGACAGGTGCTTGCCTCGCTGAATTAGGAAACGATGTTTTTTGCCTTGATGTTGATGCCAGAAAAATCGAGATTTTGAACAACGGCGGTATTCCGATTCATGAGCCAGGCTTAGAAGAAGTCGTTGCTCGTAATCGTGCCGCAGGCCGGATCCGTTTTTCGACAGACGTTGAAGCGAGTGTCGCGCATGGCGATGTTCAGTTTATCGCCGTCGGTACACCACCCGATGAAGATGGCTCTGCTGACTTGCAGTATGTGCTCGCCGCTGCACGCAACATCGGCAAATACATGACTGGTTTCAAGGTTATCGTTGATAAGTCAACGGTACCAGTGGGAACCGCTGACCGCGTCGGTGCGGCATTGCAGGGTGAATTAACGACACGCAATTCTGAAGCAAGTTTTTCGGTTGTGTCTAATCCCGAGTTCTTGAAAGAAGGTGCCGCGGTTGAGGATTTCATGCGACCTGATCGCATCGTAATTGGCTGCGATAGCACCCCTCAAGGAGACAAAGCGCGTAGCATGATGAAGAAATTGTACGCCCCTTTCAATCGCAATCATGAGCGTACTTACTGGATGGACGTGCGCTCCGCTGAGTTCACTAAATATGCTGCCAATGCGATGCTGGCGACCCGTATTTCGTTTATGAATGAACTAGCCAACTTGGCAGATCATGTTGGTGCGGACATTGAAGCGGTACGTCATGGCATTGGCTCTGATCCTCGCATCGGACATAGCTTCTTATATGCAGGCTGTGGTTATGGTGGTTCTTGCTTCCCGAAAGACGTTCAGGCACTCGAACGTACCGCCCAGGATTACGGCTTGAATTTGTTGATCTTGCAGGCGGTTGAAGCGGTCAATGCGCGTCAGAAACAAGTGCTGGGCAAAAAAATCTTACAACGGTTTGAGCAAAATCTGCAAGGCCGTCATTTTGCAATTTGGGGACTGGCATTTAAACCCAATACCGATGATATGCGCGCGGCATCCTCCCGTGTTTTATTGGAAGAGTTATTACGCAACGGCGCCACAGTCGCGGTGTATGATCCGGTCTCGATGGAAGAGGCAAAACGGGTGTTTGCGTTGGATTTTGCTGATAGTCCTGAATTACTTTCCTCCATTCGGTTTGCAGAAAATCCGATGGATGCCTTAGATGGCGCTGATGCATTAGCGATTGTGACTGAATGGAAGGCTTTCCGTAGTCCTGATTTTGATCAGGTAAAAGCCCGCCTTAAGCAGCCAGTGATTTTCGATGGACGTAATTTGTTTGAGCCTGGAATCATGACCGAAATTGGTATTGAATACCATGGTATTGGCCGTTCTGTTCTCACCCGTAAATGAGATCAATAGTTATTGGAACAGCGGAACAAATGAAACACGTCGAACAGTCAGAACAAATCATGTCTTCAGATCAAAAGAAAAAGCGCATTTTAATCGCCGGCGATGTCATGTTAGATCGTTATTGGTTTGGTGAAGTTAATCGTATTTCACCGGAAGCGCCAGTACCTATTGTCCGGGTAGAGCGGCGTGAAGAACGTCTTGGCGGTGCCGCTAACGTTGCTCTCAACGCCGTTGCTCTCGGGGTTGACGCTGGGTTAATGGGGGTTATTGGTGACGATGAGGCGGGTAATACGATCAATGGCTTATTAGATAAATTTGGTATTACGAGCTATCTGAGCCGTGATACGCAGATTTCTACCATTATTAAGTTGCGTGTGATTGGGCGCCAGCAACAGTTGATTCGTATTGATTTTGAAGAACGTCCGACCGAGCAAATTCTCAAGGATAAGTTAAATCGTTTCAATGCGTTGTTGAGTGCGTCTGATGTCGTTATTTTTTCTGATTACGCCAAAGGCAGTCTGGTTAATGTAACGACCATGATCGAAGCGGCGAGAAACGCTGGCAAGTTGGTACTAGTTGATCCTAAAGGTAGCGACTTTGCGCGTTATGCAGGCGCTACCTTACTGACGCCAAACAAATCCGAACTCAAACAAGTTATCGGGGAATGGTATAGCGAAGAAGAGTTGACTGTCAAAGCGCAGAAGTTGCGTCAGGATTTACGTTTGGAGGCATTGCTGTTGACACGATCTGAGGAGGGAATAACGCTTTATACTGAAAATGATATTGTCAATGTTCCTGCGATGGCACGTGAGGTGTTTGATGTATCTGGTGCTGGTGATACAGTCATTGCCACCATGGCTGTGATGATGGCGAATGGCATGCGTATGCAAGATGCTGTCGTCATTGCTAATCGTGCTGGAGGCATCGTTGTTGGAAAGCTCGGTACAGCCACTGTTTCTCACGAGGAATTGTTTCCGGTCGAAGCAGCATTAACATAAATAACAAAAAAATCGTCAACCTAATTCTTGCAGAACCGTTAATTCACGCAGGAGGAAAGTTGATTTTTTAGTCGATTTTCTGGGGTTTTGATTTGATAACCACATGTAGGGAGTCGTTTGTATGTTTAAAAAAATATTGCTGACTATCGCAGGCATGATTGTGACGATGGGTTTTGCCTTTGCTGATGTTGATGTCAATAAGGCTGATCAGGCAGCGCTCGATGGTATTAAAGGAATCGGTCCTGCAAAATCTAAATTAATTCTTGCAGAGCGAACGAAAAACGGTAATTTTAAAGACTGGTCTGATTTTCAAACCCGAGTCAAAGGCATTGGCGATAAGAACTCTGTAGCACTTTCTGCCGCTGGTCTGACAGTTAATGGACAGGCTAAACCTGGTGTCGCAACAAAGTCAGCTACTGCCGATAAAGTAGTGACAAAAGCAGTGAAGGTTGATGCAAGCGCAGCTGTTGCGAGTGCTAGTGCCAAAGCATTACCTAAAGATGTAAAAACGAAATAAGTACTCCATGCTTGTAATGAAAACCTCTGATTGATTATCAGAGGTTTTTTTTATTTACTTATTTGAAGAATGTATAAAGTAGATCGAGAGTGCCGGTTAAGTAGTAAGTAGTTAATTAAAATACTTTTTACTGAAAATGAGCGATGATGGATGCAGATCTTCAAAAGTAGCGGGTGGTAAAAAAATGACGAATAGTGCGCGCATTCGCTGCTGCGTTTAGAATGCATGTTTGACCATTGAGAGACAATGAAATGGCTTATCTGACGATAGAAGACACAATTGGAAATACCCCGCTGGTGCAATTAAAAAGAATACCCGGCGCGGAGAATGTACTTCGTAATAATATTATCCTTGGAAAACTGGAAGGAAATAATCCTGCGGGCTCGGTGAAGGATCGCCCAGCGCTGTCGATGATCAAGCGGGCTGAAGAGCGCGGTCAGATTAAGCCTGGTGATACGTTAATCGAAGCAACGAGTGGCAATACGGGTATTGCACTGGCGATGGCTGCTGCCATGCGTGGTTATAAGATGATTTTATTGATGCCTGAAAATCTCAGCATCGAGCGCCGTCAAAGTATGGCGGCGTATGGCGCTCAGATATTATTGACACCCAAAACAGGTGGGATGGAATATGCTCGTGATCTGGCTGAACAGATGCAGTCAGAAGGTAAGGGGGTGATCCTTGATCAGTTTGCTAATGCCGATAATCCTCTAGCTCATTTTGAAACAACCGGCCCTGAGATTTGGCGAGATACCGAAGGACGTGTTACGCATTTCGTTAGCGCGATGGGGACGACTGGGACCATTATGGGCGTCTCTGCTTATCTTAAACAACAGAATCCTGACGTCCGCATTATTGGCGCACAGCCCGAAGATGGTTCGCAGATTCCTGGTATTCGGAAGTGGCCTGAAGCCTATTTGCCAAAAATTTACGACAAAGCGCGTGTTGATCAAGTGGAGTCAGTAACGCAATCTGATGCTGAACATATGGCGCGCCGGATGGCGGTTGAGGAGGGTATTTTTTGTGGTATTTCTGCTGCAGGGGCTTGCCAGATTGCACTGAGAATCGCTCAAACCGTAGAAAATGCGACGATTGTGTTTATTGTCTGTGATCGCGGCGATCGTTATTTATCGACGGGCGTCTTTCCTGCATGATAAAAAGGCGTGCAGTTTGAATTGACTAAACATTGCGTGAAGAATTGAATGTGTTTGATCGGGGCGACCTTAGCGGTGCAAGGCGTTCTGGGTCAGGCGCTTATGTATGTCTTCATTCATCAAAGACACCTCTTTGTTGCATGTTTCTTGTAGGTAAAAAAATACCGAAATTACTAATCAGTAACTTCGGTATTTTGCCTTTGAAATACGGGTAGTATTAAAGGTAATATTGTCAGTTGCGCTTAAATTAAGCTGCATCTTTCGGTTTGAATTGCTTATCGCTGATACGGAACTTGGCACGACGATCACCCATCAGTTCACGCAGTTCTTTGATGCTAACATCGCTGATTTCATGCATACGAATCAACAAGGATGCGCCAACCGGCAAGCGACGATGTCTGATTTTACTAATTACTGGTGGTGCAACTTCCAGTGCTCGTGAGAGCGCTGCGTCATTCTTTAAATGCAATTGCTTAATCAGAGTATCCAAAAGATTATTTGGATCGTAGTCTATTTCATCCGATTCAAGCTGGGTCAGATTTGCCATAATTACCTCGCTGTCTAGTCTATTGATGCTGGATTTAGTTGCTTCAATGAGAATTAATCATACGGTAATATTGTATCTTTAAAATAGAAAAACCTTATCATAAAAATAGCAAAAAATTGTTAAATCTATTGACACATTGTATCAGTTACATGCCATTGTATTAACGAGATTTAATCACTGTAGTTTAATTCATAATAAAAAAAAGCATTTTTTTTAAAAATGATGGATGAGATCAACATCTTCTTGTCGCAAGGATATAAATACCATGCAAATCAAGTATTGGGCAAAATGTTCTTTAGATCAATTGGTATAACTGAAATATATTGTTAAAAATTGTTTGTAAGTCGATAAGTGTGCTCAATTTTCTCTTGCTGCACGAATCACTCGTCCCAGATCTATCACTGACATCGCATAGAAGTAGCTGCGGTTATACTGGGTAATGGCGTAAAAATTGTCAGTTCCTAGCCAATATTCAGTCTTATCTTCACCGTTTTGTAAATTAATCACACCATAATGTATGCCATCGGGGGCATCGCTGCTGGCCGTTGTTACCAATTGTTTTAAATCTGCCAAAGAGTAAGTCGCACGCAAGCCTTGTGCAAGTGCGGTATTCAATTGTTCTTGCTCCTCAGTCGCGACGATCAGTGTTGCTGGAAACACTGTCGGTAAATTGCGTTTCCAGCCATGCTGCATAAGATAATTGGCAACACTGCCGATGGCATCTACCGCAGAGTCGTTTAATTTGATCTGGCCATCACCATCAAAGTCAACGGCATATTGCCTGATACTACTCGGCATAAACTGGGGGAGACCAATCGCGCCAGCATATGACCCTTTAAATGCTAAAGGATCGGCACCGGATTCTTTAGCGATAAGCAGAAAGTTTTCCAGTTCTGCCCTGAAAAATTGCATGCGAGCGTTACGTGTTGGCGTATCTGGGTAGTCGAAGGCGAGGGTCGTTAAGGTATCTATCAACCGGAAACTCCCGGTATTTTTTCCAAAAATAGTCTCAACGCCAATCAGGCCAACAATAATTTCTGCAGGCACACCATATTGTTGTTCTGCTCGTGCGAGGACATCCGCATACTTATTCCAAAAAGCGACGCCAGCATCAATCCTATGAGGCTCCACAAAACGGGCGCGGTAAGCTTTCCAGTTTTTGGGCTTGCCGGGTGGCGCTGGACGCATGAGTTGTCTTGCTGTCTCTACATAACGCGCCTGGTCAAACAGCGGTACAAGCTCGGCTTCCTGGAAGCCATGTTTGCTAACCATTTCGTTAATAAAAACGGCAACTTCTTTCCATTGTGAAAAATGGACGTATTCAGCTTGATCTTCTGTTTTTGATGTCGCCGTTTTGGGCGCTTTTTTAACATTGCCAGCGATCGCATCAACAGGGAGTGCCGACGTGCTGACGATCGCGAGGCTCAGACCGGAGAGGAGGAGTAATTGAGGAAATTTCAAAATACGTATTTGCAAGTTAATGGCAGGCAGCCAGCAAGGCTTTCAACCCTTGAACAACACGACGTTCCGATAAGTCATGCTTACCGTACTTCGCAGCGATATAAAAATTCAAAAAACGTTCGACCGGTGGCAACCGATCAGCTGGCAACACGATTTTCAGACGCTGCAAATAAGCCGCTGGTCCTTCCTCGATGCTGCGCGAAGCCGTCTGTTTTGCCATCTTAGTACAGAACGAAAAGTATACTCTATCCAATGCAGTGAGAGTGGCTTTGTTGCGCGTAAGTGGGAAGGCAATCATCGCAATGAATAAGCTGCCTGTAATAAAAAAGAGCAAACTGAGTTGTGCCCAATCGATATTCTTGAAGCCTAACGAATCAAGTAAGCTACGCTGCGTATTGTGATTGTAATTCAACACCCATTGGTTCCATGAGTTATTGAGCGCATTCCAGCGCATATGCAGTGCATTTACCCAAGATATACCCGAAAAAGCGTTGCCCACTAAGCCTGCAAATCCGCGTTGAGGAATTGCTCTTGCAAGATTTTGCATCACCCTTTCTGGTGCTACCGCAGCCGTGGGATCAACTCGGATCCAGCCCCTGTTCTTAAGCCAGACCTCAGCCCATGCATGGGCATCAGATTGACGAATTTCAAAATAGCCGTCCACGTCGTTGAGATATCCACCTTGATAGCCTGTAACGATACGTGCTGGTATTTTTGCTGCTCGCATGAGATTGACGAAGGCACTCGCATAATGTTCACAAAACCCAGCACGGCTTTTAAACAGAAAATCATCCACACTATTTATGCCAAGAAGCGGAGGCTCTAACGTATAAGTGAAGGCTTCTTTTCGGAAAAAATTCAATACAGCATTGATCAGGTCATTGTCGTTGCTATAGCGCTGACGTAATTCAGTGGCGAATTGATGCATTTGTGGATTGTAGCCATTGGGCAGTTGCAATGACTTGTCCATATCGCTAGGAGAGACGTTTGGTTGCAAACGATATTGTGGTGCAGAGCTTATCTCATAGCGTAGTCGTTGTACGATGGGCTCGAGGCTGCGTAGTTCCATCGATTGGCTCAGCTCACCAACACGGCCTTCGCTCACTATGGGGAGTCCGGTCGGCAAATCGAGAGCAAACATCCAGCGCTGACCTTGTGGTTCAAGAATGATTTCTTGCTTGATTGTTTTGCCGGAAAAATCAAGTTCTGCTGACGGTTTACTTGAGTCTGTAGGGACTGGGCGCCAGGTTTTACCGTCAAAATCGGTCATCACTACGCCACGCCAGTAGAGTAGAGACTTATTTGCAATGGGTTGGTCGAATTTGGCACGAAAAGCAATCTCTTCAGATAACACCAAATTGCTAATGCCGCCAGGTGCCATCGTATCGGATAACCCAGAACGACCATTGTGTGCGTCATTTGGTAAACCCCAGAGCGGACCTTGAATTCGTGGGAACAGCAGAAACGCACATAGCGTCAAGGGAATCGCAAAGGCGATGAGGGTGCCGATCAGTTTGAATTTTTGCTTCAGTGATGGTACGAGTCCGGTATATTGAAACGCTACCTGTGCTGTTAATAATAATGTGGTTGCAAACAAGGCAAAAAGGGCGGAGGCGATCGTTTGCTGATAAAAGAAACTACTGAGCAACAAAAAAAAGCTTAGAAACAGGACCACAAACAAATCGCGCTTGGCGTGCATTTCAAGTAGTTTGCAGGTCAGCAGCAACACTAGCATCGTTACGCCTGCTTCTCTGCCTAAAAAGGTATGAAACGTTTGATAAACGCCAAGCATTAATACAGCCGCAATTGGCAATAAAAACCAGGATGTTGGCAAGCGACGTCCTGTGAGTGTCAGCCATGCGCGCCAAGCGAGCATCGCACCACATGCGGGCGTCACCCACCAACTGACATGATCTGTATGTGGAAGCAATACGAACACGCATGCACTCAGGAGCAACAACGTATCAGCTTTGTCACGGCTTACAATGGTAGAAGAGAATCCTAATTGCATCGATTTACAGTTCAAAGAGTGCTAAGGCCCGAAGGCAGGCATCGCGATGGGCGGGGCCTTGTGTTGGTGCAAAATCGTTGTTGCCAAGCCGAAATCCGTAGGAAAGACCATTGCGATCGGCTTCGAGTACCCAACTGGTCATGCGAGCAATTTTCAGTTCGGTATCCATGATGCGCGGCAGACCAGCATAGTCGATGATTACATCACTTCCTGAACCACCAGCAAACTGCTTCGTGACCAGTTGACCACCCAGTGCTGTATCAATGCGAGCAATCTGCTTCCACGCTAAGTGCTTCATTGGGTCTCCTGGCTGATAGACGCGCACGCCAGCAAAATCCTCCTGGCCAGACTGCCCTTGGTCCGCTTGCTGGTTGTTACCGGAGAGAGGTAAGGGCGGCGCGTTTTGTTCTGGTCTTGGATATACCAAGGCCTGCGCGTCTGGCAGCCAAGTGCTCCAGACCCGCAATAAGCCAAGTGGAAACCAAGTCTGCAAGCGTATGCGCGGAATTGGCTGCCATCCACGCTGCTGGGTCGGATAGCTCAGTTGCAGTGTCATTTGACTTTGTGGTGCGATGTCCACCGCCTTTTCAGGATGCCCTTTTTCTGCAACGCCTACCCAGATTGCATACCGTTGGTGGTTGCGACGATTGATCAGAAAAATCGTATATTGCGTCTCCTCACCAGCAAAGACTGCTTGCGCAGGCCCCGCAAGTAAATGCAGATACGCCATATTCCGGAAGCCAAAAAAAGCATTCACCATGGCAATGCTGCCCAGCACAAAAGTGAGCGCAAATCCTAAGCTCAGGTTGTAATTGGTGGCGGTGATGAACATCAACAAAAGCACTAGTACGAAAGTCCAGCCGGGTTTGCTGGGAAGCGTGAAGACGCGTCTTTGTCCCAGTAACACTTCACCGCTTTCAGGCTTGTGCTCGAGAAACAGAGTTTTCCGTAGACGCTGCTGCAAGGATTTAAACATTGTCCGGCTCAGTGTAAGTGAGAGTTAAACTGGGACACGTTTCATTAACTCCGCCAGCAATTCACTGCTGACATTGATTTTCCCGCTGACAGATCGGATGGGCCTGAGTCGGTGCGCAATGACCGGGATAATCACTGCCTGCACATCTTCAGGCAATACATGATCACGGCCCTCGAGTGCTGCCCATGCCCTTGCTGCTTGCAATAAGGCGATAGATGCACGGGGACTCATTCCTTCGGCAAACAAGTCACCTTGACGGGTGGCATTCGCCAGTGATTGGACGTAGTCGATTAACGGTCCGGAAGTATGAATTTTTTTGAGTTCGCGTTGTGCTTGAATCAGTTCTTCCGCTTGCATCACGGCAGGTAAGTTTGCCAGCAAACTACGGCGATCTTCACCCATCAACAAAGCGCGCTCTGCCGCTGCATCAGGGTAACCCAGTGACAGGCACATCAGGAAACGATCCAGCTGCGATTCTGGTAGTGCAAAGGTGCCGACCTGATGGGCGGGGTTTTGCGTCGCAATGACAAAAAAAGGCGATGGTAGAGGACGTGTTTGCCCTTCGACAGAGACTTGACGTTCTTCCATTGCTTCAAGTAAGGATGACTGGGTTTTTGGCGTAGCACGATTAATTTCATCTGCCAGTAACACTTGTGTAAAAACTGGGCCTGGATGAAACAGAAACTGACCTTTTTCGCGATCAAAAATAGAGACGCCGATGACGTCAGCAGGGAGTAAATCGCTGGTGAATTGCAGACGATTAAATCGTAGTCCGAGAGAAATCGCCAAGGCATGCGCCAGTGTCGTTTTACCAACCCCAGGTAAATCCTCGATTAATAAATGACCACCAGCAAGCAAACACACCAGCGCCTGTCGGATCTGCAGTTCTTTGCCGATGATGACATGATTAACCTGTTTGGCAACTTGATGCATTTTAGAAAACATGCTGTTCCTTGAAATAAAATCCAGAATGCAGTGTAAACCGATTCTGCTTGTTCTGTTGTAATCAGACGTGATCTCTCAGTGACATTTGCAAAAGTGACCAAATAGGCGGAAACTTAGCAATGTCGATACTCAAGTAGTAAAGACGAGAGGTAGAGAGGCTAGTAAGCATGCGCAGCAGAGCTAATGAGCAAAAAAATAGTAAATAAAAAGACACAACAGAGGATGGCCATTAATTCCTATGGCTGGCGGTCGTGCAATAACTTTTATTGTTATTGTGTAATGATTTTTCGAGTTTCATCATGTCATTAGATGATACTTGCGCACCTCTTAAAACAGATAGATAGACGAGACATGACTACCGCGTATTACACCCATGCCGATTGTAAAAGGCATGAAATGGGCTCTTGGCATCCCGAATCTCCAGAGCGTTTACAGGCCATTGAGGATCAATTGATCGCCAGTCGGATCAATACCTTATTAGATTATCGTGACGCACCACTCGCGCTGGAATCTGACCTGGCCCGCGTGCATACGCCTGACGCAATCTACCGGATTCGCGAAAATTGCCCGACCGAGCGCTCAGACTATGCGCATTTTCCACTCGATGCCGATACCTCGTTAAATGCCTACACTTGGCGAGCATCATTACGTGCCGCTGGCGCAGCCATTGCGGCGACAGATGCGGTGATTGATGCTGAGATTGATAACGCATTTTGCGCAATACGACCGCCAGGTCATCATGCGACCAGCAAAGAGGCAATGGGTTTTTGCATGTTCAATAACGTCGCCGTTGCAGCCAAGCATGCACTGGATGTACGTGGTCTTAAGCGTGTCGCGATCGTTGATTTTGACGTTCATCACGGTAACGGCACCGAAGAGATTTTTAATCATGACCAACGCGTGCTGATGGTGAGTTTTTTTCAGCATCCGTTCTATCCTTATAGCGGCGCAGAGCAGCCCTCTGCCAATATGGTTAATGTTCCTGTTCCTGCGCACAGTTACGGTAACGCCATTCGTGAACTTGTGACCGAAAAATGGCTGCCTGCATTGAGAGAATTTAAGCCCGAAATGATTTTCATATCTGCCGGCTTTGATGCTCACAGAGAAGACGATATGGGACAACTGGGCTTGGTTGAAGCGGACTATGCATGGATGACCCGCCAAATCATGGAGATTGCTAATGAGTTTGCGCTAGGGCGCATTGTGAGCTGTCTGGAGGGAGGTTATAACCTCTCGGCGTTAGGTCGTAGCGTGATTGCGCATGTCAAAACGCTTGCTGATCTTGAATAAAGTACCGGTCGCTTTGATGTCCCCGATTGATGCCACCGATGCCTCCGATGCCACCGATGGCACTATTTTTTGAACGCTCATTTTTATCGCAGGATATCATCTCATGCAGGATTACGATTCTTGTTCATTATTGAAAACTTCCCGGTTACTTTTACGCCGATTATCGTTGTCTGATCTTGATATCGCGGCTGAAATTCATGGCGATCCCGCGACGAATCTACATAATCCTTCCGGTCCCCGTACGCGAGAGCAGACCGAGCACTTGCTGCAGATATGGAGTGCGGCATGGGATGACAAGGGAATTGGTTATTGGACAGTCTGTGATCAGTTCGCGCCCGCTGTCGTGCTTGGTTTTGGTGGCATCATGCATAAGCAAATTGGAGATGTCACTGGGTTAAATTTGTATTTCCGATTGGCTCGCTGTGCGTGGGGCAAGGGTTTCGCACAGGAAATGGCGTGCGCGGCGCTGGATGTCGCCTTCAGAACGAGAGTAGAACCCGCGGTGTATGCGCTAGTAAGGCCAGCGAATACCGAATCCCGGCGCACCATTGAAAAGATAGGTATGCGCTTGCACAGCGATACGCAAGATGTGGCAGGGCAGTTACCGAGTCTGATTTATCGGGTGACGCTCGAAGAGTATCACTCACGCCATGTCAAAGAAAATCCGTTGATGGCAGGATCCTGACGTCATCGCTTAATGCCGATGGTGATAATTTTTTGGCTTCTATTTGTTGCAAGGAATCATTAATGAAAAAATCTGATGCATCTTCGTACTCGTGTGTTCTGCGTATCGAGAAGTCATTGAACGCTAGTACAATAGATGCTGAAATTACTAAATAAACGCTACATAGCTGATTTTTAACGATAAAAATGTGTTGAAATGCTATTTTTATAGGCAATGGCAACTGATTTTTCGCTTTCGTTTGTGGATTTTTATTTGTATAATCTGTCGTATTACTTTAATTGATTTATTTAGGCAAACCCGTCGAAAGCCGGGGACGCAAAGCTTCCGACCTACGGTGCTCACTTATTAGTGTACTAAGGTAGCGGGGTTGCCAGTGTTGGCGTGCTTTACTGACACTGTGCGTGCGCAGCCTTTTTCCATTTTGGAGAGCTGACACCATGAGTTTCAATCAAAAACGCTTGTTAACATCCGTTTTTTCCACTATTTCTTCCCCCTTAGTGTGTGTGCTGGCTTCTGCTGGTATGCTCAGTGTGCTTAGTGCTTGTGGCAGCGGTACCGGTACTACATCGACGGCAGCAAGCACAGACGTAACTGCGCAGGTTTCAAGTGCAACCATGACTTTTGGCGTCAGCGCACCAACGACAGAGATACCACTTGTCACCGTATCGCCGACGTTTCACGTTGCACCTGTTATTCTTGTCGCTCCTTCTGATGTTGACGTTGTTAATCCTGTTGCTTCAGCCAGATTGGTGCCAAGTCAGCAAGCCATCCCGAGTGAGTTCCAAGGACTCTCAACACGTGGTCTGACGTTGTCAACTTTACAGTCGGTCCACTCGGCGCGTCTTCTGAGTGCACAAAGCGTCAACACAGGTGCGGTAACCCCTAAGGTGAGCTCGTCTTTCGCTACAACCTATACACCAGCACAAATTCGCGCAGCGTATGGTTTGCCAAGCTTACCAGCCAGCTTTACTGGCTTGAGCGCAGCACAGGCAGCGCAGTTGGGTGCTGGACAGACGATTTATATTGTCGATGCACAAAGCGATCCGAACGTCGTTGCGGAGTTGACTGCGTTTAATCAAAAGTTCGGTTTGCCTGCGTGTACGGTGAAAACCATTGCTACAAACGCGTCGTTGCCTTTATCGGCGCCATCCGTTTCCTCGTGTGATTTTTCTATTGTTTATAGTACGCCTGCTGCAGGCATGACATCGACAGCGCCAGCCTATAACTCTGGCTGGGCGACCGAGATCACGCTTGATGTTCAATGGGCACACGCGACGGCACCTTTGGCACGTATTGTGTTGATTGAGTCTGCGGATGCATCCAATACTGGCCTTATCGGTGCGATCAATCTTGCCAATAAAATGGGCCCGGGTGTGGTGTCAATGAGTTTTGGCGGTGTAGAAGGGAGTTGGACTGCGTCTGTTGATTCTGCTTTTTCAAATGCGCAAATGACCTACTTGGCGGCAACCGGTGATAATGGCGCTGGCGTGAGCTGGCCATCCGTATCTTCTCGTGTGCTCGCTATTGGCGGTACATCGCTTACTTACAGCGGTGGAACACGTTCTGAAGCAATCTGGTCCGGTACCGGTGGCGGCGTCAGTGCTTATACCCCTACGCCAGCCTATCAAAATAATGCTGTGCCAGGTATGGGAACGCCGACCAATCGCACGGTTGCTGATGTGTCTTTTAATGCAGATCCTTCAACTGGCCAATATGTTGCCGTCATCAATCAGGGTAGTAGCTCCGTTGGCTGGTTAAGTGCGGGTGGAACTAGTCTCGCGACACCGCAATGGGCAGGTATTATCGCAGTGGCGAATGCACTACGCGTGCAATCATCCAAAGCATTATTGGGTGCGCCACACACTGTTCTTTATCAACAGATTTCGACAGTACCAGGAGCTTACGCCAGCAGCTTTGCTGATATTAAGCAAGGTAACGATGGTAGCTGCGCTGCTTGTTCTGCAAAAACTGGATATGACTTCCCAGCCGGATTAGGTACGCCGAACGTGACTAATCTCTTGACTGCCTTAGCGGGCTCTGGCGCGGTCAGTGCGCCGGTTGTCAATGGCGCGAGTGTCAGCGGTCAAGTTGGAACTCCTTTGTCCTTCACGGTCTCGGCCTCATCTCCTAATCCTTTAAGCTTCAGTTTAAGCGGTGCACCGTCTGGCTTGTCCATTAATAGTACTGGTATTGTTACTTGGGCTATGCCTGTCGCTGGCACTTATACCGTAACCATCACTGCGACAGATGCCAAGGCGAATTTGTCCGGTAAAGGTGTTTATGTTGTAACAATCGCAGCGCCAGTACCGCCGGTCGTCACTGGCGCTAACGTGAGTGGAAAAGTCGGTACTGCGTTGTCATTCACGGCGAGCATCAATGACAGCAACCCCTATACCGTCAGCTTAAGCGGTGCGCCATCGGGTATGACGATCAATAGCGCTGGTGTTGTAAGTTGGGCTACGCCGGTGTTAGGAACCTATTCCGTCACTGTTACTGCGACTGACAGTAAGACTGGTCTTAGCGGCAAAGGCGTGTACGTCGTAACTATTGCAATGCAGCCAGCACCTGTCGTCAGCGGTGGCAGTATCAGCGGCACTGTGGGCACGTCGCTGTCGTTTGCAGTCAGTGTGGCCAATAGCAATCCCCTGACCTATACCTTAAGCGGAGCACCATCCGGCTTGACTATCAGCACGGGTGGCATTGTGACCTGGGCAAAACCGGTTGTAGGAACCTATAACGTCACAGTGATTGTGAAAGATACAAAAACAGGCTTAAGTGGTCAGGGTATCTATACCATCGTCATTAGTGCAGTGGCGCCAGTGGGACCAGTGATTACAGCGCCTGCAATGACAGGTGTGGCAGGTAAGGCAATGTCGGGAACGATTAGTGTGACTGATACTGGCGCTACTGGGATCTCTATTTCCATCTCAGGTGTTCCTTTGGGCATGACTCTGATGCCAGGCAGCGCGACTGGTATATCGTTAGTAGCAAGTTGGTCTAACCCTGTTACAGGAACATATACCTTGAAAGTCACTGTGACCGATAATCTTGGCCGCACTGCAACGGTATCCGTTCCAGTGACGATTACCGCACATTGATTGTCGCTGACGCTCTGAGTTTGTGAAGAAAAAAACGGTACTGATCTGTTCAGTACCGTTTTTTGTATTGAATGTATGCATCAGAAGCGAACAGCATGTGGATGAACAAAAAGACCATATTGACCGGATTTTTGTTGTATGTCGTTGGAGACGGTGCGAGTCAACGATGAGCGTGATATGTTCCAAAATCAATAAATTTTCGGGGTAGTAGACAAACTTTTGGGTCAATCACGACAGACTTCCGTACAATATCGCTTTGATTTAGCAAAAAAGAAGAATAAGTATGTCCATACAATGGTTCCCCGGCCACATGAACGCCGCCCGCAAAAAAGCGGCGGAAACCATGGAAAACACCGATCTGGTGATAGAAGTGCTGGATGCCCGCATTCCGCAAGCCAGTTGCAATCCCATGGTGGAACAACTGCGCGTATTTCGCCAGCGTCCATGTTTGAAAATTTTAAATAAAGCGGATCTGGCCGATCCCAACGCGACCAAGCAATGGTTGGATTTTTATAACGCACAAAAAGACGTCTTCGCCGTCGCGATGAGTTGCAAAAAGCCTGCCGATGTCGCAAAAGTCCCTGGTTTTGCCCAAAAAATGGCGCCACATCGTGGTGTGCCGACGAAACCATTACGTATGATGATCATGGGTATTCCTAACGTTGGTAAGTCAACGTTAATGAATGCCTTGCTGAAAAAACGTGTTGCCAACGTTGGTGATGAGCCTGCGGTAACTAAAACACAGCAACGTTTGTATCTCGGAAAAAACATGATTTTGACTGATACGCCGGGTATGTTGTGGCCTAAGATTGAGCATCCGACCGATGGTCTGATGTTGGCTGCCAGCCATGCGATTGGTATCAACGCATTAATTGAAGAAGAGATTGCGACCTTTCTTGCAGAACAATTATTGCTCCACTATCCAAAATCCTTAGTAACGCGCTACGGTTTTAATCTGGAAGGTATGGATGCCGTTGCTGTGATTGAAGGCGTCGCCATGAAGCGGGGTTACAAACTCAAAGGTGGTGACTGGGATTTTGAGAAAGCATCACACACCTTATTGATTGATTATCGTAGCGGCGCGCTGGGTCGCGTCAGTCTGGAAACCCCAGCGAGTCGCGAACACTTACTGGCAACGTATGTACCTCCCGTGTTGTTGGGGCAGGGAAAGAGTGTACAAACCGGCATGGAACCAGAAACCGGCGATCAGGAATGAGGCGGAATGCTGAACTAACGCAAAACGAGCGCTAGTTCAGTGTTGATTCAGTGTTGATTCAGCGTTAATGCAGCGTTAATGCAGCTTAATGCTACTGACGTCCTCTTTCCGATGACCATCACATGAAGGTTGCGCATCGTTAGTTTGAGGTTGGTACGTTTCGTGCGAATGACTCTAAATAATCCATCAAACCGTCGATAGCCTTCGTAGCGAGTTCCGTTTTTCCTTTAGCAATCGCTTTGGCAACAAGTAAATGACAGCGGGCACATTCTTCTAAATCTCCCTCATGCTGGTACGCATACCAAAAACGACGGCTTTTAATGATCAGTGGAATCACTGCTGCAACCGCAGAGGGGTTGCCACACGCGCTTTGTACAATCTGATCGAACGCCTGATCTGCCGCCATGTATTCTGCAAGCGTGCGTCGTTTAGCTGCGACTAACATGTGCTCTGCGCTGGCAACTAACTCTTTGCGTTCTTGCTGCGTGGCTTTCTGCGCCGCGTTTTGTGAAATCAAGCGTTCTAATACGCGGCGTGTATCGATGAGCGATAAATGTGCCGATGCGTCAATATCACTAATAACTAGACCACGGCGCGGCATTTGCAATATCAGGCCGTTGGATGACATGCGCATCAGTGCTTCACGCAGTGGCGTGCGACCGAGACCCGTTTTTTCAATCAGCATTGCCTCGATAATTGGCGCGCCGGGTTTCAATTCCATCGTGACGATCATGCTTTCAAGCGCATCGTAGGCGACGTCTGCGGCACGTTTTTTTTCCACAGGATCAGAATTTTCTTGATTGATAGGCATGGGCTGAGTTCAATTGATGGTTAATATATCTCAAATTGATCATATCAACTTGCTTCCGAATTTTACTCTGTTTAAATTGATTTTTTCAAATATTAACTTGTATCAGACGTTTTCATTAAATGTGAAATACGGTATGAAGTTTCTTTTTTTAAATCGCAATGTAAAATTAGGCATCAAATTTCGCTATATCATGGGGTTCGTTCTAGGGGATATCAAATAATGGAAAAAAGTGATCAATCTGGGGATCTGCAACGCCAAGAATTAGCTGCCCAAGTCGGCGATACTTTCTTTTCGGAAGCGTTATTTGATGCCATGACAGATATTGTTTTTTTTGTGAAAGATAGTGAGGGAAGATACGTTGTTGTTAATCAAACCCTTGTGCGGCGTTGTGGTTTGCGAGAAAAATCAGCTTTACTTGGACGTACTGCCAGCGACGTTTTCCCCAGCAGATTAGCCGCTAATTATGCGGCACAAGATGCATTGGTCTTAAGTGGATCGAGGGAGCTTCGAGACCAGCTCGAATTGCATCTCTATCCAAATCGTTCACCAGGCTGGTGTCTGACACAAAAAATTCCCTTGCGCGATCACCGCCAAAAAATTATTGGTATGACAGGAATTTCCCGAGACCTTGCCAGCCCCGATCAACAAGATCCAGTCTATGAAAAAATTGCTGCTGCGGTTGCTCATCTGCACCAATATCATGCACAGCAGATCAAAATGGCGGATCTTGTGACACTGACGGGGCTGTCGTTGGCGCAACTTGAGAGAAATTTTCACAAAATATTTTCACTCACACCACGCCAGATGATGGTCAAAATTCGCCTAGATGCAGCGTCAACGATGCTGAGTCAGCCTGATCTCAGTATTACTGATATTGCACTTGCTTGTGGATACCAGGATCACAGTGCTTTTTCACGTGTTTTTAAAGCGACCGTTGGGATGACACCCAGAGAGTATCGCGAAGTTCTGATCGATCACTAGTACTCACAGATCTATCAGCGATCTGTGAGTCTCATCATTATTTGTCTTATTAGTGGCGACAAAGTTCAGTCCGGCTTTATCTGATTCCCCAGACAAATGGATCGCACTCATCGAGTAATAAGCTTGCTTCAGCATTGACAAACGCGGACCCGCGCAAGCTAGGTAAAATGGTCGATGTTGACTTGCTGGATGGATTCATCGCGTGCACTTCTGCACTTTCTTGCCCAGTCTGATAGGAGGCGATAAAGACGCTGCCGATAATACTTTCTTGTTTCCATTGTTCTCCGGGGGCTAATTTTCTATCCGCTGCCAGACACGCAAGTTTGGCACTGGTGCCTGTACCGCAGGGTGAGCGGTCATAGGCTTTGCCTGGGCACAAGACAAAATTCTTACTGTCATTATCTGGATTGCTGGCCGTGCCGAATAATTCGATATGATCGATCAGCGCACCATCTTTTCCCGTGATGCCGTTTGCCTCTAGCGCACAGCGTACGCGCCAGCAATAGTCGGTAAGCGCATCGACGTTGGACAGACTCAGTTCTTGTCCGTGTTCACTCATCAGAAAAAACCAGTTACCACCCCATGCAATATCACCGTGAACGAGACCCGCGCCGGCGACCTCAACACTAACCGTCTGTCGGAAACGGTAGGCCGGAACGTTGTGTACGGTAACAGAGTGATCTTCGTGCAGTTCGGTATCGACGATACCAACGGGTGTTTCGATACGATGCCGTCCGACGCTGATTTTTTTTTGGTGGGCTAGCGTTGCGATGAAACCTATCATTCCATGTCCACACATGCCAAGATAGCCGACATTATTGAAAAAAATGACACCAGCCACGCAATCGGGCGCAACTGGTGTGCAGGCAAGTGCGCCGACCAGTACATCCGACCCCCTTGGTTCACACACTGTCGCGCTACGGTAGTGGTCAAATTGTTCTCTGAATACGTTTAATTGTCTGGCGACGCTGCCGCCACCAAGCTCAGGGCCACCGTCAATAATCACGCGAGTGGGCTCTCCCCCTGTATGGGAGTCAATGATGTGTATTTTTTTCATAGTAGAGTTTGTCTGATATCAATGACGCTAGGATACGTCGTCTTATCCAAGAATGTCTTGCTCTGAATCGGACCGTGAGTGGATGAAATCGGCACAGGTGTCTGGCGCTACATGTTAAATTTGACGCTTAGGCATCAGCACGGAAGTAGATCATGTTTTATTAGCTAAAAAGATGTCAAGTGCTTGGGTGGATGGTACATTAATGATCCTGGTCGACTATCGCTGATAATTTTATTTGGATGAATTAAGCTTGCATGAATCTGTTTCCTCGCAAAAATAACCATCAATTACCGAGCGAGGTAAAACGCCGTCTGACGATTGCAATTGTCGCCTCTTTGCTTTTACATGCCTTATTACTCTCTCTGCAATTTGCGATTCCAAGTGGTGGCATCAGCGGCGGGGAGGCGTCGTTAAGTCAACAGACAGGCGCGCCAACAGCGATGGTATTGACAATTCAGTCAGTAGAAAATACGGTGCAATCTGCGTCGCAGGTAGAGCCTTCTGCGGCACTGGAGTCGCAAAACAAGCCCATTACTCCTACAGTGACAGTCACTCCAGCTGAAATACATGGCTTACAACTGGTTGCTCCGTTTGTTGCGGCCAAAGTACCTCCCCCATATGCAGAGAAAAATGTAGAGAAATCCGCACAGAAATCTGAGAAGTACCTTCAAAGAAAATCAGCTAGCGTTATGCGAGCCACCCGTGCGCATAAAGTACCTGTTAGTGAAATCCCCGATCTGATCGCACAAGACGTCATAAAGGATGAAAATTTTGTTGTTGCCGTCCGAGATCCTGATGAGATAAAAAAGGAGGATGTACCGCAGGAAATTGTACCAAGATCACCAGAGCCTTTAACGGTCGCGCAAACACAAGCAAAGACAGAGCTCACGCATGAAGAAAAAACGCTGCCGCCCCTTGCAGAACCTGATGTAGCGCCAGCCAGCGTAGCCCGTTATGACGCAGATGACAGCTTACGTCAGAAGAAAGAAGCGGAGCGTCTAAAGCGCATGGACAGCCTTGTGACGATGCATCATCAAGATACCTCGGTACATGAAAAAATCATCAAGCAATTAGATGAGGAGAGCCACCTGCAGACGGAACAATTACGACGCGAACAACTTGCCGCGTTAGCATTGAAACAGCAACTGGATGCCGAAGAAAATAGACGCCGAGCGCAACAAGACGCATCGAATGCTACAGTGTTATCGAAAGCAGAAGCGCAGCGTACCGAGAATATTCGACAAGTGGATGAAGAGATCAAGCAACAATTACAACAGGAATTAAGCCAACGAGACGTGCAACGCAAAGAGCGCTTGAAGGCGATGGCGCTCTCACGCCAGCAAAATGAAGAGCGGGAAGAAAACGAACGACGCGCAGTGCAAGAAGCTGAGATGCAACGTCAGCAGCAAGCCAGAATGCTGGCTCAACAAGAAGCTGCCCAAGCGGCACTTGCCGCACAAGCGGTGTTGTTGTCAAAAAACAGTGAAACCACCAACCAGGGGGGAAACAATCACAGTGCAATCCAGACGCGATCAGCGTATGCTGGAACTGCTTCCGATGAGGATCTCTTTGGCAGTCGTAGTACACATGGTGCAGCTAATAACAGTAACGCTACTACAACTGCATTGATTTTACCGAAAAGCTTACTCAGTAGTGATCTTGCCAATCGTGCGCGAGAATCATCGCGGGGCTTAGGGCTGCTGCCCGGGAATCTACCTGCGCCGACGCTTGATGAAAAGGCCCGCCGCCATACGATCATTAACAGTAGTGAAAAAAATCTACAGTTACGTATGTATGCTGATAGCTGGAAGCAGAAAATAGAACGCAATGGCAATCTGAATTACTCTCAGAGCGCCAGCAATAAAGTACGCGCTGATCCCCTAGTGAGCGTTGCGATCCGTAGCGATGGCAGCGTCGAGCAAGTCACCATTTTACGTTCGAGTGGAAGGGAAGATATCGATCGGGCAGTACGCAATATTATCCGTATCAATGCCAGGTTCGCCGCATTTCCGCCAGATATTGCTGCGCAATACGATGTGTTAGAGATCCGACGAATCTGGAGTTTTGATGATAATCTAAAGCTTATTGAAGAATTGCGTTGAAATAGGGCTTCTATGTCTAATTAGCGTGATTGATCTCCTTAATGCACAACAGTAAGACAGAGAAAACATGCAAATTTTAATTACGGGTGGCACGGGTTTGATTGGTCGTCGCTTATGTGCTGCGCTCATCGCTGGTGGTCATGAGTTGACAGTCCTGAGCCGCCGCCCTCAGCAAGTCGCACAACTCTGTGGCAATAACGTCAAACCGATGTCCAGTCTTGATGAGTATCTTCCTGATTCGCGATTCGATGCTGTCATTAATCTGGTCGGCGAGCCTATCGTCGATGCGCGATGGACTGAACGGCGTAAGCAGCTCTTACGTCAAAGTCGTATTGAACTCACCGAGGCACTTCTGCAAAAAATTCATCAGGCAAGGTATCGTCCTAAGGTGTTTTTAAGTGGTTCGGCGATTGGTTTTTATGGTGACGGTGGGGATGTACTATTAAGCGAGCAGTCGGCCGCGGGCGGTGACTTTGGCGCGCATTTGTGCGTTGACTGGGAGGCGGCAGCGATGACCGCAGCTTCCTTGGGGCTACGTACGTGTATCTTGCGAACTGGGTTGGTGTTGGACAGCGCTGGAGGTATGTTAAAAAAAATGCGGCTCCCATTTAGCCTGGGGCTCGGTGCAAGAATTGGACATGGACGGCAATGGATGAGTTGGATTCATATCCAGGACTACATTGCAATTGTCTTGTTTCTGCTTGAACATGAGAACGCCGCCGGTTGCTTTAATATGGTGGCGCCAGAACCTGTGACAAACCACCAATTTACCCGTTTATTAGGTAAAGCCTTGCATCGTCCGGCTATTTTCGTGGCGCCTGCACTGCTGCTGAAATTGGCGATGGGGGAGATGTCTGAATTATTACTGGGCGGCCAACGTGTCGTTCCCGCAAAAATTCAGACACTTGGATATGTATTTCGTTATCCGTCATTGCTTCCCGCATTGACGGATCTACTGCAGTCAACTTCTTGAACCCATCAGGGTAAGCTGGTCGGTGAAGAGAAATAGCTGTTTGATAGCGTTTTAAACTGACCACCATCGGTTTTAATAGTGGTTTGATGCACCTCGCCGGCGCTGAAGACGATACCGACTGCACCTGCACTGACTAAATCAGCCGTGTGATTCAAGAAATAGTGAACACGGTTATCACGCCATTGTCCTGAAATGCCGCCCGGTGTAGCAGATGGCGTGCCGAGCGGCGTTTGCCACCAGAGTAACGGGAGTTGTAGTGTGGAATTGAAGCTAGCACCTTCAGCCAGATTTTGCGTAAAATTCGGTTTAGTGACATTTGCTTCATCCCAGTACCAGCCGCTGCCTGCGCGGGTGCAGTACGATGGTTGTGGTACTTCCTCGAAGCAACCTGCATCACGATCTAAGGTTTGCATTACAACAAAATCTGCGTTTCCAGCACCAAGTTTTTGCATAAAGCTCACCGACGCTGGGTATAAGTCTGATGATAATGAGGGCGGAAAACCGACATACGCGTTTGGGGCGTAGGTACGCGCAGTAAGAAGCAGACATTGAGCTACGCCACCAACATTATTGGCCAGATTGGGACAGTCAGTATTTGAGTTGACGAGTGCAATGACCGTGGTTGGATCGGCATTGGTGCTTGCACGTTGCGCGTATTCCCAAAAATCAGGCTCAAAGTTGACAATCACTGGTTTGCCGTATGTTTTAATCTGCTGAAATAACAGTCTGACGTTACTCCAATACGCATTCATAAACGTCGCATTAGTGAGTACCGACAGGTTGCCATCACCGTTGGCAGCCATTTGATACAAAGTGAACATGGGAACAGCACCCAGAGATGCAGCGTTTTTTGCAACTATTTGCACGTAAGCGCCGGTCGGGCTGTTCCAGGTTGGCCAGGCGCCGCTACCGACGCCAGTCAGATATTGGTCGTAAATATCGACCTTGATATTTTGCGCCTGAATATCCGCCACAGTTGTCGTGCCTAAACCAACTAACAATCGTTTAGTTAAACCCAGATTAGCTGCTAATACGCCAGGTTTTTGTTGCAACGTTGGAGGTGTCGACGCGGGCGTCGTCGATGTCGACGTAGTTGTACCTCCACCGCCGCCGCAGGCAGAGAAAAGGAGGACGCTAGCGATAGAGATTAAACGGATGGGTTTCATTTGGAAAACATAAATACGTGATTGATGTTGATATGATAGTCGAAGCCGTGACTAGATGTTCTGAAGCAATGTAAAAGCATGTTGCATTGATGTACCATCGATCACTTGTAGTAAGTTAATTTGTCTGCCGTACAATGGCGCTATGACCTAATTAAAACGATTGAAATGATGATGATTGCTGGCAATACACCGCCTACCAGGACTACCCGAGCAATTTGCTCTCGATGTCAGCGCCCACTGACTAATTGTATTTGTCGCTGGGCAACGACAATTATCAATCAGGTTGAAGTGCTCGTACTGCAACATCCGTTAGAGGTTGGTAACGCAAAAGGTAGTGCACGCTTACTGGATTTATGTTTGCAGACCTCCGTGATGATGGTGGGCGAGCAATTCGAACAGCAACACTTATCGGACGCGCTCTATGCCCCGTCGATGATGAGGAGCAACGCTGGGGCGCTGCAGCCCGTGTTGCTCTATCCTGATATCGGCGATAATGAGGCGTCAGATCTGGTTATTGAGAGGGCTCCAGCATTGCAGGAAGACCTTGATCCACGCACGATCCGCTTGGTCGTGCTTGATGCAACCTGGCGAAAAAGCCGGAAAATGCTCTATCTCAATCCGCTATTGCAAAGTTTGCCACGTCTCAGTCTGAGCGCGATGCCCGCGTCGCATTACCGCATCCGCAAAGCTCACAAGCCAGATCAACTATCGAGCCTCGAAGCGAGTACTTACGCGTTAATGCGTCTGGAGCAGAACGAAGCGAAGTATTGGCCGTTAATTGACGCTTTTGACGGCTTTGTTGAGCAACAAATGCAATGGATGCCGCCACGCTCATAAAAAAACCCCGCATTGTAGCGGGGCTTTTAGTCCGGTAGGATGGTTTAAATTAACACATTGATGATGGCATTTCCAATACCCACCAACGCCGCCCCAGACACAAGACCAGCGCAGATCGGTTCACAGCCATCGACCCAGTAGTCATAGCCTTTGGTGCCCGGTGTCGCATTGCGACGACCCATGTACCAGAATACCATCGCGCCTATCCACATCGCCAGGCTGGACTCTGGTGGCAACACAACACCAAGGCCGATTGATACGGCCGATAAGGGGAAGCGTCCTTTGGTCACAATTTTTGCGACCTCGATTACGATGGCGCTGATCGCTGCTACGATCATGGAGATCACTGCGGAGGTATGCAGACTATGCACGCCTTTCGCAATCAGGTCAGCAACGCCTTTCCATTGCACCGCTCCCGGAAATGCAAATTGGTCGCTCAAAATGCTTGCAGTACTACGAACACCGTTTGCGTCCGCTGGTAAGAACAGCAAATAGTAAAGTGGGATACAAGCGAGTGCACCAGCAAAAATACCAATGACGTGGCCAATTGCTTGCTGACGTGGCTTTGCACCTAGCATATAGCCGGGTTTAATGTCAGATAGCAGATTCGACGCATTCATCGCAACTTCTGCAGTCATACCTGCAGGCAAGATATTGTTGGCCGGATTCACATGGTCAATTGCGCCAATTGAGAATTGCGTGATTTTTGACAATGCCCCCGTCGGTACCCAGGAAGTCAAGGCCATTGAGTTAATGCCAATAATGGTGAGAACAAAGATTAATGGTAAAGAAACGAAAGAAAGCAACCATGAAACACCAAAAAACTCGTGTGTTACTGCCGCACCAATTACGCTGAAAATTGGCACACCAATATACGACACCCATAGCGGCAATTCTATGTCTTTCAATACATCGCTTGTTGATTCGGGCGTTGCTTTTTTCTTCAAATTTTTAAACGCATTGGTAAAGATCTCCGGCTTCGCTAACAAGCTCACCATAGATCCAACCACCATCATCGATACGCCCCACCACAGAGACCATTGGTTTACAATTTCTGCACGAGTCAGCGCAACAACATGACCATCAATACCGATACGCGGTGCAATGTCGCCCTGATTAATCATGATTGGCGCCAGGATGACAAAATTGATGAATGCGCCCAACAACACGCTGCTGGCAACGCGTATGCCCATCAAACCGCCAAGGCCAAACATCGCTGCATCAACGGTAAAGCGCAGGCCCAGTGTGCGGAAGTCAACGCCAGCGATCTTCGGTGACCATAAGTCATATTTGACCATGGCAGCGTAATAGTAGTCGTCAAAACGCTCATGCAGGTTCCAGGCTTCTTTCATGCCCGCCCATTGATCCATGCGCAGGATTTTGAGCTGTATTAGTTTCATCCAGCCGTCGCTGATGATCATTTGGTACAAACCTGTAAATACTGCCGTCATTCCCAATAAGCGTGCTTTGAACATACCAACGTTTGCATCACCAGTATATAAAGAATCCAGCACAACACCGCAAGCTCGTCCTTCGGGGAAAGGTAACTGATCTTCATTGATAAAACGACGCTTCATCGGAAAGGCGATCAGCACACCTAAGATTGCAACGATGATCATCCAGATCATCATTTGCCACCAGGGGATGATCTTTCCACTGACCAGCATGAAAGCGGTCAGACTGGCAATCAATGGTGAAACCATGTAGCCGGACGCTGTAGCAATTGACTGAGTACAGTTATTTTCAAGAACCGTGAAGTCGCTTGCCAAACCTGCTTGCGCCAGTAACCTGAACATGGCAAATGCCAAAATGACGGAGGTCAGTCCAACCCCGATGCCAACACCGGTCTTTGCGCCAATATATAAAGCGGTCGAGGCTAAGATGCCACCTAGTATGAAACCAGTCAGCGCCGAGCGCAGTGTCAATTGCGCCATGTCGCCACGGTAAATATTGTTGAACCACCATTCATCCTTTTGGGATCGGGTCCAGGTCTTGATCTGCTCTTCGGATAAGTGTTGCAGCGCCATCATGTCTCCAGCATCATGTAATAGGACATAAAACGAGGGCAGGGCGCTTATTTGGGCAAATATGTCAAATAAGCGACATTACTCGATAAAAAATGAAAGTTTTCTTTCAGGTGCCGCAGTATCTAAGCCTGTCACCTTACTGTCAAGCATCATTGGGAGAAAACCACAATTTGCTTGTGATGCAATGCGATAAAAGAAAAACGATATAGATAATTATTTGTTAAGTAGCGTGATTGGAATCTCCGTGCGTGATTCAGTTGCTGCGAGAGTGGGGAGTAGCGCGTTCTTTTTTTATTACCTCTGTGGCGAGTGTTTCTAAGCTTTTTCTTTTCAACACCACAGGCGAACATCAAACAAAAAGCCCCGCAATTTGCATTGCGGGGCTTTGATGATTGCGTCTCTGTAGCGAGCAGCAAGCGATATTACATCATACCGCCCATACCACCCATACCGCCCATACCACCCATGTCACCCATGCCGCCTGCTGGTTTGTCTTCAGACAATTCAGCAACCAGAGCATCAGTCGTCAGGATCAGGCCAGCAACAGACGCTGCATTTTGCAATGCAGAGCGAGTTACTTTAGCTGGATCCAGAATACCCATTTCGATCATGTCACCGTAAGTGTCATTCGCAGCATTGAAACCGAAGTTACCAGTGCCGTTCAGGATTGCATTAACAACAACGCTTGGTTCGCCACCGGCGTTAGCAACGATTTCACGCAATGGTGCTTCGATTGCTTTGAGAACCAGTTTGATACCAGCTTCTTGGTCAGCATTGTCGCCTTTGATGACGCCAGCTGCTGCACGTGCACGCAAGAGAGCCACGCCACCGCCAGGAACAACGCCTTCTTCAACCGCTGCACGAGTTGCATGCAATGCATCTTCAACACGTGCTTTTTTCTCTTTCATTTCAACTTCAGTTGCAGCACCAACTTTGATCACTGCAACGCCGCCTGCCAATTTGGCAACGCGTTCTTGCAGCTTTTCGCGGTCGTAGTCAGAAGTTGCTTCTTCGATCTGAGCGCGGATTTGTTTAACACGTGCTTCGATACCAATGGCTTGACCTGCGCCGTCGATCACTGTTGTGTTTTCTTTACCGATTTCGATACGTTTAGCTTGACCCAGATCAGCCAATGTCGCTTTTTCCAGTGTCAGACCAACTTCTTCAGCAATCACTTGGCCGCCAGTCAGGATAGCGATGTCTTCCAACATAGCTTTACGACGGTCACCGAAGCCAGGCGCTTTAACAGCAGCTGTTTTCAGAATGCCACGGATGTTGTTCACAACCAGCGTTGCCAGTGCTTCGCCGTCAACATCTTCAGCGATGATCAACAGTGGACGACCGGATTTTGCCACTTGTTCCAGAACTGGGAGCAGATCACGGATGTTCGAGATTTTTTTGTCGAACAGCAGAACGTATGGGTTTTCCAGAATTACGGATTGTTTTTCTGGGTTGTTGATGAAGTATGGTGACAAGTAGCCACGGTCAAACTGCATACCTTCAACGATGTCGAGTTCGTTGTCGAGAGATTTGCCATCTTCAACTGTGATCACGCCTTCTTTACCTACTTTGTCCATGGCACGAGCGATGATGTCGCCGATGTTTTGGTCAGAGTTAGCAGAGATAGAACCAACTTGAGCGATTTCTTTGTTCGTTGTTGTTGGCTTGGACAGAGTTTTGATTTCTGCAACAATAGCCACAACTGCTTTGTCGATACCACGTTTCAAGTCTGTTGGATTGAAACCAGCTGCAACGTATTTGAAGCCTTCGCGAACGATTGCTTGCGCCAATACAGTCGCTGTTGTTGTACCGTCACCAGCGTTGTCGGAAGTGCGGGAAGCCACTTCTTTCACGAGCTGTGCGCCCATGTTTTCCAACTTGTCTTTGAGTTCGATTTCTTTAGCAACGGAAACACCGTCTTTAGTCACTGTTGGCGCGCCGAAAGAGCGTTCCAAAACGACGTTACGGCCTTTAGGGCCCAGTGTTACTTTAACTGCGTTTGCCAGAATATTTACGCCATTAACGATTTTCGCACGTGCGTCATCGCCAAAAATTACTTGTTTAGCTGCCATGTTATTTTCTCCGGAATCTTGAGGATTTCTGATTGCTTAGGAATACAGGAATTACTTCTGTACGATCGCGAAGATATCTTCTTCGCGCATGACCAGAACTTCGTTGCCGTCAACTTTGACAGCTTGGCCAGAGTATTTGCCGAACAATACGCGATCGCCAACTTTTACTTCGAGGGCGCGCACAGTGCCGTTATCTAATTGTTTACCTGTACCAACGGCTAATACTTCACCTTGATCTGGTTTTTCTGCTGCTGCGTCAGGCAGAACGATACCGGATGCAGTTTTTGTTTCTTGATCCAGACGTTTTACGATCAGACGATCATGCAGGGGACGAAGGTTCATACAAGCTCCTTTAAATTTGCGAGTAATTACGAGTGAATTCATTTTAAGCTGGGGAAAGACTTTGTTAGCACTCTCTCCCAACGAGTGCTAATTATATGGGCGAGGTGCTGGTATTTCAAGGACGAAAAAATGAAGATTTTTTTTTAATCTTTAAAAACAACGGCTTATCTTTATTTTTAAAATAGCAATTGCGAGTTTGCAACAACATATTTTGAACTGGTATCTAGTCTTAATGATAATTAATGACTCAGTGAAATTGTGAGTTTTTGTGAAGTGATCAAATTTCATCTCAAAAGAGTCCAAAATGCATACCTAAAAAAATTACATGCATGGTAGAGAGGACAGTTCTGCTTTTTATTGGAAGGGTATGCTTATCCGGATGATCAATTTGTTGTCGTAAAAAACTGTGCCTGATTCTAAATTCGTAGTTTGAATTGACATGCCTGTAATCCATGCCGGACGTCGGGAGTGAGTATGAAATTGTGGCATTGTTGTCGGATAATAGGGCTTTGGCTGATCCTGTCCCCAGGGTTGAGTTTTGGCATGTCGGTGACGTTCCTAAATCCGGGTAAATCAGATGAAGTCTACTGGGTTACCGCTGCCCATTGTATGTCTGCTGCCGCACATAGCCTAGGTGTTCAACTTGAAGTGCTCTATTCTGAGCGCGATCACCTGAAAACGCTGACATTCGCCAAAGAAATTGCTGCACGCCCAGTTTTAGCGCGACCTGATTATGTGATTCTCTCTAATGATTATGCCGTCGGCGTGGAAGCGATGCGCATTCTTGATGCTGCAAAAATTAAAACTTTTTTTGCTTATAGCGGTATTACTGATCCGCATGAACGTGAACTGGTTGGTGGTCCTCGACAGATCTACGAAGGATGGCTAGGCTCGCTAGAACCGAAATCCGAAGATGCAGGTTATCTGACTGCCCATGAACTGATACAGCGCGGTGAAGCGATGCATTTGTTTGGTCATGATGGCAAGTTGCACATGCTTGTGATTGCCGGAGACCGCTCGACCACGAGTTCCTTGAAGCGCAATAATGGTATGCGGCGCGCTCTTGCTGAAGCGCAAAATGTAGTGCTTGATCAGGAAGTTTATGGCGAATGGAGTCGTAGCAAGGCAAAAGTACAAAGTGAGTGGCTGTTTAAACGCTATCCTGGAAAACACTTGGTCTGGGCAGGTAATGATTTGATGGCGTTTGGTGCGATGGACAGTTGGCGTGCCATTGGCGGAGTGCCGGGTAAGGATGCACTTTTTAGCGGGGTAAATACCTCATCAGAAGCGTTGACTGCCATTGAGTCCGGTACGATGAGTGCTTTGGCTGGCGGACATTTTGTTGCTGGTGCATTTGCGTTAGTCATGCTGTACGACTATCACCATGGTAAGGATTTTGTCGACGAGGGACTGGAGCTGGAGCGCTCCATGTTTATTTTATTTGATCGAGAGAATGCACAACGTTTTGAAAGTTTGTTTGGTAAGTTGAATTTTGATCAAGTTGATTTTAAGAAATTTAGTAAAATATATCATCCTAGTTTGAAGAAATACGAATTTAGTTTCAAACAACTATTGATGCAAAGTGAAAAACAGAAATGAATCCAGCCACCCTTCAACCCATCGCGACCTTACTGATACGTCGTGTCTTTAAATGGGTGCTGCTGTGTGTTGTTGCATTCAGCAGTATTCAGGCATGGCTCAGCTATACCTCGATCGAGAAAAATTTTAATGCCGCTGTCAGAGATGTAGCCGATACCCACTTACCTTTATTGTCAGTCGCGATCTGGGATATCGAACCACAAGCAATACAGAAGCAAATTGGTCTAATTTTAAAAAACACCTCCATTGCTTATGTCTCTGTCAAAGCCAGTACGGGACAGAGTTTTGTTGGGGGTAACGTCAGTCTGATCGCAAGTGGCAAGCATGTGGCGTTTGATATCCCAGCGCCAGTCGACAATGCGGGGGTGGTAGGAACATTAGATCTGGTCGTTGATTCCAGTATTTTGCGCCGAGAGTTAATTCAAAGTTTTTTGATTGTCACGATCGAGGTGTTGCTGCTCGTAGTCCTCATCCTGACAGCAGTGGTAGCAATTTTGCGCCGTGATCTCGAACGTCCGATGCGTCAGCTCGCCACGTATGTCCGAAATATTCAGGCGGATCAGCTATCTAGTGACGTACAACTCCATTTGCCCATCGCGCATGCCTACAGTGAAATAGATCTTGTATTTGAAGGTTTTCAAATTATGCAGAACAGTATTAAACAGCATATTTTGAATCAGGATGCATTAGTGATGGAGCGTACAGGACAATTAGAAAAAGTAATGGAGTCGCTCAAGCAACTTTCTATCACAGATGGTCTGACGGAGTGTTATAACCGACAGTTATTCAATGAGCGTATGCCCGGCGAAATACAACGCGCTAACCGCTATGACAGAACGTTGTCTATCGTGTTTTGTGATATTGATTTTTTTAAGACAGTCAATGATCAATATGGTCATTCTGTTGGTGACAAAGTCTTGGTTGCTTTTGCGCATTGTTTGAAAGAAGAAATCCGCATCGACGTAGATTGGGTAGTTCGTTATGGCGGAGAAGAGTTTGTAGTGGTCTTACCGGAAACGCGTTTGGCTTGTGCCATTGCGGTTGCAGAGCGGATGCGTCGTCGCGTTGAAAACGAGCTGAAAGTCATCATCGCAGGCGGTGAAAGCTTAAAAATAACCGCGAGTTTTGGTGTGGCGCAAAAGACGGAGACGGATAATATCGACAGTCTTGTCAATCGCGCAGATGAATGGCTTTACGCCGCTAAAACTGGGGGCCGTAATCAGGTTCGCCCCAAGAAATCTGTTTGAGAGAAGCCTGTTTGTGTTTGACTAGTGGCACCAATGCGTAGAGGATCACAGACATTAGAAAAAAGCCTTGCATTAGATGGATGCAAGGCTTTTGTTTTTTCTAACAAGGAAAAGCAATCTTATACAGCGCTGCTCGTTTCACCTTGATGATTACTATCGATTTGAACGGATTCTTTTTTGCAATGCGGGCATGATTTTCCTGGTATGTACCAAGGAGATAACTGTTCGCGTGGCGTGATTACCGCGCGGCATGCAAAGCATTGCTTGGTGTCAGTTGCTTCGAGCTTAGGGTTCAAGGCGGTGCGATAGTCGAACACGAAGCAGTCACCATGATAATGGTCGCCACCGACTTCTTCAAAATATTTCAGAATACCGCCTTCGAGCTGATATACATCGTTGAAGCCGATATTTTGCATATGGATGGCCGCTTTTTCACAACGGATACCGCCGGTACAAAAAGTGACTACTGTTTTATCATTCAATGCATCGCGATTTGCTTCAATGACAGCTGGGAACTCGGTGAATTTAGCAATACGGTAGTCAATCGTATTGTCAAAAGTACCAACGTCCACTTCAAAATCGTTGCGTGTATCCACCATGACAACGGGTTTGCCATTGTCATCGTGTCCCTGATCGAGCCAGCGTTTTAAGGTTTTCGGTTCTACAAACGGCGCGCGTCCTTCTTCAGGCTTGATCAACGGCATGCGCATGGTGATGATTTCTGATTTCAGTTTCACCAGTAATTTGGTGAACGGCTGGCGATCCGAAAAGCTCTCTTTGGCAACGATATCGGCAAAGCGCGGGTCAGTATGGAGCCAATCCATGTAAGCATCAATTTCATGACGTAATCCCGCCAGGAACATATTGATGCCCTCAGGGGTCAATAATATGGTGCCTTTGAGATTGAGTTCTTTACATTTATCGATAAACGCCTGGCGCTTTTCAGCGGTGTCATTAAACGTGATAAATTTATAAGCTGAGATATTAACGTAGGGCGTGTCAGGGGAAAGTGTTGCTACCGGCATAATATGTAATTCAGTAAGTCATTGATTTGGCAGAATTATAGTTGAAAATGCCCACAAATTGCTCAATCCTTTTCAATCGCTGGTGCAGCAAGTAGCATATCTACGTGTGGAATATCATCCTCTAGATACATCTCGCTGACGGTCTCAAAGCCAAAGCTACCATAAAATTTTTCCAGATAGGCTTGCGCACCAATGCGTATCGCTGCGTTGGGATAGAGATCACGTAAAGCAGCGATGCTATTACTGATTAGTAATTTCCCAATACCGCTGCCGCGCCATTTTTTACCGCTCAGGACGCGACCGATCGACGGTTCTGTAAAACTGAGTCCAGCTGGAACAATGCGGGTATAAGCAGCGACTTCGCCTTCTGGACCCCAGGCGATGAGGTGATGGCACTGCGGATCTTTTCCATCGATATCCTGATAGGGGCAAGCTTGTTCTAGTATGAACACGGCACAACGTGCTGCATAGATTTCGTGTAACTGTAGGTTAGTCAGTTCAGAAAATGGAACGCATTGCCATTGCAATTGCAATTGAGACGCTGATGTCATGTTAAGTTCAATGGTTTGTTATAGGAACTATGCAAAACCATTGTGGTGGTGTCGCATAGCGCCTATGTTAAATGAGGCGTAGCCGTGAAAGTGTCAATGAGCCTGCATTACAGCTACATTTGTTTGAATAAATGCGCGTATACACGGCTGACAGTGAGTTTGTCTTCACTATTTTTTAATGTTAGCGTGATTTTACCAGCTTCATCTTTGTGTGCCATCTTTACTCGTTTGACATTCACGACGGTGCTACGATGAATTTGCCAGAACAGGCTGCTATCAAGCTGGGGGAGTAGCTCACGCAGGCTACTGCGTATCAGAGAAGAATGTTCGGCTGTCACAACATTAATGTATTTATCTGTTGCTTCGAAATAGATCACTTCTTCGACAGGAATGAGCCGTATATTGTTCCCAACGGCAGCGCGAATGACGGCTAATTTTTCTGCTACGGGTATATTTTGTGCCCCAGTTTGAGGATGGGCGATTTGATGAAGCTCTCTCAATTGGGCAATGACACGCTCCAGTTCGCTCTCTGGATTGCGTTGATCGCTCGTGTTTGGAACGCGCGCTTGAAAATGCGATTGAAGGCGTCGCACTGTTTTTTGTAAACGTTCTTCGCTCACAGGTTTGAGCACATAATCCACGGCGCACGTTTCAAATGCTTTGATCGCAAATTCGTCATAGGCGGTTACATAGACGATCATTGGGAATGGTTGCTCTGCAGGCCATTCTTCCGCTAATTCCTGTGCGACCTCCAGACCTGTCTTTCCTGGCATTTTAATATCGAGAAAAAGTACATCAGGTAAGCGGTCGAGCGCTGTGTGAACTGCCTCAATACCGTTCTCAACGACATTTGAGAGGTCAAGTTCGGGCCATAATCTGCCGAGCATACGCTGCAAGGTCAAGGCTAAAATGGGTTCATCTTCTGCGATTAAGGCTTTGATAGTTGGCTGCTGATTGATCATGAATAATAATCCGTCTCTATACAAACTAGGCTGTCTCAGGCTGAGAGGGGGAGAGTGACGATGGCCACAGCACCTTCAGGTACATGAGACATCAGACTAAATGCTGCCTTTTCACCAAATAATGCGAATAGTCGCTCTCGAATGTTGGCATTGCCAACTTGGGTAGACTCTGTGGAAAAAGGGACGTCTTGATAATTAAACGGCAATCCCAGACCTGTATCACGCACTTCCAGTCTCAACGAATCAGCTTCTTTGCTGGCGCTGATATTGATGGTCCCGCCCTCGATCTTGGGTTCAAGACCATGTTTGATCGCATTCTCAACCAAAGGTTGTAGAAGCATCGGCGGGATCTTCTCTTGTTCAAGTTCGAGCGGTAAGTTGAGCGTGTAGCGCAGGCGTTTACCCATGCGGATAGCGATCAAATCAAGGTAGGCTTCAATCAAGATGAATTCTTGTTTTAAGCATGTGTTCTCTGCACGAGATGTGCTCAGAGTCGCTCGCAAATACACAATCAACTGCGTCAACATGTGTTGTGCGCGCTCAGGATCAATGGCAATTAAACCTTGTAAGTTGGCCAGTGTGTTAAACAACATATGTGGCTCAATTTGCGCCTGCAGTAATTGGAGTTGCGCCTGCATTGCCTGGCGTTCTATGGCGGCAGTCCGGGCTTTTTCTTTTTCTGCGTTGGCAATGAGTTCCGCTATTTTTATTTTGTTCCAGAACGACCATGTTGCAACCACGCTGATGAGGCAAGTGAGCGCGACAAACGCAGATATAAATCTACTTTGGAAACGTAAAACACTCGTGATCGGATAAGAAAATAACGTCGCAGCAATCATGGAGCCGAAAACAAATCCGATTGGTGCTAAAACGATGCTGAGTAGATAAAACGCGAGCATCGTTGGTGGTGTCGCCCGCCATAAGTAATAGCTTACGCTACGAATGAGGACATAGCAGCAAAGGCCGATTGCATTCGAAAAAACCCAATTTTCAAAAATTGAACTGCCATTTCGCAGGACAAAAGTCACCAGCAAAGTACAGAATAAATTGATAAGCAGTAACCTAGGTATTTCGCTGATTAATTTTCTCAGCAAACTATGTGGGATTACCTGCAATGACCGCTGCCATTGATTGCTGAGTTGTTGAACGAGGCCCATGATGCGTCTGTTTTCATTGTTTGCTGGATTAAGATGTCAGAAGAGTATGAGTCTATCCATGCAAAACGCAAGTCAATGGCGACAATGTGTCTTATTTTGTCGCCAAACGTGTGCAGCATGGCGGGAAACGCACTCACGATATATGAGGTCTTTCCCGGGCGTTAGCAGAGGGGAAGACGTTCAACACAATACTATGAGTCGACGTTGCTCAGATGATGTGCTTTTCTTTGAGCGAAGCTAACTGATTTGCGTCGTAATTTAAAAGACGCTGTAATACCGAGTCTGTGTGCTGTCCGAGCAGTGGTGGTGCACTGGCGTAATTGATGGGCGTAGCAGATAGCTTCATCGGACTGGCAACGAGCTTGACTGTGCCTGCAGTCGGGTGGGGTAGGTCGATTTGCATCTGTCGCGCCTTTACCTGTGGATCCTCAAATACTTCATTAAGCTTGTTGATTGGGCCGCAAGGGACACCTGCCGTTTCCAGAAGTATCAGCCAATCTGCCTTGGTTTTCAGTTTTACCATATCGGCTAAGATCGGCACCAAGGTATCTCGGTGTTGTACGCGGGCAGGGTTGGTGCTAAAACGCGGATCTTCAGCCAGTTCCGAGCGACCACCGGCGTGCACAAATTTCTTGTACTGACCGTCGTTACCAGCGGCGACGATGATGTGGCCATCGGCGGTCGCGAAGGTCTGATAAGGCACAATATTCGGATGGGCATTGCCCCAGCGTTTCGGCGGATTGCCCGTTGTGAGGTAGTTCATATTCATGTTTGCCAGCATGGCTACTTGCACGTCCAGCAAGGCCATATCAACGTACTGACCTTCACCGGTACGGTCGCGATGGGTGAGGGCAGCCATGACAGCGATCGTGGCATACATGCCGGTCATCAGATCGGTAATTGCAATCCCTGCTTTTTGCGGTCCGCCGCCAGGTAAATCATCCCGTTCACCCGTGAGCGACATAAAGCCACCCATTCCTTGTACGATAAAGTCATAGCCAGCACGATGTGCATACGGGCCATCCTGACCAAAGCCGGTGATTGAGCAATAGACCAGATCAGGCTTCACCTGACTGAGCGATTCGTAGTCGAGGCCATATTTTTTCAACTGACCGACCTTGTAATTTTCCAGTACCACGTCAGAAATTGCTGCTAGCTCTCGGATAATAGCTTGCCCCTCTGGTGTCGCAATGTCGACCGTGATCGCTTGTTTGCTGCGATTGGCGGCCAGATAATACGCGGCTTCAGTGGTGCTGTTGCCGTCGCCATCTTTCAGATAAGGAGGCCCCCAACTCCGCGTATCATCGCCACAACCAGGACGTTCAACTTTGATGATTTCTGCGCCAAGATCAGCCAGATTTTGGGCACACCATGGACCAGCCAAAACACGGGTTAAATCGAGTACCCGGATATGGCCTAATGCAGTTTTAGGTAATGAGCTTGTCGTCATCTTCGTTTATCCTAGTGGTTTAGAACTGACGCAAAATCGCTTCAGCGACGTGCATGAGTTTTATTGTTATTCATTATTATTTTTCAGGAGAGCAGTATGTGGCCCTATCCTAAAGTTATTGCCCACAGAGGCGGCGGTACCTTGTCACCAGAGAATACACTGGCAGCGATGCAGTGTGGGCTGGATTATGGATTTGCTGCGGTGGAGTTTGATGTCATGTTATCAAAAGATGGCATCCCTGTGCTGATGCATGACCCCGAATTTGGGCGAACCATTCACGGCATCGGAAGCGTCGCAGCGACGACGGCGGCAGATTTGGCAATCATGGACGCAGGCGCTTGGTTCTCAGATAAGTTCATTGGCGAGAGAGTGCCATCTTACGAAGAAGTGGTCAGATTTTGCCGGCAGCATGGCATCTGGATGAATGTCGAAATCAAGCCTGTACCGGGATTTGAAGAGGAAACCGGACGGGTTGTAGCAGCGATGACAGCGGCGTTGTTTGCTGACGTCAGTGTGACCGATTTGTCACACCTGCCTTTGTTCTCATCGTTTGAATTTCCTGCGTTGATGGCGGCTAAGCATGCAGCGCCGAACATCCCGCGTGGTTTTTTAATGGATGAAGTGACCCCTGAATGGCGCGCTCAAATGCAAGAATTAGCTGCTTGCGCTCTGCATACCAATCATCGGCATTTAACCCCAGAAGTAGCGCGCGAGATTAAAGATGCGGGTTACGGCTTGTTTTGTTACACCGTCAATACCCCTGAACGTGCAAAAGAAATCTTGTCATGGGGTGTGGATGCGTTTTGTACTGACCGATTAGATCTGATCCCTGCGGATTTTTAAATCTCTGCTTGCATGCGCGTGCAAATGTATCAGTGACTGTTGTTTCGTTGGCTAATAGGTCAAAATTGTAACGAAATTTTGTGTAAAAGATAGTATTTTTCCACAAATAGTTGTATTTTTTGACACCGGATTGCGATGCCTGCGCCTGACGAGCTATTTGCCGCTTCATTGCTGATGTTGTACTTAATTTATACCGTATAATCGAAAATTAGACCATTTTTAAGCTTAGCCATCTCAATTTATGAACTCGTCAGAAATCCGCGATAAATTCCTTAGCTTTTTTGAATCAAAAGGCCACAGCCGTGTCCGTTCTTCTAGTCTGATTCCAGGCAACGACCCTACTTTATTGTTTACCAACTCAGGTATGGTGCAATTTAAGGACGTATTCCTGGGACAGGACAAGCGTTCTTACAGTCGTGCTACGACAGCACAACGTTGCGTACGTGCAGGCGGTAAGCACAATGATCTGGAAAACGTGGGCTACACAGCACGTCACCACACCTTTTTTGAAATGTTAGGTAACTTCTCGTTCGGTGATTATTTCAAAAAAGAAGCAATTCACAACGCGTGGGAACTGTTGACCGTTGTGTATGGTTTGCCAAAAGAAAAGCTGACCGTCACCGTGTACCAGGAAGACGACGAAGCCTACGAGATCTGGAAAACGGAGATCGGCGTGCCTGTTGAGCGCATCATCCGTATCGGTGATAACAAAGGCAGTCGTTACGCATCTGATAATTTTTGGCAAATGGCTGATACAGGTCCTTGCGGTCCGTGTACAGAAATTTTCTATGATCATGGCTCTGACATTTGGGGCGGTCCACCGGGATCTGCGGAAGAAGATGGCGATCGTTTCATTGAAATCTGGAACCTCGTGTTCATGCAATTTAACAAGGATGAAGCCGGTGTCTTGCATCCACTGCCAAAACCATGCGTCGATACCGGTATGGGTCTGGAACGTCTGTCTGCAGTATTGCAACACGTTCATTCGAACTACGAAATTGATACTTTCCAGAACCTGATCAAGGCTGCTGCCCGTGAAACTGGTTGTACTGATTTAGCGAATAACTCCTTACGCGTTATCGCTGATCACATTCGTTGTGCTAGCTTCTTGATCGTTGATGGCGTCATTCCAGGTAACGAAGGCCGTGGCTATGTGCTGCGCCGTATTACCCGTCGTGCACTGCGCCACGGACATAAATTAGGCCAAAGTCAGCCATTCTTCTACAAGCTCGTCGCTGATCTCGTCAACGAAATGGGCGGTGCTTATCCGGAACTGGCTGATGCAGCAGACCGCGTTGCTGAAGTGATCAAGCAAGAAGAAGAACGTTTCGGCGAAACGCTGGAACACGGTATGAAAATCCTCGAAGCCGCATTGACAAAAGAGACAAATCAGCTCGATGGTGAGACCGCTTTCACCCTTTACGATACTTACGGTTTCCCATTGGATCTGACGGCAGACATCTGCCGTGAACGCCATGTTGTACTGGACGAAGCAGGCTTCAACGCTGCAATGGAAGTACAACGTGAAAAAGCCCGTAAAGGCGGTAAATTCAAGATGGCTGCGGCGATTGAATACAGCGGTGATAAAACAACGTTTGTCGGCTACGAACAGTTACAACACGAAGCGAAAATTGTCGCTTTGTATGTCGATGGTAGCCCAGTCAATGAAGTCAAGGCAGGTCAGCAGGCGATTGTCGTTCTCGATACGACCCCATTCTATGCAGAATCAGGCGGTCAGTGCGGCGACTCCGGCGTATTGGTTGGTAGCGATGGCGCGGTGTTTGAAGTCAGTGACACACTCAAAGTACAAGCTGATGTGTTTGGCCATCACGGCGTCCTGAAATCAGGTACGTTGACGATTGTACAAAGCGTTAAAGCAGAAGTAGCGACAGAGATTCGCGCGCAGACGATGCGCAACCACTCAGCAACTCATTTGATGCACAAAGCGCTACGCGAAGTCCTTGGTAGCCATGTTGCACAGAAGGGCTCTTTGGTTGACGTTGAAAAAACACGTTTTGACTTTAGCCACAATGCGCCAATGACGGCTGATGAAATCCGTCAGGTAGAAACGATTGTCAATCGTGAGATACTGGCTAACGTTGCTACTCGTGCGCAGTTGATGGCGTTTGATGATGCAGTGAAGCATGGTGCGATGGCCTTGTTTGGTGAAAAATACGGCGACGAAGTTCGCGTATTAGATATCGGTTCTTCACGTGAATTGTGCGGTGGTACTCACGTATCACGCACTGGCGACATCGGCTTGTTTAAGATTGTTGCTGAGGGTGGCGTCGCTGCCGGCATCCGCCGTGTTGAAGCGGTGACAGGGGAGGTCGCATTGAACCTGGTGCAGACACTTAATAACCGTGTAAACGAAGCTGCTGCTGCATTAAAAGCACAGCCTGAAGAATTGACAGTACGTATTTCTCAGGTTCAGGACCACGTGAAAGCACTGGAAAAAGAACTGGCATCCTTGAAGTCCAAAATGGCGTCCAGTCAGGGTGATGATCTGGTCTCGCAAGCAGTCGATGTTAAAGGCATTAAAGTATTGGCAGCAGTGCTCGAAGGTGCTGACGTGACTGCGTTGCGCGAAACCATGGATAAGCTGAAAGACAAACTGAAAACAGCCGCTATTGTTCTGGCATCCGTCGTTGACGGTAAAGTAAGTCTGATTGCTGGCGTGACAGCCGATAGCACCTCAAAAATCAAAGCGGGTGAGTTGGTTAATTTCGTTGCACAGCAAGTTGGTGGTAAAGGTGGTGGGCGCCCAGATATGGCACAGGCTGGTGGTACTGAGCCTGCAGGCTTATCTCAGGCATTGGCGAGTGTGAATGAATGGATTAACGGAAAATTATGATCCACGTACGTCGCGCAGAAGTCTCTGATGCGGCCCAGATCCAACGGGTCTATGCAAGTGCCGGTGCTTATGCTGGCAGCTTGCAACTACCGCACCCCTCAGTCGAAATGTGGCAAGAGCGTTTGCGACAGAGTAGTTCTGAAGATACGTTGCTCGTCGCGGTTAGCGATGGGGCAATTGTTGGTACAGGTGGCTTGCGTCTAGAGACCAAGCAGCGACGTTCACATGTGGCAACCCTCAGAACCGGTGTTGCAGATTCTTTCACCGGTCGCGGTGTAGGCACTGCTCTACTGACTGAACTATTAAATTTGTCTGATAATTGGCTGCACGTTTTACGTGTTGAGTTGACGGTATTTTGTGATAACGCGGCGGCCATTCATCTTTATAAAAAATTTGGATTCGAGATCGAAGGAACGCACAAGGCGCACGCCTTGCGCAATGGACGCTTTGCAGACTCTTATTCAATGGCGCGTCTGCACCCGCAGCAACCACTCATCCCAGCGCGTGAAACCTGATGGAAATACGATTTTGCCCAGTTTGTGCCACTGATTTAGTGTTACGCATCGACGAACAAGACGCCCAAAAAAAACGCCTTAGCTGTCCTGAAGGACATTGGACGCATTGGGATAACCCCTTACCAGTATTAGCTGCGCTCGTCGAGATTGAAGGCAAAATGCTGCTGGCGCGAAATGTCGCTTGGCCAGAAAAAACCTTTGCTTTAATCACTGGCTTTATGGAGCGCGATGAAACCCCAGAACAAGGGATTGCGCGTGAACTCAAAGAAGAAACTAATCTAGATGCCACCGAAATTAACCTGATCGGTGTGTACGAGTTCATCAAAAAAAATGAAGTCATCATCGCGTACCATGTCAAAGCCACTGGCGAAATTCGTCTATCGGAAGAATTAGTCGACTATCGCTTGGTCGACCCCGAAAAACTCAGGCCTTGGAATGCCGGCACCGGTCATGCAGTGGCTGATTGGATGCGCTCACGAGGCTATCAGCCTGTCTATTTCGAGTGGCCAACTGGTTAATTAATCCAGTTTGATGTTAAAAAAATATTTTTTTGCTTGGTTTTGGTGCGTTAAATTTACATTCATTTAATAAAATGTTGTTAGTGTGTTGCGTTGCACCATCCCGAAGAAAAATCCGGTAGAATTGGTGCATCATATGTTTTGCGAATGAACTTATTTCATTTGCTGCTACAGGAAAAATCATGCAATTCAACAAAGAACTGGATGCACGCGGACTTAATTGTCCATTGCCCATTTTAAAAACAAAAAAAGCACTCGCAGAGATGATTACCGGTGAGGTACTGCATGTGCTGGCGACTGACCCAGGTTCAGTACGCGACTTTAAGGCGTTTTCCAAACAAACCGGCAACGAATTGCTGGCACATCAGGAAAACACCAATGAATTTGAATACTTTATAAAACGAAAATAATCAGCTTCACGTTTTTTGGTTTCTATTATTCAGATTTGTTCTGACTTTTCAGTGCTACTAAAACCCGCAATCTTGTTTGCGGGTTTTTTTATGTCTCAACGGTGATAGTTGATCAGTGCGAAGATGTCATCGTTTCTTCAATCAGATACATCAATCCACGGACGACATATCGAACCGTCCTCTAAGTAAAGCCCCGTCGGATGCATGACCGGCCATTGACGACTTATCCGCATTGGGATGGGCAATTTGCGTAACTTGGTTTATCCTGCTCCCAAGATTTATTGACATGCATCTCACCCTTGCCAATGACGACCATTCTCACACCTGAAATTTCAATACGTACCTATGGATCTTCGCCAGGAAGTCATACGCACGATTATTTTCAGGTGTTATGGAGTCTGGATGGCACGCTGGAGCTTGAAATTGAAGGGCGAGGGTTGCGGCTGTCGGCGGGCGCCGGCATTATTATTGCGCCAAATGAGCGCCATGATTTTGAATCTCACGATACCAATCGCAGTCTTGTTTTGAATACGTCCAACCAAGAGTGGGCGGCGCGACAACGACAGCCTGTTTCTGTCTCAGCAGTGGACCATCTCGCACGATTTATCTCGGAGTCTATTTCACGTCAGTTACCGGTTTCTTATGAAATGAGCACGCTGCTGCTGGAGCAAAGCTGGGGGTATACGGAAGCGCCGCGACGCGTGCGCAGACAGATCGACTGGCTAACATTGAAACGTTGGGTTGTAGGGCGTCTTTCGCAGTCACTGCGTATCGTTGACCTAGCTGATCATGTCTGTCTGAGTCAAAGCCAATTTCGTGCCCGTTGCTACGCTGAGCGTGCCCTCAGCCCGCAGCAGTGGCTGACACGGATACGGTATGAGCAGGTGCTGCTCCTGCGCTCGCAGGGACTGAGTGTCTCCGAAGTCGCACACCGCGTTGGCTATGATTCACCCTCGGCAATGACGGCAGCGATGCGAAAACTGCATGTCCCGACTCAAGCTTGATAAGTGTAGCGACCGCAATATCAGCGAAACGCGACGATAGACAAGCGCTACAGCAAGCGTTGGGTCGGTTACACTAAATACCTATGAAATCTGACCTTCTTGCACTTTCTGCGATCGCCCTTTGGGCGAGCCTCGCTGCGCTTGGTGTGACTCTGTCACACGTCCCTCCATTTTTACTCACGGGTATTGCCCTGATTATAGGTAGTTTGATTGCACTCCCATTATCTGGCTTTCGCCTTTCTGCATGGCGAGTGCCGCTACCCACCTTGCTCTTGGGCGTATACGGTTTATTTGGTTTTCACCTGTTGTTTTTTATTGCGTTGCGTAATGCACCGGCCGTTGAGGCTAATCTGATCAATTATCTGTGGCCACTTGGCATGGTCGTATTGGCGCCGCTGTTTCTTCCGGAGGCAACGTTATCCCGTTCGCACCTTGCGGCGGCATTGCTGGGATTTGCTGGTGCTGCCGTTGCCATTATTGGGCGTCACAGCGGCGGTGCGTTGGCTGGAGAATTCCATTCAGGATATGTGTTTGCCTTCGGCTCTGCGTTTATCTGGGCAACTTATTCTTTGGGCTCTAGGCGGGTGCCTTACTTTGATACGGCAGCTGTCGGCAGTTTTGCGGCCTTGTCGGGATCGCTATCTCTGGGATGTCACTTTTTATTTGAACCTGCCACTAACTTGACGTCATCAGATCTTTGGCGGATTGCCATTTTAGGCTTAGGTCCATTGGGTGGGGCGTTCTTTCTGTGGGATGCTGCAATCAAGCACGGGGATCCGCGGCGGATTGCCATATTTGCATTTCTTACTCCTTTGCTGTCGACTGTCGTTGTGGTGATCTCAACGCAGCAGTCCTTTTCAGTCAATATTGTAATCTCAGCAGCAATGATTATTGCAGCTGCAGAATGGGGGCGCAGGGCCACGAAGTAGGCTAGATGGGTCTCTCAGTAGGCTCGCTGGATGATTTGGCCTAACTTTTGGGTAAGATGCGCCAAGTCGGCATGCGCTACACATCGCTGACGCTCTTGATTTGTAGTTGACATTGATCGAGAAACCCATAAAAAGATATCTAATTAATAATTCGTAGTCTAGAAAGTAGATTTTCGGGGTCCGTACAGCGCATTTAGGCAATTAGCTCTAGCATGATTTAGAATAAAAAAGGAACGATCGTGCTAAATTATGCAAAATGTTCTTCATTTCGATTTATAATCAACATGATTTACGTATACGTCAATTTGACCGTTTGACTTGTTGCACTTGATTGCCAAGTTTGAATGTTAGTGCACGCTATCCTGATGAAAGGATTAGTATGCAGTGTTGGTCAGATGAAGCGTCACCCAGTTTTAGATTTAGCATTACACCCAAATAGCAACACCCTCAGTATCCCGAAAATTAGCTCATAAAGGCAGAACTATGAAAGTCCTGGTACCAGTCAAACGAGTAGTCGATTACAACGTCAAAGTGCGCGTCAAATCTGATGGCACAGGCATGGATATCGCCAACGTCAAAATGTCGATGAATCCTTTCGACGAAATCGCAGTGGAAGAAGCAACACGTCTGAAAGAATCCGGCGCTGTTACTGAAGTCGTCGCTGTCTCCTGCGGCGTAGCGCAGTGCCAAGAAACTCTGCGTACAGCCATGGCCATTGGTGCCGATCGCGGTATTCTGGTTGAAAGCGATGCAGAATTGCAGCCGCTGGCAGTTGCTAAGTTGCTCAAAGCATTGGCCGATAAAGAACAACCACAATTGATCATTCTCGGTAAACAAGCGATTGATGATGACTGCAATCAGACTGGTCAAATGCTGGCTGCCTTGTTGGGCTGGCCACAAGCAACCTTCGCTTCTAAAGTGACTATTGCTGACGGTAAAGCAACGGTGACACGCGAAGTTGACGGTGGTCTGGAAACATTGTCCCTGACGCTGCCAGCAATCATCACCACTGACTTGCGTTTGAACGAGCCACGTTATGTGACGTTGCCAAACATCATGAAAGCCAAGAAAAAACAATTGGACAACGTGAAACCTGCAGATCTGGGCGTTGACGTGACATCCCGCGTCAAGACCTTGAAGGTTGCAGAACCAGCAAAACGTAGCGCCGGCGTGATCGTTCCTGACGTTGCTACCCTGGTTTCTAAACTGAAAAATGAAGCGAAAGTGGTCGGTTAATTTTTACCGTTCATTTTTGTGATTTCTCAGATTGCCTGAAAAAATTTTACGAATAATTTTTCACCAGAATAACTTTGCTGGTGATCTACCAAGTGGAAAACATCATGACTACACTCGTCATCGCTGAACACGACAACGCTAGCCTCAAGGGCAGCACATTAAACACGATCACTGCTGCATCACAATGCGGCGGCGATGTTCACGTTCTGGTTGCTGGTTTCAATGCTGGCGCAGTTGCGCAAGCTGCTGCACAAGTTGCAGGCGTGAGCAAAGTATTGCACGCTGATGCCGCATATTTTGCGGATGGTCTGGCAGAAAACGTGGCTGAGCAAGCACTAGCCATCGCTAGTGGCTACACGCATATCCTGGCTCCAGCAACTGCCTACGGCAAAAACATTCTGCCACGCGTTGCGGCTAAACTCGACGTGTCACAAATTTCTGAAATCACGAAAGTTGATTCTCCAGATACCTTCGAGCGTCCAATCTACGCTGGTAACGCGATCGCCACTGTGCAATCCACAGATGCAGTCAAAGTGATCACTGTCCGTACAACAGGTTTTGATGCTGCTGCAACAGGTGGTTCTGCTGCCGTTGACGTTATCGCAGCTGTTGCTGATTCTGGCAAATCTGCTTTTGTCTCCCGTGAAGTAGCGAAGTCTGATCGTCCAGAGCTGACTGCTGCGAAAATCATCGTTTCCGGTGGTCGCGGTATGGGTTCTGCTGATGCGTTCAAAGTATTGGAACCATTGGCAGACAAACTGGGTGCGGCGATGGGTGCATCCCGTGCTGCGGTTGACGCCGGTTTTGTACCAAATGACTGGCAAGTTGGTCAGACAGGTAAGATTGTGGCGCCTCAGCTGTATATCGCTGTCGGTATCTCCGGTGCGATTCAGCATCTGGCCGGTATGAAAGATTCCAAAACAATCGTTGCCATCAATAAAGATCCAGAAGCACCGATTTTCTCTGTGGCTGACTATGGCATCGTTGGCGATCTGTTTGAAATCGTTCCACAACTGGTTGCAGAGTTGGGCTGATAGGTCATGCTTTATTAGCTCTTCGTTCGTGATTACGATGTTGAGCTGAACGGGACAGAATCAGTAGTTTGTCGCTTCATGAGCAGCAATGCGTTGTAGCAGTGACACATTGCCGATTCTGTCTTTTTTTACGTTCGTAAGGTTGTTGTACGTATGAGATGCCATCATGGCCGACACAAAATCGTTTTATGTTTATTCTGACGCGGACCTAGTCACCAGAGACTGATCAGTATCAGCGCGATGCAGAACAATTTTGTTTCTGTCATATCTACTTTTGGGGAAATGCTATGAGTTATGTTGCACCAGTAAAAGACATGTTGTTCGCGATTAATGAACTCGCAGGCTTGTCTGCAGTGAACGCGTTGCCAGGTTGTGAAGATGCAACTGCCGAAACCGTTGAGGCAGTGCTTGAAGAAAATGCAAAATTTGCTGGCGAAGTTGTTGCTCCACTGAACTGGGAAGGCGATAAAGCACCTAGCTACTGGCAAGATGGTCAAGTATTTACGACCAAAGGTTTTAAAGAAGCGTTTAAATTATTTGGTGAAGCTGGCTGGCAAGGCGTGCAGCATCCACAAGAGTTTGGCGGACAAGGGTTGCCAAAACTGGTTGCCACACCATGTATCGAAATGCTCAATTCCGCCAGTATTTCATTTGCGCTCTGCCCATTGCTGACCGATGGCGCAATCGAAGCCTTGCTCACAGCAGGTAGTGATGAGCAAAAAGCGATTTATCTAGAAAATCTCATCTCTGGCAAATGGACAGGTACGATGAACCTGACTGAACCACAAGCCGGATCAGATCTGGCAATGGTACGTAGCCGTGCTGTGCCACAAGGAGATGGTACGTACAAAGTTTTCGGTACAAAAATTTTCATTACCTACGGTGAACATGATATGGCAGAAAATATCGTTCATTTGGTCCTAGCACGTACGCCAGATGCACCTGAAGGCGTCAAAGGTATTTCTTTGTTTATCGTTCCTAAGTTCCTGGTCAATGCAGACGGTAGCCTGGGTGCGCGCAATGATGCACATTGCGTATCTATCGAACACAAACTTGGTATCAAAGCCAGTCCGACAGCCGTATTGCAATTCGGTGATCATGGTGGTGCGATCGGTACCTTAGTCGGCGAAGAAAACCGCGGCTTGGAATACATGTTCATCATGATGAACGCCGCCCGTTTTGGTGTTGGTATGCAAGGTATCGGCGTTGCAGAACGCGCTTATCAAAAAGCAGTTCAATATGCACGTGACCGTGTCCAGTCACGCGACCTCGCAGGTTCAGCAGGTCCTGTAGCGATTATTCATCATCCAGACGTACGTCGTATGCTGATGTCCATGCGTGCACAAACTGAAGGCGCACGTTCTCTCGCGTATGTTGCCGCAGCCCTGAGCGATATCGCACATCACCACGCCGATGCCGAAACGCGTAAAGCCAATCAGGCAGTGTACGAATATCTCGTGCCTATCGTCAAAGGCTGGTCAACTGAAATGTCCCTTGACGTCACTTCCACGGGTGTGCAAGTGCACGGTGGTATGGGCTTTATCGAAGAAACAGGCGCCGCACAACATTATCGCGACGCGAAGATCCTGACGATCTATGAAGGTACAACCGCCATTCAGGCAAATGATCTGGTTGGACGTAAAACCGTTCGTGATGGTGGCGCCACCGCCAAAGCGCTGATCGCACAAGTACGTGCAGTTGAAGCAGAGTTGGCCGCAGCCGGCACACCAGATCTGCTGGCAATTCAAGCGCAACTCACCCTCGGTTCAGCAGCCTTGGAAGAAGTGGTTAACTATATCTTGGCTAATATCAAGCAAGACATTAAAGCCGTCTTTGCAGGCAGCGTTGTTTACCTGAAACTCGCAGGTATCGTGTTGGGTGGCTGGCAAATGGCGCGTGCAGCATTAATTGCACACAAAAAACTGCAAGCAGGTGAGGGTGATGCCGCGTTCTATCAGGCAAAAATCGTGACAGCGCGTTTCTTTGCTGATCATATTTTGTCGGCGGCGCAAGGATTGAGCTCGGCGATCGTGAATGGCAGCGCAGGCGTATTAGGCCTTCCTGTCGATCAATTCTAATACGGACGTCCGAAAGCCGCCTAGGCTGCGTTATGGATCTTCGCGGCATGCCCGGAAACATAAAAGACCTGTAGAGTTTTACTCCGCAGGTCTTTTTTTTTATCTTCAATGATTGATCGTTTGATGTTTACCCGTAAGCGCCGCCCGTATAAAACAGATCAAAAGCGCGTGCAATAGTGCCAATGAGGGCGATGGCGCCGAAGCCGACTGTCAGCACTAGAATTAAGGCGAGTGGCCAAGATGATTCGCTTTGGTATTCTGAATGTGGATTGTGTAGTGCATCCCATTTTTCGTCAGGTGTTAAGCCAATGATTAAGGATTCTAGTAATGCAACTAAAAACGACAACACCAGAACACTATAAGTAACCAGTCCAGGTTGTCCGAAAAACACATGGCTGGCGATCAGTGAGATGGGCAATGAGATAAAATGCAGCCAGCCCCACTTATCTCGTTTGCCATACATGTAAAACCGATGTCCGCCAATGCCGCCAGTGAGTACAGCGAGCAAGGTGGCGGTCGTTTTGTTCTTATGTGTCGACGTCATTAAAGTGCGTTTCAGAGTGAATGCAGAGTGCTGATTGTAGCGCGATGTCTCTGCTGTAGGCGAAAAGCATACGCTTATCGTCGATATCGTTGATAATCCTTGCGTGTTTTGTTTTAAGCGGGCTATAATCTACAGCTTTTTCCGCGTTTAGAACATTTTTTGGAAATATTATGGTCGTTATTCGTTTAGCTCGTGGTGGCGCAAAAAAGCGTCCTTTTTACAACATCGTTGCAACTGATTCCCGTAATCGTCGCGATGGTCGCTTTATCGAGCGTATCGGTTTTTACAATCCAGTAGCAACTGGTAATGCAGAATCCGTACGTGTTGCAGCTGACCGTCTGGCTTACTGGCAAGGCGTAGGCGCTCAATTGTCTCCGGCAGTTGCACGTCTGGTTGCTCAAGCTGGTAAAGCAGCAGCTTAATAGTTTGCCCGCGATGTCAGTAGGAGTCGATGTTCCTGAAGATTTAGTCTTGGTTGGCTACGTCTCGGGAGCATTTGGTATTCACGGTTGGGTAAAGATTCGTCCTTACTCAGCAGATGCCGACGCTATGCTGTCCTCCAAAACCTGGTGGATAGATAAGCCTGAGTTGCGTACGATTGATCGCATGGAAGCAAAAATCCACGGCGAGGATGTCGTTGCAAGAATGGCAGGTGTCACAGATAGAAACGGGGCTGAAGCGCTAAAAGGTGCAACAGTTAAAATCTCGCGTCAACAATTTCCGGCATTATCCGATGGTGAATTTTATTGGGTAGATCTGGTCGGTTTGCAGGTTGAAAACTTGCAAGGTGACAGCTTAGGCGTGGTCAGAGATTTGATGGATAACGGTGCGCATCCGATTTTACGGGTGGCCGCGGCCGATATTCCTGAATCTGACTTGCAAAAGCATGAAAGATTGATCCCTTTTGTCGAGCAGTTCGTCAAAGAGGTTAATCAGGAAGCGCGAAAAATACAGGTTGACTGGGGTATAGATTACTAGTCCGATGGAATCAGAAAGCATTGCTATGCAGTTTGATGTCATCACGCTGTTCCCCGAAATGTTCGCAGCGATCACCCAATCTGGTGTGACGCGGCGTGCATTTGAACAAAAGAAGTGCGAATTAAAGTTATGGAATCCACGCGATTTCACGACAGACCGGCACCGGACTGTGGATGACAGGCCTTATGGCGGTGGTCCAGGGATGGTGATGCTGGCCAAGCCCTTACAGGCGGCGATTCAGGCAGCGAAAGCGCGTCAGAATGCACTTGGTAAGGCGGAACCAAAAGTAATTTATTTGTCGCCACAAGGGCAACGCTTATCTCATCAGCGCGTCATGCAGATGGCAGATTTATCTGGCATGGTTTTATTGTGCGGACGATATGAAGCGGTGGACCAGCGTTTGCTGGATTCTTGTGTTGATGAAGAAATTAGCTTAGGTGATTTTGTCTTGTCAGGTGGAGAGTTGCCCGCCATGGCATTGATGGATTCAGTGATTCGCCAGATACCCGGCGTACTACATGATGATTTGTCGGCTGTGCAAGACAGTTTCGTGAACGTGTTGCTGGATTGTCCGCATTACACCAGACCGGAAGTGTTCGAAGGTCACGCAGTTCCTCCTGTTTTAATGGGCGGGAATCATGCTGAAATTGAAAAATGGCGGCGCCAACGTGCACTGGAAGCCAGTGTGCAGAAACGACCAGATTTGATTCAGGCAGCGCGTGAGGCTGGTTTGCTCAGTCGTGCAGATGAAAAGTTTTTAAGTACTTTATAAGCAGCTGATAGCTACTTGAAAGTCAGGAATGACGCAAAACCGTTACAGCGGAACGATGATGCTAAGGTGTCATTTGCTGCTAGTACGATATTGCATCATTCCGGCCAGTTTTCTTATTTGCTTTGCAGATAAGATTGTTAAGCGCATATCTTGATATGCATGTTAAACCCCATCCTCTACCGGGTGTTAGTCAGACATTGTCTGCAATGTCGGCAAGATGGTTATCGGAGTATAAAAATGGATCTGATCCAAAAATTAGAGCAAGAAGAAATTGCTCGCCTCGGCAAAAACATTCCTGACTTCGCACCTGGCGATACAGTTGTTGTTAACGTGAACGTTGTTGAAGGTACACGTAAACGCGCACAGGCTTACGAAGGCGTTGTTATTTCCCGTCGTAACCGTGGTTTGAACTCTAACTTCATCGTTCGTAAGATTTCTTCCGGCGAAGGCGTAGAGCGTACATTCCAATTGTATTCTCCTTTGATCGCTTCTATCGAAGTGAAACGTCGCGGTGACGTACGTCGCGCTAAGTTGTACTACTTGCGTGAACGTTCAGGTAAATCTGCACGTATCAAAGAAAAATTGCCAGCACGTAAAGTGGTAGCAGCAAAAGCAGAATAATTTCTGTCGATGTTGTTTAAAAAAGGGATGCCTAGTGCATCCTTTTTTTTATGTCTCTACATTGACTGAGATTCACAGTATCAGTCCGAATCAGGTCATAATGCACCTACTGAATTAACGTTTGTTATAGCCTCAAGGCAATATTTTGATGCGACAATGCAGCCTGCATTTGTTTTGTTCCGTTATTTCATTCATTTTTTCTTTCTTTTCCCTCTACCTAATCGATTCCCTGTGAGTAAACTGATTTTTGATCCCGAACTATTGCCTGTTGTTTCGATAGCGAATGAAGAAGCCGTGTCGGCATCAAGACTATCGTCAGCGTGGTTGCGTCAGCGATTTTCTCAACCGCCGGTGTGGGAACCGGAAGTGCAAATGGAAGAATCCTTGTTCAAAGATCTCACGTTCCGACCAGCTTCGGTGTTGATACCATTGGTCTTGCATGAGGCGGGGTTGAGTGTGCTGTTAACGCAACGTGCGTCTGGCTTAAATCATCATGCGGGACAGATCAGTTTTCCAGGGGGACGGTTTGAACCAAGTGATCTGGTTCCAGTTGAAACCGCGATCAGGGAGACAGAAGAGGAGATCGGACTGAACCGTCAATGCATTGAAGTGATTGGCACCATGCCCGAATACAGAACTGGCACTGGCTATCAGGTCACGCCAGTTGTCTCGTTGATCACGCCACCATTTGATATCGTCACAGATCCGGGAGAAGTTGCAGACGTTTTTGAGGTGCCATTGAGCTATCTGATGGATGCACGCAATCACCAACGACGGGTTTTTCAAATGCCTGATGGTAGCGGTCAGAGAATGTTTTATGCGATGCCATATCAACAGCATTTTATCTGGGGAGCGACCGCAGGCATGCTCCGGAATTTGTTTCATTTCTTGCGCGCTTAAATAGTTTGTCTTTCCACACAGAACAATGCTTCATAAACTGTGCAATTGCGTTTACACTTGCCGCATTAGCAAACTATTTGACGAGCGTCGTTTGCACGACGTCTGCCTAGCCTACCATGACATTTCTTTCTATTCTGTTTGCCTTACTGATTGAACAACTGAAACCTTTGCGTGCGGATAATCCTATCTACATGCAAATACAAACGCTGGCGACCAAGATTGAATCTTCATTCAATGCGGGTAAGGTAAAGCACGGGCGTCTTGGATGGTGGCTGATGGTCGGGGCATTGACCTTGCCGACGGCTTTAATTCATTGGTTGTGCTTACGTTTCAGCCCCTTTGCTGCATTCGCTTGGAATGTGATAATTGTTTATCTGACCTTAGGTTTTCGTCGCTACAGTCATTATTTCACCTCTATCCAACTGGCCCTGAGTTCCGGCGATGATGATAGTGCACGTCGTTTTCTGGCAGAGTGGACGCACCGTGATACAAGCGATATGGATGTGTCTGAAATTTCTCGGGTCACGATCGAGCGAGCGCTGATTGCAACGCACAGAAATGTATTTGGTGTATTTTTCTGGTTCCTCATGCCGGTCGGTCCAGCATGCGCTGTCATGTACCGTGTAGCCGAGTATCTGGCGCGCGCATGGACGGAGCCTGAGCATATGAAAAATGAAGAGTTTGGCGTCTATGCGACAAAAGTGTTTTACTGGATTGACTGGATTCCAGCCCGTTTAACCGCCGCTGCATTTGCTGTTGTTGGTAATTTTGAAGATGCTGTTTATTCATGGCGTAATTATGCGGATCGCTGGAAAGATGAACTAGTCGGCATTATTTTGTCGGCTGGCGGTGGTGCGTTGGGTGTGCGTTTGGGTGAACCAGAAGAGAAAGCAATGGTATTGCAAGCCGATGCCAGTGCTGTCGATGTCGACAGTTTAGATCTCGAGAGCCAGCCTGGTGCAGAAGCGTCTCCGAGAGCTTTACAAAGTGCAGTCGGGCTGGTGTGGCGCGCCTTGTTGCTTTGGATGTTGCTGTTATTGTTACTGTCTTTTGCAGTGTGGATTTGATACTTACTGTGCAAATAAAAAAAGCCGCTATTGCGGCTTTTTTATCTCTTGCGAACGGTACGGAATGACATTTGGGGCTGGAGTTTGCTTTACTAAGCGGAGAAATGCACTATATTAAGGTAGATGTCAGACTTTGCTTGAATACTTTTTTCATGTGTTACTTAGTGGATCTCTTGCAGGCATTATTTTTGCATAGTACTGAATTAAAATGTCTGTGAGGTTTCGATTCAAGTCTTCTATAAGATATAATACCTATGTATTCTGAAAGCTGAGTATCACAGAATGATATTTTGCTTTGTTCAATTATGCTTCACAGCGAGCCGAGCACATGGCCGATCCCAAAAAAACTCATTCACAGCCGATTAAAGAATTTTTCATCCAGGGTGTTACCAGTGATGGAAGACAATTTCGCCCTAGCGATTGGGCGGAACGTCTTTGCGGTGCCATGTCTTGCTTTAGTCCTGATGGCGGACGCAATTCTCATTTGCAATATTCCCCTTATGTCCGGCCAATTTTGCTCAATGGTGTCCGTTCTGTCGTCGTCAATGAGGCAATTCGAGAAATAGAGCCGCTGGCGTATCATTTTGTGGTCAGTTTTGCAAAAGATAACGATTTGCAAATCATCGATGCCTGCTTGCTACCTGATGATCCCGAAAAGAAAACTAAATAACCCACTCAACGCGAGCTTTCGCGAGACAATCGAGACAAGATAGACGAAGATCGCTACTTAACATTGTCAAATAAGATAAACCGCCACGTTAGCTCAACTGGCGGTTTTTTATTTTCTGGACGGATTGTCGTTGCAGGTTTTAGCTGAAAGCTTGCATGACTTGCTCCCTGAGCCACTGATTAGCCGGATCATTCTCCAAATTTTGATGCCAATAGAGATAAACATCCCACGAAGGCATGGTCAGCGGCAAGGGGAGAATTTGATTGTCAAATTGCTGATTAACGATCCGTGCGTATGCTTCTGGCATGGTGAGTAACAAGTTAGTCTGTCTCACGACGCGGCAAGCGGCGAAATAGTGCTGACAACGCAAGCGTATCCGGCGCTGTAATCCAAGACGACTCAGTTCAAAATCTTCCAAGCCCATCCCTTTTCGCCTGGAACTGGCGAGAATATGCTCCGCCTGCAGGTATTGGTCCAAGGTTAAGGCGGTTTGGACGATAGGATGATCTTTACGGGCCAATACGACGGTGGTATCGCGCGAGATCTGTTGTCGCCGGATCTCTGGTGGTAGTGGCAGTAGCATATCAATGGCAACATCGATGGTTCCCGCGGCCAGTTCACTGACTAATTCGCGGCGGTCAACCTGAATTGCTGCGACGTTGATTTCTGGTGCTTGGCGCGTAATGCTCTCCAATAAAGGGGGCAGTACAGTTGATTCCAGTACGTCGCGTAACGCCAGGTTGAATTGCTTACTCGCCTGCGACGGATCAAATTTTCTGTTCTCAGTCAGCGTCATTTCTAAACCACGCAAGGCAACTCTGACAGGTTCAATAATGCTGCGCGCCAGCGGCGTTGACACCATGATATTGCCTTGCCGTACAAAAAGTGGGTCATCAAACATGCTTCTTAAGCGATTGAGCGCATGACTGATTGCCGGTTGCGTCAAATTGAGCTGCTGACTCGCGCGGGTGACGGTGCCTTCAGTGTAAATGGCTTCAAAGACAATAAATAAATTTAGATCGAGGCGAGATATATGCATGAGATTAATAATATCTGATAACAACTATTCATTTGATAAATTATAGACCCAGACTTACACTCATCATCAGAAAAAAGATGGTTGTTTTTCATATCAGATATTGATGCACAACTGACGGCTTATGTGCATCACGGTATGAAAACGATTGACATTAATACGAAAAAAGAAGGTGGAATAATTCATGGCGCAACTGTATCTGATCAGACATGGACAAGCCTCGTTTGGTAGCCAAAACTACGACCAGCTGTCCGAGCTAGGCGCACAACAGGCGACGCAACTAGGTAACTGGTGGGCGCAGCGGGATCTCAACATACATCGTATTGTCACTGGTGCACTACATCGCCACCAGCAGACAGCTGTCGCTTGCATCGCTGGTTTGCGCGGTCAGGAGTCCTCCGAGGTAGAGACGACTGGCTGGCATATGGATGCAGGATTTAACGAATACCATCACCACGAGGTATTAGCCAGACATGTTCCAGAATTCGATGATCCTGCTGAAGTGAAACGGTTTTTGACCAGCAAGCCAGATGCAGGCAGGGCGTTTCAGGATATTTTTTCTGCGGCAGTCGCACGCTGGATGTCTGGTCAGCATGATGCCGAATACACTGAAACTTGGCATGCGTTCCAGCAACGCTGTATCCGTGCCTTTCAACAACAACTGGCGCTCGATGATGGCGCGAAGAATATCGCTATTTTTACGTCGGGCGGCACGATCTCTGCGATTTGTCAGCACGTGCTTGGCATTCCTGACGCCAAATTTTCCGAATTAAATTGGTCACTGGTCAATACTGGTGTGACTCGGATTCATGTTCAACCCGGACGTGACGGTCATCACAACCGCTTTGCGCTAGCTTATCTGAATAACTTTTCTCATCTGGAAATATTAAATAACCCGAAGTGCATCACTTACGTCTAGGAATCCAAAATGAAAGATCTGTTTGATTTACACGGTAAAGTCGCATTGGTCACCGGCGCTAGCCGTGGCATTGGTGCTTCGATTGCTAAACTGCTCGCGGCACATGGTGCGCTGGTGATTGTATCGAGCCGCAAAGCCGAGGCATGTGCTCCGGTGGTTGATGAGATTATTGCCGCAGGTGGCAAAGCAGAAGCACGTGCTTGCCACATCGGTGATATGACACAGATAAATGCGTTGTTTGCCGACATCACGAGTGCCCATGGACGTTTAGATATTTTGGTAAATAACGCGGCAACCAATCCGTATTTTGGACACATTCTCGATACCGATGAAGCCGCGTTTCAAAAGACTGTTGATGTGAATATCCGTGGCTATTTCTTTATGTCATCCGGCGCGGCCAAAATCATGGCAACGCACGGTGGTGGCAGCATCATCAACGTCGCCTCCGTCAACGGCGTGATTCCTGGTCCTCTGCAAGGTATTTACTCCATCACCAAAGCGGCCGTCATTACGATGACCAAATCCTTTGCGCATGAATGTGCGCAGATGGGTATTCGCGTCAATGCCTTATTGCCTGGTGCCACAGATACTAAATTTGCTTCAGCCTTGTTTGGTAATCCTGCGATCTTAGAAAAAGCGTTAACCCGGATTCCAATGAAGCGCATCGCTGAACCTGATGAGATGGCAGGAACCGTGTTGTATCTGGCCTCTGACGCTGCGAGCTACACCACGGGTGCCTGCATCAATGTCGACGGTGGCTATCTCGTCAGCTAAAAAAACGTAGTCGCTCACCGTAGCAAATTTATTTGATGATCACTGTTGTGTGATCTCAACCAATTGACTTAAAGAGGATGATCATGGATTTTCAATACAGCCCTAAAGTAATTGATTTACAGACGCGTTTAAAAGCGTTTATGGATGCGCATATTTATCCAAACGAAGCGACTTTTTATGGCGAAATCGCTGCGAACCGTAAGGCAGGTGACGCGTGGATCCCGACGAAAATTGTTGAGCAACTCAAAGCCAAAGCCAGAGATGCTGGCCTGTGGAATTTATTCTTACCTGAGTCTGGACATGGTGCTGGTTTAACCAACCTCGACTACGCACCGTTGTGTGAAATCATGGGACGGGCATTATGGTCCGCTGAAGTATTTAATTGCTCCGCTCCGGACACCGGTAACATGGAAGTGTTTGCACGCTACGGCACACCAGCGCAGCAAGATCAATGGCTCAAGCCATTGTTACGTGGTGAGATTCGTTCTTGCTTTGCCATGACAGAACCTGCCGTCGCGTCTTCGGATGCAACCAACATCGAAGCGTCGATTGTGCGCGATGGCGATGAGTATGTGATCAATGGCCGCAAGTGGTGGTCTTCTGGTGCCAATGATCCTCGTTGTAAAGTCTTTATCTTCATGGGAAAAAGCGATCCAGCCAATCCTGATCGCCATAAGCAACAGTCGATGATTATTGTCCCACGGGATACGCCAGGCGTCACCATTCTCCGTGCGTTACCTGTGTTCGGCTATGACGATGCGCCGCACGGTCATGGCGAGGTGCTTTTTGATAATGTCAGAGTTCCTGCATCCAATATGCTATTGGGAGAAGGGCGTGGCTTTGAGATCGCCCAAGGACGTTTAGGACCAGGTCGTATTCATCACTGCATGCGTCTGATTGGTCTGGCTGAACGCGCACTCGAAGACATGTGCAAACGTTCTCTAACCCGTGTCGCGTTTGGGAAGCGTGTTGCTGAGCAAGGTGTCACGCTCGAGCGCATTGCCAATGCCCGTATTTTGATTGATCAGGCCCGTTTTCTGGTGCTTAACGCAGCGCAAATGATGGATACCGTTGGCAATAAAGCCGCAGCCAAAGAAATTGCGATGATCAAGGTGGCCGCGCCGAATATGGCTTGCCAGGTGATTGATTGGGCGATCCAGGCGCACGGCGGCGGCGGGGTGTCGGATGACTTCGGTTTGGCCTATGCTTATGCGCAGGCACGCACATTACGTCTTGCCGATGGCCCAGATGAAGTTCATCGCAATCAGATTGGTAAAATGGAACTGAAAAAATACATGAGCAAATAATAAACGCTTATCGCAGGGATGGCCGGAGAAGTCAATATTCTCTGTTTGTTCTTGTCACGGATAGGCATTGCAATGTAATGTATTTACTAGCAAAACTTGATGGGAACGCCAGTCTCACTGGCGGCTTCCCATTCATTTTTTTAGAATGAAAGAATACGAGGAGAGGCGTGATTTCGTTGTTGATGTGCGGATGATGGTGCATTAGCGGCGATGTTGAAAAAGTTGATAGATGTTGATTTGATGATAGTGATTTGAAATAGATCGGTTGTGCTTAATTTCCAAAAAAAACGACAAGTTCAGGAGACAATAATGAGCGAAACACCTTGGATCAAATCTTACCCGCCAGGCGTACGTTGGGATGCCAATTTACCTGTCAGTGCGGTTCCGCAGTTATTACACGATGCCGTTGAACGCTGGGCAGATCAGCCCGCACTCGAGTTCATGGGCAAACGGACGACGTACCGCGAATTACAAACGCTGGTCGATAAAGCCACCAAAGGATTTCAGTCCTTGGGTGTCAAACCCGGTGTCCATGTTGGGTTATTTCTGCCCAATACGCCGCACTATGTGATCTGTTTTTTTGCAATTTTACAAGCAGGTGGCACGGTCGTTAATTACTCCCCACTGGATGCAGAAAAAGTACTCTCCCACAAAATTGAAGATAGTCATACCGATCTTCTTGTGACACTCGATATGGTGATGCTGTATCCACAGATGGCAAAGATGCTGTCGCATACCCGCTTAAAGAAAATGATCGTTGGTAGTATTGCGGAAATGTCGCCTTACCCCGAACCCGTCAAGGCGAATTTACAGGGTGCCGGACAGCTGTGCGCGATTCCGGACGATGCGCAGCACGAGTTGTTCGCCAGTCTGATCGATAACGACGGTCACTATCAGCCTGTTGCAGAAACGAATCCCGCTGACACCATCGCTGTACTGCAATATACCGGCGGTACCACGGGATTGCCTAAAGGGGCGATGCTGACGCACGCCAATCTGACGACTGCTTGCAGTCAGATAATGGAAACGACACACACTGATCCACCGATATTGGAAGAAGGAAAAGAGCGTTTACTGGCAGTTTTACCTTTGTTCCATATTTATGCCTTAACGGTTGATATGCTGTTTGGCATTCGCATGGGTGCAGAGATCGTGTTGCATACGCGCTTTGATGTTGATGCCGTTGTCAAGGAATTGGCAGCCAAAAAAATTACTGTATTTCCTGGCGTACCAACTATGTATGCAGCGATTATTCAACACCCGCAGATCACTGAGTTTGACCTGACATCACTCAAATTCTGCAACTCTGGTGGCGCTCCTTTACCTGCACAAATCCTGCAAAAATTTCAGACGTTGACCTCGTGTAATTTGCTTGAAGGTTGGGGGATGACAGAAACTTCACCGACCGGCACGTTCACGCCATCAACCGGTGTGCGAAAATCAGGTTCTTGCGGACTTCCAACGCCTGGGATTAGTTTTAAATTTGAAAGCATCGATGAGCGCGGCACTTATGTAGCGCTTGGTGAGCGTGGTGAAATTTGCGTGTCGGGTGCTAATATCATGAAAGGCTATTGGAACAAGCCAGACGCCAATAGAGATGCGTTTACTCCCGATGGATACTTCCGCACTGGTGACGTTGGTTATATGGACAGCGATGGGTTTGTGTACATTGTTGATCGTACCAAAGACATGATTTTGTCTGGCGGCTATAACGTTTATCCGCGCAATATCGAAGAGGCGATTTATCAGCACCCTGCCGTTGCCGAGGTGAGTGTGATTGGCATTCCAGACGACTACCGTGGTCAGGCGGCTAAAGCATTTATTAAGCTCAAAGCGGGTGCTGCTTCGTTGTCGTTTGATGCGTTGAAGGATTTTTTACGCGATAAATTAGGTAAGCACGAAATGCCGCAGGAAATCGATATCCGGGCGGAATTACCGAAGACGCCGGTTGGTAAGTTGTCTAAGAAGGAGTTGTATGACGAGGAAGCGAAGCGGCGTGGTACGTAGGCGTTTAGTTAATTGAATCGATCCTACTTCGTGGGGGGGGGTAACCCTTCCACGGCTTTGTCCAGATTCTCTGTAGTCGTAAAAAAGGGATGTCACGATAAATGTGAAATCCCTTTTTTTGTATCGCTTGAAAAAGATCAGTCGTCAACTAATCTGCTGATCTCTGTCATCAATGCAGTTGGACAATTACCAGACCGCTTTGCCAGAACCGTCTTTGATCTGTGCTTTCCATGTTTTCTCAATCAGATCAACAACGCTCGATGGCATTGGGATGTAATCGAGTTCGGTTGCCATTGCCGTGCCATTTTTGTAGGACCAGTCGATGAACTTCAGTGTTTCTTTTACTTTTGCCGCATCTGGTTGAGTTTTGTGAACCAGAATAAATGTTGCTCCAGTAATTGGCCAGCTTGCTTTACCTGGCTGGTCAGTAGACACAACAGCAAAGCCTGGTGTTTTGTCCCATGCAGCGCCGGCTGCAGCAGATTTGAACGTATCAGCATCTGGTGTAACAAACTGACCTTCGCGGTTTTTCAGTTGAGTGTAAGACAGATTGTTTTTCTTTGCATATGCAAATTCAACATAGCCGATAGAGCCGTTGATACGCTGAACGTTAGCAGCAACACCTTCGTTACCTTTACCGCCCAAGCCTGCTGGCCATTTGACGGCTGTGCTGGAGCCAACGACCTTTTTGAACTCTGCATTGACTTTAGACAGGTAGTCAGAGAACAAGAAAGTAGTACCAGATGCATCAGAGCGGTGAACGACAGTGATATCTTCCGTTGGTAATTTAACGCCAGGATTGATTGCAGCGATTTCTGCGTCAGTCCATTTAGTAACTTTACCCATGTAGATGTCAGCGATCAATTGGCCAGTTAATTTTAGTTGACCTGGTTTGATACCGTCGATATGCACAACTGGCACGACACCACCCATGACAACTGGGAATTGCAACAAGTCTTCTTTGTCTAATTCTTCTAGGGTCAACGGCATATCCGATGCGCCAAAATCGACAGTATTTGCTTTGATCTGTTTAATACCACCGCCAGAGCCGATGGATTGATAGTTCAGGCTATTGCCAGTCGCTTTTTTGTAAGCCTCAGCCCATTTGGAGGCAATAGGGTACACGAAGCTTGATCCTGCACCAGTGATTTCAGCAGCGATCGCGGAAGAGAATGTGAACAATGTTGCAGCAGTAACGAGCGTGGTTTTCAAAAAGAATTTCATTTTAATATCCTTAAACTCCAAACTTGGAGACCAGAACCATACAGATTATTTATGACGGAACAATGACGCACCGAAGTTGTTTCAGTAATAAACGCCGTAATGTACAAGTATCATTACCTAACGGTGACATAGCACTTCATGCTCGGTCGCTTTTCAGTCGACGAAGATGTCGCTAAAAACGGCTCAATTACCTTTGAACACAGCCAGTGCTATCAAAAAATGGTTTAAATTTTTAATATTTTTTTAATATTTTTTTAATATTTTTATACGTTTCCATTTTTACCTGCAGTAGCTATTTTTAATAGCGTTGGATTACCTAAGGGGGCGTGTCGTGGTTCATGAAAAAAATTGCTCTCTAACCTAATTTAATCTGGAAATTTCTTTTTAATACGTCATAATCTCTGGTATTGTCCAAAATTGATCCGTGCATACCAAATCGCGTTCTCATCCTACGTTTTGTGTCTCTCGTGATCGAGCTAGCCGATCTTATGTAAGGATCAGCGATCGATGCGGACAATAAAGTTGGTCATGCATCTCAATGCAAACTTCAATTTAAATTTAATCAGGTGTTAAGCAATGTTGAAACGCTTAGTTGGTCTCTGCTTGGTGCTGCATTTAGGTAGCGTTGCAGCGGTGCAGTTGAATTCGCAACACGCAATCGTTGTCGAGGATGGCACTGGTAAGGTTTTGCTGGAAAAAAATGCTACCGAAGTCGCACCGATTGCTTCGTTGACGAAACTCATGACAGCCATGGTGATCCTCGACGGTAAGCCAAATATGGATGAAATGATCTCCATCGAAACGGCTGATCTAGATACGATCAAGCATAGTATGTCGCATGTTCCGGTTGGCTCTACGTTGTCCAGAAGAGATGTCTTGCAACTTGCTTTGATGTCCTCTGACAATCGTGCAGCTGCAGCGCTTGCGCGCACCTATCCAGGCGGAATCGTCGCATTTGAGAAGGCGGTTAACGTCAAGATCAAAGCACTTGGCATGAACAATACGGCGATGAAAGAGCCAACTGGCTTATCTCCTGAAAATACGTCGACGGCAGCCGATTTGGTGAAGATGGCTGTTGCAGCATCCCATTATCCACAGATCACAGATATCACGACCGACACCTCAGACACGATCGAACTCAAAGGTCGCAAACGCCTTTTCCATAATACCAATCGTCTGGTTGGCAGAAAGGGGTGGGACGTTTTATTGTCTAAAACCGGATTTACGAATGAAGCAGGCAATTGCCTGATTATGCGCATCAAACTTGCTGAGAAAAAAGCGACATTAGTTCTCTTGAACGCTAGCGCCAGTTCTTCCCGCTTTGTTGATGCCATGAATATCTCCCGCTTAATTAAGGGAGAAGGCATCGCTCCGAGCATTCATGCTTCAATGCGCCGCCGTTCCCGGTCCGCTAAGGTCTGATAAAGACAATCAGCTCAGCGCGTCCGCTGGCGCGCTGAGCTTGCGACACACGTAGTTTCACATCTCATATCTCAACTCCTGCCATCAGTTGGTCAGCGGAATCAAGTCACACCGTTGACAACGATCGCAACGACTCCCTTCAATTTACATAGCCAAGAAAAGCTTGGCTGCGACGTTACATTGAGAACTCTCTCTTCAATCTATCCGTGGCAAGTAGAAAACGATTGCTCCATGACCTCTTCAAAAGCGATGAGAGCGGAGCAATGAATGAGTCCGAATTAAGTTGCCAAAAATAATGAATTATTGTGGGGCAAGAAAGAATACTGCCGTGCTTTAATCTTGTATTAATTTCAATTTTCTTTAAATATGTTTAAATAAATTTAATTTTATTGCAAGACTTATCTTGACGTTGTACATTTGTAAATATTCGTGTTTGCCGAGATTTTTTAACGCTGAAAATTTTCATGTTGTTCAATTTTTAGAGACATAAAACAGCCTTACCTGATTCTTTGTATCTGTCGTATCGTAATGGCATGCCGTAGGCGATCAGCATTATTTATCTTTAAGAAAGAAAAAAATTCAACGTTGCTACATGTTCGTTGTTCATTCCACTTTTGACATAATTTTATGCGTCATTTCCGCGTTTTGATTGTTACTTTTGCACATTGGGAGGGGCTCTCCCGGCTACCTGCTTTATTGCATGATGCGGGGTGTGAAGTTGACGTATTGGGTGTTCCCGGTAATTTTTCAGCCTATTCGCGGCATGTAAAGCAATTTTATGTTTCACCGGATGACGTTGATGCGGTTGTTGCCGATTTGAATGTCCATTTACAAAATCAGAACGATCACTATAACTGGATCGTCATTGGCGATGATCCCTTACTCTACGCGTTGGAGCAACGCAGAAAAGAGTCTTGGGCACAGCACACTTTTCCTAGCATCGCTGGTGACAATGGAATCGATTTTATGACATCGAAGATCGTTTTTATTCAGCGATGCAGGGAACGTCAACTACGTATTCCTGATTTTGATTTATGTTCGCATCAGAGCCATTTACAGGCGGCGGGACAGCGCCTAGGGTTTCCATTGGTAATTAAAGAGGCGCAAGGGTTTGCAGGGGTGACTGTCAGAATCGTCGACAACGTCGCTGCCTTAGCTGAGATAGTCCCCAAGGAGGAGGTGATTGCACAACAGTTCATTAAGGGACGTTTGGTGAGTTGTGCAGCTGTGTATAAAGACGGTAAGCCCATCGCATGGTTTTCGTATTATCGATCGCGCACCTGGGGCGCATGCGGTCCGTCCACGGCGATTGAGTTCAAGATTTTTCCAGGAGTAGAAAACATCTTACAAGAGCTGGGTAATTTGTCCGGTTTTTGTGGGTTGTGTGGGATTGATTTTATCGAGCAAGAGCAAACTGGTGAACTGGTGTTACTGGAGCAAAACTTCCGTCCCACACCGACAATGGATTTGGGAGATCGGGTTGGCGTTGATTTTGCGAAAGCTATCCGCGTTTTAATGGATATGGATCGCGCTGGCGACAGATCAGTCTTTTTGCAAAAACAGGTGCTACAAAAAGTGATCCCTTTGTTTCCTCAGGACGTGTTCCGTGCTATTGATGCCAGGGACACTCGGGGTTTATTGATGTGGTTATTGAATCCCCTCAGGTGGACCGAGATGCGATGGGGTGAGCCATTCATTCTGTTTCAAAACATGCGCCATATTCTTGCCAAACTGCGCGGAAAAAAAATCAAATCGCACGCTATTGAGTCAAATTAGACTAGTAGAAATAATTTTTTCTGATCTTCAGCGAGAAGCCGAGTTGGCGTTTATGTCGACTAGCGAAGCCCAATCACCGTTGGCTGGCATCAGAAAAAATCAGACAAAAAATTAGAAAAAAATCAGACAAAAGGGCAACTGAATTCTATCAGTTGCCCTTGATTAGCTTATGGTGCAGTACACAAGCAGTGGGTAATCGCTGAATACCCTTTGCCTTCTTTATTCAGATCAGATAACCACGTAAAGTCAGCAACCATTTGTTTGGCTGCTACAGGTGGGATACCCGTTGGCACCAGCGCGACTTTGAACTGATCCTGCAAAATATGTGCTGTTTGTGCACCAATCAGATCGAAGATACGATCAAATTTGGTCAGTTCAGGCTCGATGTAGTTGATACGATAATCATTGCCCAATTTAGCACGTACCGCAGCTGATTTAAGAGCGTCAGAATAGCTGCCCACGGTGTCGACCAACCCACGTTCTTTCGCCTGTGCACCTGTCCATACGCGACCTTGTGCGACGGCATCGATTTTTTCTGGAGTGGTTTTACGTGCCGCAGCAGCTTTGCCAGTGAATTCAGCGTATATGTGATTGATGCTTGATTGCACTAATTCGCCAAACTTTGGATTCAGAGGTCGCAGTGGGTTAAATGGATCCGCTAACCACGTTGTCGTCGTGCCTCCAGTGTGAATGCCCAATTTTTCAATCGCTTTATCTGCTGTCGGCAAAATAGCGAAAACGCCAATCGATCCCGTGATTGTTGCTTCGTCAGCGATGACTTCATCGGATGACATCGAAATCCAGTAACCACCTGATGCTGCGACGTTACCCATGGAAATGACGACCGGCTTACCCGCTTTACGGGTTAGCTCCAACTCGCGGCGGATTAATTCTGAACTGAATGCACTGCCACCGGGTGAGTCTACCCTTAGCACAACTGCTTTGATGCTATCGTCTTCACGCGCTTTTCGGATGAGTGTGGATGTGGATAAGCCACCAATCGCACCAGGGGGCGCGGTACCATCGCCAATTTCACCCTCAGCCACGATGACACCAACTGCGTCACCGAGTAATTTAGGCTTCTGACGAGCGAGGTAGTCATCAAATGCGACCTGACGGAAGGTGTGGTTTTGTTCGTCTCGTGCGGCACGTTTGAGCATCAATTCGCGCAATTCATCGCGTGTTTTTAAACCGTCAACGAGCTTCATGTTGATCGCTAATTTTGCAGCATCATCACCAGCTGCCGTCATCAATGCAGGCAAATCATTGATCCCTTGCATGATGCTTCCTGCCGGAAGCTTGCGTGCCTGTTCAACGTTATTGGTGTACGTTTTCCACATCGCGTTGTAGAGGAAACTTTCTGCCTCAGTCGCTGCTTCAGATGGCGCATTGGCAATGTAAGGTTCAGCAAAACTCTTATAGGTACCTACCTTGAGTAAGTTAACAGTGATGCCGACTTTGTCGAGCGCATCATGATAGTAGTTTCTGTATTTGCCGAAACCTGTCAACATCACGCTGCCCATGGGGTGCATGTACACTTCATTGGCATGCGCCGCTAAAAAGTACTGGCGCTGGTCGTAGCTTGAACCCCAAGCAACGACGGTTTTTCCGCTTGCTTTAAAGCGATCAATGGCAGCAGCAACTTCGCGCAACATCGGCAACCCGGTCGCTTGCATATCATCGAGCAACAAAACGGCACTCGTGATTTTGTTATCCTTGGCTGCGCTATCGAGCACGGTTAAGATGTCACGTAATTGTGTCGATTTTTTTGCGTTGCCTTGCGCTTCCGCTAGCAATGCATCGCGGGCATTTCCTGAGTGCTGCTCAACTAAAGGTCCCTTCAGGTCCAGTACCAACACGGTTTTGTCTTCTAACTTCGTCATGCCACCACCAAAGATTGCGGTGACGATGGCAATCAGAATAAATAGCATGACGAGATTCAAAAATATTCTGCGGCTGGTATCGAGCGCGTTCCAGGCGAACTTAAACCCTTTACCAATCCAACGAAACAGAGGAAAACTCATAGTTAAATCCTTTTTGTCTAAAATCATTCAGGCCAGATGGCTTGGAGTAGTTGTGCCAAATGGGCGCCCGCGCGAGCAAGGGCATCTTCTTTGACATTCTGCATAGTTTTTTCATATTCTAGTGGTAAGCCGATAGACCAGTTGCTTCCATACAGATTTTGCGTGCTTTTACTGAATTGTGCGCCACCAAAAACTAAACTTGCATCACGAATTGCATCATCTGCCCACAACACTGGCAACGCATCGATAGGGGCTGCTGCGAGTGTCAATGATCGTGCTTTTCTTATCAGCATACCGTTCATCTTACCGTGCTTGAATTGAACCGGCATATCGTCCCACAAAGCGTGAAAATTGCCGCACGGACATTGCAAGGCATTACCACCAACGGTGTTGTTGTTCTGATCGTGCACAACTTCATCAGGATTAATAATTTTACCGTCAGCGTTCAAAAAAACGGATGCGACATGTAAAGGTTGATGAATATCCCCGATGTAGTGGGTAATCAACGTCAACGCCTCTGCCTTGTCTTTCATATCGAATGGCGAAGGCTGCGGCTTGCCTTGTAACACCAATGCCGCTGCCTGAATTGCATGAACGACATCGTGATCGCTGGTGCCAGTATAGCCATTCTGGTAATGCGTGTGTTGCAAGCTAACATCCGCATAATGATATTGCTTATGGCAGCTTTCTTCTCCTGCTGCTCGATGGCAGGCATCATCGTTACGTTTGACATAGTCAGCCATGGCCGCGATGCCGCTTGCGGTCTCAAATGGAGCACATTCTGCATAGCGCCCAGTTGATGTGTAGGCGAAATCTTTCTCTGGTGAGATACCTTTGACACAATCAGCCCAGACGGATATTTTTTCCAGACTACTATTCCCAACCAATGCCTTTACCTGCGCCCCTGCTTTAGTGCCGACCAACAGCGCGTCAGCTATTGCTCCAACGGTCTGATGGCCATCAGCACCCCATGCAAAGCTGAGTTGCGGTAACGTGCTGGTAGCAAGTACGGTCAAGTAGATGAAGATTTTTTTCATTTAAGTGAATACGAAAAATAAGTTTAGCCACAAGTAAAACCGTCTCGCGAGGCTTTAATAGGAGAGTCATTACAAACTTCCCATCAGAGCTCCTCTCGCTATAGAGCCAGTTTTTGTGGTTACTGTTGAAGTTTAGTTAGTCAGGACTTACGCAAAACCGCACCAGTAGGTTGAGGGCTCCTTGCCTACTTTGGGTACGGTTTTCGTCGCCGCGCCTTGTTGGGAGAATTTTGCGTAAATCCTTTTAATATATATAGTATCTTGCAAAGATGACTAGGATATAGCAAAGCACTAAAAAAACGTACTCGGCGCTGAGATTGCCGCGGCAGGAATACGATTTAGTCCGCAACAGGTGTGCAATAAAGACCGAGATTACAGTAAATCATGTTTTATTGTAAATAAAATTATCTTCATCTCGTCTTGTCTGAATGGTTGTTATCTTCCTGTTAATTCGACTTCGGCGCCAATACCAGCTAAACTTGCACGTTTTTCTTCCATTTTTGCGGCATCTGCAATGAACACCATGAACGAATCTTCAGGCGATAGTCCTGAATCAGCATCAGACTCCACAGTTGAGTCTGCGAATGCTACGTCGCCATCGAGCGAGCTGATCAGCCGCGAAGTGGCCCGTCGCCGTACCTTTGGCATTATTTCTCACCCGGATGCAGGTAAAACCACGCTCACTGAAAAGCTGTTGATGTTCTCGGGCGCGATCCAATTGGCGGGTACGGTCAAAGCGCGTAAGAGTGGACGCCATGCCACCTCTGACTGGATGGAAATCGAGAAGCAACGCGGCATTTCTGTTGCATCTTCGGTCATGCAGTTTGAATACCGTGACCACGTTGTGAATTTGCTCGATACACCAGGTCACCAGGACTTCTCAGAAGATACGTACCGCGTATTGACCGCGGTCGATTCTGCCTTGATGGTGATTGATGCGGCAAAAGGTGTGGAAGAACAGACCATTAAGCTGCTCAATGTCTGCCGGATGCGTAGTACGCCGATCATTACGTTTGTCAATAAAATGGACCGTGAAACGCGCGATCCGCTGGAACTGCTTGATGAGCTTGAGTCTGTACTGAAGATTCAGTGCGCGCCGGTGACCTGGCCGATCGGGATGGGTAAAACTTTCCGTGGTGTCTATCACATTCTGAAAGACGAGATTCTGCTGTTCACACCAGGTAGTGAGCGTGCTGATCAGGAATTTGAAGTCATTAAAGGCATCGATAATCCACGTCTGGTTGAGATGTTCCCACTGGAAATCGAACAATTGAAAATGGAAGTTGAATTGGTCCATGGTGCCTCTAATCCATTTAGTCTCGAAGACTTCTTAGCTGGCGTGCAGACACCGGTATTCTTTGGTTCTGCGATCAACAACTTTGGCGTGCGTGAGATTCTCAACGCATTGCTCGAATGGGCGCCTCCGCCACGTGGTCGTGATGCGACAGTACGTACCGTCGAGTCCGGCGAAACACCATTTTCTGGATTTGTATTCAAGATTCAGGCAAACATGGATCCGGCGCACCGTGATCGTATCGCCTTCTTGCGTGTCTGCTCAGGTCGTTTTGAACGCGGCATGAAACTCAAGCATTTGCGCCTCAGTCGCGATATCAAAGTGTCGTCTGTTGTGACGTTCATGGCGTCTTCACGCGAGCAAGTTGAAGAGGCTTATGCAGGCGATATCATCGGGTTACCAAACCATGGCAACATGCAAATCGGTGATAGCTTTTCTGAAGGTGAGTTATTGCAATTCACTGGTATCCCTTATTTCGCGCCTGACTTTTTCCGTACAGCACGTATTTTAAATCCGCTAAAGATCAAGCAGCTACAAAAAGGCTTGCAACAGTTGGGTGAAGAGGGCGCTGTCCAAGTATTTAAGCCAGTCGTCAGCAGTGATCTGGTGTTAGGTGCCGTTGGTGTGTTGCAGTTTGAAGTCGTTGCAAGTCGTCTCAAAAACGAATATGGCGTTGATGCGGTATTTGAAGGAACGAGCATCAGTAGTGCGCGCTGGATTACGTGTGATGACAAGAAAATGATGGCTGACTTTGAACGATCGGCCGCAGGTGCCAATATTGCCTATGATGCCGCCGGCAATATGGCGTATCTCGCCACATCTGGCGTTAATCTTAAACTGACGCAAGAACGCTGGCCTGGCATTACATTCCATGCCACCCGGGAACATGCGGCCAAATTAGGTTGATTGTCATTGGATGAGGTCACGAATCAATTCACGAATCACTTTACATTTTGTAGGCTAAAAATCTATTGATTGAGAGAATTATTTTTTGTTCTGCCCGGAAGAGAAAGCGACAATCATTTCTTGCGGAAAAAATAAAAAATAAAAAATAAAAAAACTGAATGACGTACCACTGCGGCTTACCGAGGTTTTTCCCTCGGTAAGCCGCAGTGCTATTGGGCTTCTTAAAATCGGCAAATATTGATTTTGTTTGCTACTATGGATGTCGCCTGATGAGCCAGAGTCATCGCACTGGAGCGGTATGTAGTTATTTCGGGAAGGTTTCAATCAAATCTGGCTGTACGATCCTACACGTATTCATTTCACTTTCACCTCACTTGTTTTGTTGTAAAAAAGGAGTTTTGTCATGGCACTTTTCTTTATTGAAGCAGTCCGGTTTGACGATAGTGGCGAGCGTGTCGCCAGGGTGCGCTGGGGACGTAGCAAAGGAGGGCAGGTGATGCCGCCAACCGTCATTGATGGGGCGCAAGAGGTAGATGTGATGGATGTATGGAAAACACTGAGTAACGGTGATGAGGTTGTCACAAAATTTCAACGTGACAACGGCATTATTCTTGGCCCCAAAGTGGTTGGTATTTTATATGAAGACGGTATGCCTGGCCTGTCAATGGAGATTGACGAGGTCTATGGAAGTCGTCTCAGCGACTTGCCACAATTTTAAAGTTTGTTCGCCTTGCCGATAGGCTACGGCTTATCGGTGAGGCAATCGTACAATCGCAATCAGTGCGTTTTTCGGTGATTGAGTTTAGTTTAACTTCAGACGCTGCTTCAAATTTGGTGCTAAAGACAGAAAAATGAGCGCGATTGCTAAAGGCACTGTAGCAATAAATCCGAGGTGCTTGAACGCTGATGCACCCAATACACCCCCGACAAAAAAAGCACCGACCAGCATCAGATGTAAGCGTAATTTTTTGCGGTTTGCGCCAACCTCTTCATTTGGTGTCGACATACTTTTGTCCTTGTTCCAATAGAGCATTTTACCTACTTCTATTCCAATATCTGTGACCAGACCAGTCACATGCGTTGTGCGGATTTCTGCGTTTGAAATCTTAGTAATTAACGCATTTTGTAATCCCATCGTATAGCACAATAAAACCGTCGTGAATGAGACGGTAATCACTTCGTGTTGCTGCAGTTTCGTGCCGATCAGTCCAAATAACAGAAGTAGGATCGCTTCTAGCAGGAGTACTGGTGTGTAAATGTAGGGAAGACGATTGCGCTTGGCGAAGTTGACAATCAATGCAGTACTCGCGGCGCCGCTGGCAAAACTGATTAATGAAACCAATGCTGCCATGGCAGGCAAGACTCTGCCCAGCACCAGGTCATCCGTTGCTGCCGCCAACATACCTGTCATGTGCGAGGTGTACTGCCCAACCGCTAAAAAACCACCGGCATTCAGCGCCCCCGCCACGGCTGCCAATGTGACGCCAAGGTGAAGATTCGTGCGTGGAGAACGTTTTGGCGAGGTCAGTGCGGACAGATAGTTGATCGGCATATTGCTGCGTAAATTCTTCGTTGGTGTCGAGTGGTCAGTGTAGCGGAGAACGTTATCTGGCGGGGTGCTTTACGCTGGATAGGAAATCAAAAAACCTTGATCAGGCACAAAATTAACTCGCACACTACTGCGGCTGAGCTGCGCAAGCAAGGTAGTTTTTCAGCTATCTAACTCAAAAAAATCATCTGAGATGCAGTGATACCACTTACATACTTCCACATCTGCATTACTACGGAATTGCATCGCTTTTATTGGCGAAAACAATAGTGTGGTGACACCCGTCAGTGGAAATAGTCCTTTGTATTGGAGGCGTTTAAAACATGGCGCTCACACTGTGCAAACGCTCTTTTGCAGTGACTGAATTTGTTATTGAGAAGCATCTTTGACGGTCTGTATTTTGATGTTTATTCGCCCCGTCATATTCAATTTTTTGATATGAAACAAGTGAATATGTATATATGTTTGTTGGAAAAACTAAACAGACCACTTTGAATTTGGTCTGGAAATAATTTAAATAAAGTCTTTTTAAAACAATGATTTAAGTTATTTTATTGATGTTTATAATTAATACCAATATAGGGCATGTTAATACCACGTAGATACCGCTTGACAACCACTTTTGCCGTCCTTAAAGTGGGGTTCATTCGATCATTTTGTTTGATTTTTATTTGGTTTAAACGAATAAAAATTAAGAAAAATTCGAATCAAGGTGAGAGAAAAATACTTAAAACTCATCGTTTATGCGGGTACATTCAGTCGTTTTTATGGGTGTAACGGGTAAATGGAAATAATATTTCCATGTGCTTGATCTGCTGTGTTGCTCAACAAATTCAGGTATTGCGCAAGCACTATTTGTACTTTTAGTGGCATCTAAGTGGATTTGCTTGGTTTAGTAATGCTGGTGTTTTTTGTGTTGTAAAGAACTTGTTCTTTCTGCAAATTTGAGTGATTTGACAAAAAATTGATTTAGAAAAATCTTGGGGGAGTAAATGAAACGTAATTCAACACCTGGTTTGACGCCAATCGCGTTGGCAGTCGCACTTCTGGCAACGGGGGCATCCACGTCTGTGTACGCACAACAGGCAGACCAACCTCAGACACAAGAAGTGGTTGTGACTGGTATCCGTGCTTCTATGCAACAATCGATCAACCAAAAACGTAACGCAGAATCACTGGTTGAAGTGATTACTGCGGAAGACGTGGGCAAGATGCCGGATAAAAACGTTGCGGACTCTCTGCAACGTATTCCTGGTGTGAGCGTTGCAACAGCGGGCGGTACTGAAGGTGGTTTCGGTGAAAACGATCGCGTTGCATTGCGTGGCACACCTTCTGCATTGACACTGACGACATTGAATGGTCACACCGTATCGAGCGGTGACTGGTACGCGGCTAATATTTCTGGCGGTGGCCGTAGTGTCAGTTACTCTTTATTTCCTTCTGAGTTGATTGGTCGCGTGACAGTACATAAGAGTTCACAAGCCAATCTGGTTGAGGGTGGGGCGGCTGGTAGCGTCGATATCGAAACACGTAAGCCGTTAGACTTTAAGCAGCAATTGACTGTGCAGGGTTCTGCAGAGGCAGTCAATTCTAGCCTAGCAAGTAAAACAAATGGTCAATTCAGTGGCATGATTAACTGGAAAAATGACGAAGGTAACTTTGGTTTATTAGTACAGGCTTTTGATGAAAAGCGCAGTTTGTTGCGTGATGGTCAGGAATTCCTGTGGTGGGACAAGATGCAGTCGGGCTACGATGGTTCTGGCTGGGTTCAGGCGCATCCTGAAGTCGTCGGTAAGAACATTTCTTTGTTGACTGGTACATCCCAGTTCCAACAAGACCGCGAACGTAAAGGCGGTATGCTCGACGCGCAGTTCAAAGTCAATTCCGCTTTGACGTTTGACCTGACTAGTTTCTACTCTCGCCTTGACGCGACTAACGTCAACCGTAACATGATGTTCGCGCCCTATTCAGCAATGACAAATGGCTGGTCTGGTACTGGTGGTGTTGCGCCATCTGCATGGACGATCGTTGGCAATACCATTACATCATTGACGCTGCCTGCAACATGCCCAGCAGGTCTCAATTGCTCTAGTATGTCAACGACAGTACAAGATATCGCTGTCCGTCCTGGCTCTTATAGTGACTCTAAGTTCGTTAATCTGGATGTTAACTACAAAGCCAGTGATTCACTGAGCTACAGCGGTAAGTTGGGTCAGACGCAAGGTACCGGCCACACAACTGATATTGGCTATGAAGTATGGAATGCCTATAGCGGTGGCAGCATCACATTGTTTGGCCTGAGCCAGCCAGCACAGATCGTTGTGCCAGGTTCTAACCAACTGACTTTCCGTCCAAATGGTCCTATCGGCGGCTGGGCATCTGATGTGACTGCTAAAGATAAAGAGTCCTATGGTCAGATCGATGGTACTTGGGCTACTGGTAACGATATTCTGCATAGTGTGAACTTTGGTCTGCGTGCAGCATCACATTCCCGTAATCTGACAAACTTGAATGGTACTGTTGGCGCTGCAGGTACAACAATTGCAGGTGCACCAAGCGGTATAACAACATTCACTTCCAGCTTGCCTAACGTATTGAACAATACGTGGACAATGCCGGGAGATTCTGTCACTGCATGGGCGAATAAAAACGTCACGTTCAACAACCATTCCTATCAGTCCGAGTTCAAGATTGAGGAAGATGTGCAGTCTGCCTACGCAATGGCCAACTTCAATGCAGAAAAAGTGTCTGGTAACTTCGGTGTTCGTTTGGTCAGCACGAAAGAACACGTAGAGAATGGTTCTCCAAACGCTACATGGTCACCAATCGTGACAGAAAACAGCTACACCGATGTTTTGCCAAGTGCAAACTTCCGTGTTGATCTGACGAACAATCTGGTCAGCCGTTTTGCAGTGAGCCGCACAATGGCGCGTCCTGACTTTGGTCAATTAGCATCCTTGACCTTGCTCGACACGCAAATGACTGGTTCTGGTGGTAATCCAAACCTGAAACCAATCCGTTCGACTAACTTTGATGCTGGTATCGAGTGGTATTTTGCACCAAAATCATTGTTGTCCGCTGGTGTGTTTGATATGTCCATGGATTCTTATGTGACATACGGTTCTTTCGTGCAGTCTTTCTATAACAACGCACAAAAAGCCTACACCAAATACAACATGAGTGCAGCGTTGAATACGACGGCTGAAGTCAAAGGTATCGAACTGGCGTATGTTCAGGATATCGGTCGCGGCTTTGGTGTGAACGTGAACTACACGTATGCTGATGGTAAAGAAACGGGTAAAGCAACTGGTTCTTCCTGCGCTACAACGGGTGATTGCAGTATGGTGGGTACATCCAAGAACTCGTACAACCTTGGTGCGTACTTTGAAAATCAAAAGTTCAGCGCTCGCTTGCAATACAGCTACCGTTCAGCATTCCTCAATGGCCTAGATCGTAACAGTGCGATTTACCAGGATGCCGTTGGTACGGTATCAGCTTCTGTATCTTATAACATCACTGATAACATCAGTTTATCGTTAGAAGGTAAAGATCTGAATGACCCAATGTTGAAGTCCTATGCGACGACTCCAGATCAACCACGTGCATTCTACAAAAACGGTCGCCAGATTTATTTTGGTATCCGCGCAAAACTGTAATTGGCACGTTACTTGTTGACTTGATGTAGCCAAACAATGGCGGAGCATTCTCTGCTCCGCCATTTTTTTCACAGAGCCCATTCCCTCGTTATCTGTTGTGACGATTTTCTGTAATGCAGATGTCGATGGAATGCGTTTTGTCTTGTATTTTGTTATGGCAGCACAGGATCGCGATAAGGGGCACCTCAGTAGGTGAGGTGCGACTTGATTTTCATTATCCTCAGCGGGGTGTTTTTCGGTGAATTGGATAAGCGTCTGAGTTGATGTCGGGCTGTTTGATCGGTAGTTGGCAGCAAGACCATCGTGCGTGCACTTTTTGTGTTGTTCTTGCCGGACTTGGTCGGTTTGAAATCGAAGAAAATTGGTTTGAAGTCTTAGAAATAGTAAGAGGTATTACTGGCTCGTATTATTTCGATACAATACCACTTAAATACCTATTGACAACCACTACTAATAAACTTTACAGTGAAGACTTTAAGTTTAACAGAACTTTCAATGTGGATTATGTTTCCGATAATTTACGTATAAAAATTAAATTAATGAATAATTTACGGATCTCAGAGGTAAATTTGAACGCGGCAGAAAATATCGTCAAGGATACTATCGCTTCGTCATCGGCCTATCTGATTGGGGTTGATGGCGGTGGTACTGGCACGCGAGTGGTGTTGGCAGATGCCAATGGGGTTGAATTAGCACGTGGTGCTGGTGGACCATCTGGTCTGGTTCATGGTCGGCAACATGCATGGAATTCAATTCTGGTGGCGATAGGGCAAGCGTTTGAACATGCTGGGCGCACATTGCCGACATTGTCATCGATGGCGATCGGTTGTGGGTTGGCTGGTGTTAATAACGTTCAGTGGGCAGCAGAGTTTGTCGCGCTCAATCCTGGCTTTGCGACCGTGGTCGCTGAAACGGATGCTTATACCACCTTACTGGGTGCCCATCTTGGTCAGCCAGGTGTTGTGATTGCGTTGGGGACAGGCAGTGTTGGCGAGGTGTTGCAAGCCAATGGTCAGCGACGTGAAGTTGGCGGGTGGGGCTTTCCGGCTAGTGATGAGGCAAGTGGTGCTTGGTTGGGCTTACATGCCGTCAATCATCTGCAAAGAACTCTCGATGGCAGGGCACCTGCTAATCCGTTTTCAGTGGCCGTGTTAGCACATTGTGGTGGCGACAAAAATGCCGTATTTAGCTGGTTAGCCAGCGCGAATCAAACCCGTTACGCAGAATTGGCACCGATTGTTGTCCGTTTTGCTGCCGAGAATAACGTGGCGCAACAAATTATGTTGGACGCAGGCAAAGAAGTGCAGGCCATGGCCCATGCACTGGATGCCAGCGGAGAGTTACCGATTGCTTTATGTGGTGGACTGGCAGCAGCAGTCGCCCATTATTTACCAGAAGAATTGCAACAAAAAGCACAAAAGCCGCAAGGAGATTCTGCGCACGGTGCGTTGATTATGATTCAACATCATTTGCAAAAAAACTAAACCAGAGAGACAAAAACATGTTGGCACAACTGGATGATTTTAAACCCGATAGTGATAGTTCTACGCCGTTGTACCTACAACTGGCAAACAAATTAGCGAACGGTATTCACAGCGGACAGTGGCAACCTGACGAAGCCTTGCCTTCCGAGCGCATGCTGTCGGAGGCACTGCAAATTTCAAGGGTCACTGCGCGTAAGGCGATCGATATGCTGTGTGAACGCGGCCTGCTGACACGTAAGCATGGTTCTGGTACGTACATCACGCCCAAGCTGGAGCAGCCGTTGTCCCGCTTAACAAACTTTAGTGAAGAACTGCGTCAGCGTGGTTTTGTTCCAGGATCACGCTGGATTTCACGCGAGACGGGCATCGCATCGCCTGAAGAAATTTTATCGCTGGGCTTGTCCCCCAATACCGTCGTCTCACGCCTGAAACGTCTGCGTACCGCTGATAACGTGGTGATGGCAATCGAAAGCACCACTATTCCGGCGATGTATATGCCGAATCCTAAATTGGTGACCGACAGTTTGTACGGCTACCTCGATTCGCATAACGTGGCGCCAACGCGCGCATTGCAGCATATCCGAGCGGTGAATGCGACGCCGGAACAAGCCAGACTAGCGGATATTAAACAAGGTGCAGCGATGTTATTTATTACCCGCGTCGGCTACCTGCCAAACGGCACCGCTATTGAGCTGTCGCATTCCTATTGCCGTAGCGATTATTATGATTTCGTGGCGGAGTTATTCAGATGAGTTTGCATCAACAAGTACGCGGAAAAATACTGACGCCGGACGGTTGGATTATTGGTGATATTCAATTCTCTGAGCGCATCGAAGCAATTCACTCTGTCGATGGCATGGCAGAGCCCGAATTCACGATTTTGCCTGGCTTTGTGGATTTACATGTTCACGGTGCCGGCGGCAAAGACACCATGGAAGCAGGTGATGCGGTCCAAGTCATTGCAAGACAACATGCGCAGCATGGAACAACCAGTTTGCTGGCAACCACCATGACAGCGCCGATGGCTGACATCGAAGCCGCGTTGCGGGCGATCCAGCCAGTGATTGCTGAGCGACCAAGTGGTGCGGCACGTGTACTCGGTGTGCATCTGGAAGGGCCTTATATCAACCCCGGAAAACTTGGTGCGCAACCCGATTTTGCAGATATTGGTTCTTTAAATCAGGTCAAACGTCTGGACGCCATTGCACCCATTAAACTGATCACAGTTGCACCAGAAATAGAAGGGCATTTGCAATTAGTCCGTGAGCTGAGTGACATGGGCATGCAGGTACAAATCGGTCATACATTAGGTACGTACGAAGAGGGTGTCGCTGCATTAGAAAATGGCGCGAAAGGTTTTACTCATCTGTATAACGCAATGTCCCGCCTAGACCATCGGGCGCCTGGTATGGTCGGTGCTGCACTGGCACACGCTGAGTTCTCAGAAATTATTCCAGATTTATTGCATGTGCATCCCGGCGCGATTAAAGCGGCGATGCGTGCGATTCCCCATCTATATTGCGTCACCGATTCGACGGCGGCATCAGGCATGCCCGACGGACAATACATGCTCGGCCGTCAGGTCGTGCATAAGTGTCTGGGGGGAGTGCGCCTCGAAGACGGCACACTGGCCGGCAGTACTTTGACCATGGATCAGGCTTTGCGCAATTTGGTCAGTATCGGACTCGATCTGGAGGATGCTTCCAAGCGGGTTTCTACCTACGCTGCTGATTATCTCGGATTATCTGAACGTGGCCGCTTAACGGCGGGTGCGTTTGCCGACCTCGTTGTGCTGGATCGTCAGCTCAACCTTATTGCTGTGTATGTAGAAGGAGAAAAGATTGACCTCGCAAATGCTTAAAGAAGCGTGTTCTTCCGCGGAACGTGTCGCTCAACAATTAACCCACGATCGTGACCGTTACGCTGATCTTGGCGCCCATCTGCGCGCGTATCCGCCGACCTCAGTCGTAACAGTTGCTCGCGGTAGTTCAGATCATGCAGCGAACTATGCTGCTTATCTGATTATGCAAAGGCTGGGTCGCATTGTAGCGTCGTTGCCGATGTCACTCGTGACGCTCAATAAAGCGCCATTACAAGCCAAAGATGCGTTAGCGATTGCCATTTCACAGTCAGGCCAGAGCCCAGACGTGGTTGAACCGATCTCCTATTTCTCTCAAGGTGGTGCAACGACCGTTGCGTTGGTCAATGATGCCACATCGCCATTAGCACAAGCAGCGCAATGGACCATGCCACTGCATGCTGGCCCTGAATTAAGTGTCGCCGCGACAAAGAGTTTTATCACTTCGTTAGTGGCAGGTGCACGTCTGGCAGGCCATTGGCAAAATGATGCAGAATTTCTGGACGCGATTGAGCAATTGCCAGAAGCGCTGACCGCAGCGACGAAATTGGACTGGTCTCCTGCATTGGATGTATTGACACCAGCGCAGCGCATTATGGTGGTGGGTCGCGGTATCAGCTTCCCAGTGGCATTGGAGTCTGCATTGAAGTTTAAAGAAACCTCCGTGATTCAGGCCGAAGCATTCAGTGGCGCTGAAATCAAACACGGTCCAATGGCATTGATTCATGACGGTTACCCATTACTGATTTTTGCAACCCGCGGCCCAGCACAAGATGGTTTGATTAAGTTGGCCGAAGAAATGCGTGTACGTGGTGCTAATGTCTTGCTGGCTGCCCCTGACAATATCAAAGAACGTAACCTCACATTGCCAGTGGCTGCGACACCTGACCTTGATCCTATCGTAGCAATTCAGGCGTTTTATGTGATGGCTGCACATTTGTCGGTAGCACGTGGTTTAGATCCAGATAAGCCACGTCACTTGAGTAAAGTCACCAAGACGAACTAAGCGAGCTTTCATAGCGGTCATCTTTTTTTTGATCTGATTAACCATACTCCCCTCAGTATAAAAAACATCTCTATAAATAACGTTGACTACATGACGATTTTTTTAAAAAAATGGGGGAGTATATTAAAACGAGGGTGTCGGTTAGTCACTGCCGCCTTCGTCATTGTTGTTCTATCCCAGCAGTCAGCAAGCGCCGCACAAAAAATCGAGTTTTGGACCATGAGTCTAAAACCGAAATTTATTCCGTATTTCCAGGATCTGGTCCATCGCTATGAGGCGACACATCCGGGTGTTGTGATTGAGTGGGTTGATTTTCCGTGGGATATTTTGCAGCTCAAACTCATCACTGCAATTGCCGCTGGTAAGCCTCCCGCCTTAGTTAATCTAAGTGTGCCGTGGGCTGAAGAAATGTCCCGCGATGGCTTATTAGAGCCAGTCGATCGTTATCTCTCCGTAGCGGGTCAGGCAGTTCCTTATACTGATGCAGCGCTAGCTGACTTACGTTTTAACGGAAAAGTGTATGGTTTTCCGCATTACAGTAACGTCAATATCATCGCCTATAACAAGCAATTGTTGACAGCGGCAGCAATGACAAAAGCACCTGATAACATGGATCAGTTGCTCGCGCTTGCAGTGCAAGTCGCAGCGAAAACCGGTAAGCCTGGTTACGCACCGGCATTAGGAAAAATCGACGGTTTCATGATGCAGCAAGGTCTCGATCTGATTCGCGATGGCAAGGCTGTCTTTAATTCACCTGCCCATGTGGCGTTGGTCAAGAAGCTAGCAGCAACGTACAAAGCCAACGGGTTTTTGAAAGAGAAATTATTCGCAGAAGATAATTTTCCTGCGGTTATTGATGCGTATCTCGGTGGACGCTTAGCTGTGATGGTCAGTGCTCCGACGGCGATCAAACGTGTACAGACCGACGCGCCAGATATATATGCCCAGACAGGTATTTTCGCGATGCCAGCAGGGCCAACGGGCATCAATGATGGTGGTTGGATGTTTCATTTTGCCATTCCTAAAGGTGTCCGGCAGCAAGATTTGTCTGCGATTGCCGAGTTTGCGCGATACCTCACTGGGGATGAAAATCAACTTACGTTTGCGCGCACTGCAGGTGTCATGCCTACGACCAAGCAGGCGTTAGCTCAGCCGTATTTCAGACAGTTACCAGCCAACGTGGGTGCTGCCGAAATCGCCTCTGCTGTGGCAGCAAAGTCAATGAACTCGTCGCGCAGCTTGTATGTGTCGGGGATTGACGACTATGATGAACTACGCCGTTTTCTGGTCAAAGCGGTCGAGGCAGGCGTGACAGGACGGGCGGATATTCAGATGGCGCTCAATGAAGCGGTCGCGATCTGGAACAAAAAACTGGCCAAGGTGAACAAGCCATGACCCAACACCGATATCAAACCCGATTAGCGTATCTGTTCCTGATGCCGGCGCTCGTGTTGCTTGCGGCATTCTCATTCTGGCCGGTATTTTATGGCTCGTATCTGAGCTTTACCGATTTTAGTCTGATACGGGCAACGCATTGGGTGGGGCTCGCCAATTATCAGGCGCTCTTTAACAATGACATGTTTTTGACTGGCCTGAAAAACTCCCTGATTTTCTTGCTGGTTGTGCCATTGACGCAGATTGGAGCGATGAGTCTTGCAGTAATGGTTAACAATCAACTTCCTGCGATTCGGTGGTTCCGTGCCGCGTATTATGTGCCTGTGGTAACGACAGTGTCCGTGGTCGGCATCATGTGGGGATTTATGTTCCATGAGCAAGGCGCATTGAATTTTGTTTTGTTGCAATTGCATGTGATCACAGTACCACTCGGCTGGCTGTCTGATGATGCACTCGCCTTGTTTGCGATTATGTTCGTGTCATTCTGGCGCGGTCTGGGATGGTACATGGTCATGTATCTGGCTGCCTTGCAGTCGCTGCCTGCGGAAATGCAGGAGGCGGCGATATTAGATGGCGCAAACCGTTGGCAGCGCTTCTGGCGCATCACGGTGCCGATGTTATACCCCACCATCATGGTGTGCAGCATGATGTCCGTTCTGGCGGCGTTAAAGGCGTATCAGGAAGTGGATGTGTTGACGCAAGGCGGTCCGATGAATTCGACGTTTACCGCCTTGTATTACGCTTATGATCAGGGCTTAAAACATCTGAAATTACCCCGCGGGCTTGCAGCGAGTTTTGTTGTCTCTATTTGCTGTATTGGAATCGCATTCGGATGCCTGAAATACCTCAAGCCGAGGCACCGCGAATGAACCTCAGGCCTGCTCACGTGTTACGCTTGTTTCTGCACTATCTAGTGTTAGCCGTTATTGCGATCGTTTGCGTCTTTCCGTTTTGGTGGACGTTCGTTGTGGCGATTTCGACCAAGGGAAATATGTTCGAATTCCCGCCGACGTTCTGGCCGCAGGCGGTATCGCTGGAGAATTTTTCTGAGGTATTTCGTGTGATCCCGATGTGGAATTTTTTGAAAAATTCCATCCTCATTACGGTGGCCACCGTGATCGGAAAATTAGTTATTTGTTCTCTCGCGGCCTATCCCTTATCGCGAATGGCATTCCGGGGTAAAAAACTCGTCTTCGGCATTATTCTGGCGACCATGGTTCTACCTTCTGAAGTGAATTTTCTGGTCAACTTCGTGAGCATGACAAAGCTGGGTTTGGTTGATACTTACACGGGTGTTGTATTACCAAATATCGTAACTGCCGTTTCAATTCTTTTGTTAAAACAGGCCTTCGATGAGGTGCCGCAGGATTTGCTCGATGCAGCACGTGTGGACGGCGCCCTTGAATGGGTCATTTTTTATCGCATCGTTTTACCACTCATGACGCCCTGGCTGGCGACGGTTGGCATTTTAACTGCGGTTGAAGCGTGGAATGAATACATCTGGCCGTCGATTATTATTGCGAAGCCAGAAGATTTTCCTTTATCCGCAGGGGTGTTATATCTGCGGGGAACTTACGGTAGCAGTACGCGGGTGATTGCTGCCGGAACAATGTTGACAGTCGCACCGATTCTGGTCGCCTTTTTATTTACACAGCGCTTCTTTATGCGCGGTATGGATGGAGCAGTAAAATGACGCAAGACAAACAATATGTGATGAGCCTAGACGAAGCACGCAAACTAGCAGGACAGTTAGTGATGATACGCATGTCTGTCACCAGTCTCGATGCAGAATCGGCGCGCTATCTGAAACAGCATCACATTCGTGGAATTTGTCTGTTCCGTGGCAATATGACTGACGAAATTCAACTCAAAAAACTGACCTCCGATCTGCGTGAAGTGATGGGACCTGAATCCTTGATCGCGCTGGATCAAGAAGGTGGTGCCGTGGTGCGTTCCACCTGGGTTCCGCAGCCGCCTGCGGCGATGTCGTTGGGTGCGAGTGATGATCCAGCGCTGTGTTATCAGGTGGGGGCTGCGGTTGCGCGTAGCGTGAAAGCACTCGGTTTTAACTGGAACTTTGCACCAGTGCTGGACTTGAATAATAACGTCAATAACCCCGTTATTTCTGAGCGTTCATTTGGCTCCGATCCAACCCGTGCCAGTGAGTTGGCTTTGGCATGGATGGATGGCAGTTTGTCGGAAGGCGTGGCTTGCTGCGTTAAACATTTTCCTGGTCATGGTGATACCAATGTCGATTCACACCGTGACTTACCGACCGTTGATAAATCCATCGAAGAATTACAGGCATTGGAGCTGGCACCGTTTCAAATTGCCGTCACACGTAATGCACCGGCAATGATGACGGCGCATATCGTTTATCCAGCACTAGACGCAGAGAATCCTGCAACGATGTCTAAACCGATCCTGACAGGTTTATTGCGTGATCAATGGAATTATCAAGGCGTGGTCATCACTGATGGTATGGATATGCATGCGATTGCTGGTCGCTATGGCGTCGGCAATGCTGCCGTCAAAGCATTGCTTGCTGGCGCTGATCTGGTTATGGCGTTAGGAACAACTGAAACACAGCTTGAGACACTAGACGCATTAACTGAAGTGATCGCCACTGGCCAGATTTCAACAGCAGAGATCGAACAGCGAATGGCGCGTGTCCGTCAACTGACAGAGACGTATCCATGTCAGTCTTCTGCATACCAGTCCGAATTAGCAGATCGTATCCTGATGTCATCGGCGTGGAAGCGTGGACTAACTGCCAACGGCAATCCTGTTGCCCCTGAAAAAGGCAGCAAAGTACGATTGGTCATCAGTGCCGACGTGGTCAGCGATGGCGTATCAGAAGCGGGCATCTCTGCAGAGAAAGTCAGTGCCATGTTGCGTAGTCTGTATGACCTCGAGACGGTTTGTTTTTCTGATGCGAATAGTTTTGACTGGGCGAGCTTGCCGCAAGATGATCGGTTCGTGATTCTGGCATCAACCGTCCGTATCCGTTATAGCCAACAGGTTCGTGATAGCTGGAAGCCAGATTTGCATCTGGTGCTCTGGAATCCGTTTCAGATGTTGGATATTCAGGCACCAGCGTTGCTGACCTATGGTTTTGCTCCGCCAGCGGTGGATGCTGCTCGCGCTTGGTTTGCGGGTGAAATCAGTGCCGATGGAACGATGCCAGTGCATGGTTTTATCTGAGAGATTGTTGATAAGCGGTCCGCGCTGAACGCATACAACTGAACGCATAAAGCTGAACACGTCAACAAGAACATAACAGAGATAAAACATGGCCGATGTCCAGCTTCGACAACTCGCAAAAGCTTACGGAAAAAATCCGGTATTGCGCCACATTGATTTGCATATTCAGGAGGGCGAGTTCATGGTCTTCGTCGGTCCTTCTGGATGTGGTAAGTCAACGCTACTGCGTATGATTGCGGGCTTGGAGGACATTGATCAAGGTGATCTCATTATTGGCGGTCAGAGAGCCAATGACCTTCCTCCTGCACAGCGTGGGCTGGCGATGGTGTTTCAGTCTTATGCGCTGTATCCCCATATGACGGTATTCGAGAACATGGCGTTTGGTTTAAGCCTGACTTCCATGCCAAAAGCGCAAATCGCAGCGACAGTGCAGCGAGTAGCGGGGTCGCTGCAGATCGTGCATTTACTCGACCGTAAGCCGCGTGACTTATCAGGCGGGCAGCGACAACGTGTTGCTATCGGACGTGCTATCGTCAGGCAGCCTTCTTTATTTCTTTTTGACGAACCTTTGTCTAATCTCGATGCAAGCTTGCGGGTTCAGATGCGTATCGAGCTGAGTAAATTGCATAGAGAGTTACAATCGACAATGATTTATGTGACCCACGATCAGGTTGAGGCAATGACCTTAGGCCAACGTATTGCCGTGTTTAATGGCGGCATTATTGAACAAGTTGGCACACCATTGAACTTATACGAACATCCTGCTAATTTGTTTGTTGCAGGGTTTCTCGGTACACCGAAAATGAATCTTCTGAGCGCCATAGTGATGAATGCGGATCACCAAGGCGTACTGGTGCAGTTGGCGGATGGTAGTCTGCTACAGATGCAAGTTGATGGCAGCGGGATACGTATCGGTGACAAGCTGACGGTGGGGATTCGTGCTGAACATCTGCTGTTGGATGATACGCGCAATTCTGGTCCGCAGAATCAGTTGCATGTCGACGTCAATTTTGTCGAACATCTGGGCGATAGCTGCATTGTGTATGCGAATTTCCCAGGTGCTGAAAATTTATTTGCTGCGAAATTTTCCGCCGGAGAGACCCACCTTCAGACATCGCAAAAATTATCCTTGCATGTCGCCCCTGCGCATTGTTATGCCTTTAATACGGCAGGTGCAGCGCTGCCACGGTTGTAATGATTGAATTCAAACCGAGCATCTTGGATAGATCAGCTGGCTAGCGAGGATTTTTGATCTCGTCGACAGGTTAATTTTTTGCTCATATTCTTGTCTTACTCCCTCTTTTTTTATCGTATTTTGTGTCTTTCCGGATAGTATTTTTCTTTCTGCTCATGATAATGTACTGCTTAGATAAAAATGAGTGAGGCAGTATTCCATTTGCCCTAGCGACCAGATTGACTTGATGCGCTTGTCAGCTATTCTCGAAAGCAATCGAAGATTGCCTGTTGAGACTTGGCGACTGTAGATTGGTAATGTTTCTTCCTCAGCTTGTCTGAACAGTAAGTTTGATGATGAAACCAATTTCGGATCTGAGATTATGCCTGTATTAGATCAACATCTGCCTGAAGCCGTCAGGTCCCTGGATCGTCCATGAGATTGTCTCTGCGCTGGAAATTAGTGTTAGGCAGCCTGCTGGTTGAAATCGTCATGCTCAGTTTTTTGGTCGCAAATAGCTTACGACTGAATCAGGAACATATGCAGCAACTGGTCGATCTTCGTCTCAAGGAAGTCTCTGTCCTATTGAATGCATCGATTGCGCCGGCCATGGTCCAGGAAGATTACCCAGCAATCAATAATGTGTTTCGTGCGAGCCGCAATCAAGACGGTATTGTTTATTTTTTACTTTATGACAGCCATCAGCGATTAATCGCAGCCGATGGATGGGATGGTCCTGCGCCAACTGTTTTGACGCAACTAGATATCCCCAAGAGCGCAACGAGAATCGATGCGCATGTTCCGGTTAGTTTGAATGGTGTTCCGTATGGCGAGTTACGGTTTGGCGTGAATACCCAGTTTGTGAAAAGTGCCCGTGATCGCCTATTTGACGAGTCGGTTCTCATTTCTGCTACCGAAATATTATTATCCTTTTTGTTTATTGCACTTCTGGGGACGTGGCTTACACGTAATCTCAAACGGCTGGAAATCTCTGCCAACGCGATTTCTCGTGGTGAATACGATTTGCGTATTGCGCATACCGGTAATGATGAGGTGGGGTCGGTTGGACGAGCGCTCAATATCATGGGAGAGCAACTGGCGTATGACTTTCTGGCATTGAAACGCAGTGAGCAGCAGCAACGTGAAACGGCTCAACGCCTACAGTCGGTCTTTGAAGCAGTGCCTGATTATCTGACGCTGAGCCAGTTAGAGAGTGGCATGATCGTTTATGCTAACGCCGGTTTCGAGGCGATGACAGGATATACCCGTGAAGAGGCCATCGGCCAGACCAGTATCGAGATGGGTATCTGGTTAGATAAAGAAAATCGGAAACGTTGGGTAAAAACCGTCTTTGCAAACGGTTTTGTCAGCGACTTTCAGACCTCGTTATCGACCAAGGATGGCGCAGTTAAAGCAATCTTATTATCCGCAAAGTTACTCGATATTGACGGTGTTCCACATATTGTCACCATCTGCAAAGACATCACCGAACGTCTAGAGTCCGAAATTAAAGTCGAGATGGGGCGGCGTAAATTGCAGGCGGTACTTGATGCAGCGTCAGAAGTGTCCATCATCGCGACGGATGTCTATGGCAAAATCACCATGTTCAATAGTGGCGCCGAGAAAATGCTCGGTTATAGCGCAGATGAATTTGTCGGTCGCCTGACACCCGCACCTTTTCATGATCGTGAGGAGTTGCGGACACGCAGTCGTCAGTTATCTCAGCAATTCTCACGTCATATTGCCGGCATCGAAATTTTTACTGCAATCGCAGTCCAGCATGGATCCGATGTTAGTAACTGGACCTACATTCATAAAACCGGAAAACGTATCAATATCTCTCTCGTGGTCACAACGATGCGTGATGAGTTTGAAAATGTGGTCGGTTTTCTAGGAATCGCCCGTGATATTACACCGCAAGTCGAGGCTAGAGCAGCGTGGCGACAACTGAATGATAAACTGGAAACGCGCGTCAACGAGCGTACCGCCGAACTCAAAAAGGCCAATGAAGATCTAGCCTTAGCGCTAGAAAGTTTACAGTTGGCACAGGATGAATTAGTCCGCGCTGAAAAGCTCAAAGCCTTAGGCAATATCGTCGCCGTTGTCGCTCACGAACTCAACACACCTATCGGCAATAGCCTCACCGTTGCAACGACATTGCGTGAAAAAACTAAAAAGTTGAACCAACTTTTTATGGAAGGTACATTACGTAAATCAAGCCTGAGTGATTACCTGAGAGAATCGGACGAAGGGACGGCGATTCTTACCCGTGCGTTGCATCGCTCCAGTGATCTGGTGAACAACTTTAAACATGTGACAGTCGATCAGGTCACTGGTCAGCGGAGGTCATTTGACCTATTAGACATTATTGTGGATGTCGCGGCGGTGCTGAGTCCGATGTTGCGGACGACCCCGTTCAGATTTTCTTATGAACTTCCCGCCGGAATAGTATTCGATAGCTACCCCGGCCCCTTGGAGCAGATTGTCACCAATTTGATTACTAATTCAGTGGCCCATGCATTTGACGGTAAAGACCATGGGAAAATGCATTTGACGGCGCATAGTATTGATTCTGATACCGTGCAAATCATCTTTAGTGATGATGGCATCGGCATCGAACCCGACTACCTTTCTCGTATTTTTGATCCGTTTTACACCACCAAATTAGGTCGCGGTGGAACTGGCTTGGGATTGAATATCGTTCATAATATCGCCACCAAAACCTTAGGCGGACACTTGAGTGTGGATAGTATTTATGGCAAAGGCACCCTATTTACCCTCAACATTCCATTGTGTGCGCCTGAATAAAATTAAATGATACTGCTGGCGCTGTTTGCACTATCAGCCGTGTTATTTCGCTCATTGACGGTATCCTGATCGTCATCTTCAGGAGCCTTGTCACTGATTTTGACAAAACGGGTGAGCACTAACACTGGGATCGCTGATACTAATACCCAGACAAAAAACTGCTTATAGCCAAGTGCGACCTGGATATCGCCACTGATTATTTTAAAAAAGACAAATCCAAGCTGCATCACACCCGTGCCCAGAGCGTAATGTGCCGTTTGATATTTACCGACAGCGACGACTTGCATAATGAATAGAATCAGGCCGACAAAACCAAAACCATAACCAAACATCTCAACACTCAAGGCCGTAGCGATGACACTCATATTGTCGGGCAGGGTACTGCTAAGGAAGAAGAATACGAGGTTAGGCATGTTCATGGCGATGATTAACCAAGGGAGAGCGCGGCGTAAGCCTAGCAACGATGCAAAATACCCACCCAGAATACTGCCACACAAAAACGCAATCGTACCAGCAGTACCGTACACCACACCAACCTGATCTGTACTCAGTCCCAGACCACCCAGTTCACGACTATCACGCAAAAACAAAGGGCCAATGGTCTGAATCTGACCTTCACCGGCACGGAACAAAATAATAAAACTAATGGACAGCCAGATGCCTGGTTTTTTGAAGAAATCAATAATGACATCCAGCAACGTCGTGAATACATCACGCATTGATTCATCGGTATTGTTGTTTTTGGTGCCAGGCAGCGCCCAGCTGTGATAAATCCCGAGTGCTGTCAGCATCACGCCAAGAATCCCGAAAATAATCATCCAGGCGTGTTGTGCATCCATTTCTTTTTCCAGACGTCCAGCGAGAATCACCAGCCCACCTAGCGAAACAAATTTTGCCGCATTAAAAAAGGCACCTTGCCAGCCTGCGTACGCCGCTTGTTGTTTGTTACTGAGACTAGCGATGTACAGCCCATCGGCTGCAATATCGTGTGTGGCGGAGGCGATGGCGACGACGCCCAAGAGGCCGATGCTGACCGCGAAATAGGTCGGAAGCTGTAACGATAGCGCAACTAGTCCAAGGCAGACGCCACCGAGGAGCTGAAATGCCACGACGATCAGTTTTTTACTGCTGGCAACTTCTAAAAAGGGACTCCACAATGACTTAAAGACCCATGCCAGGCCGATGAGACCAGTCCAGCGGGCAATTTGCTCATTCGGTACACCAAGACTTTTATACATCAGCCCAGCGACCAGCGCTACCGCATAAAAAGGCAAACCTTCTGCCAGATATAAGGTGGGCACCCACCGCATTGGATGGGCAGCCGTGGTCATTTTTTTTATCATAACGATGTCTCAGTTGAATTTTTTTTGGTCTTGATCGGGGTTGTCTTGGCGTGTATTGCCGCAGATCAAAAACACCTTAGCATCAGAACATACTAGCGCCCGATTATCAGGTCAACTGGTTTTATATTTACAATGCCACTTAAGTGCCAGTATTATTTGCCCACGATCGTGGTAACCCCTGATTTTCAGTATATTGTCTAGGACGTGGTAATGCAATTTGATTGCTCAATGGACTGAATTGATGTTGCAATTTTCTTTCAGATTCATGTGTGTTGAGCAACTGGTATGCATCCATTTTATCTGTCAGATGCGCTTTATTCTGATGCGATTGGCAGTTGATGACGCCTCAATGGTATTGCCGTGGTGGTGTGCTATTTAACTATAAAGCACATCGTTGAGAGTGAGTAAGTCTGAAATGAAAATGTTGTTTTGGGAATAGGTAGATATCCACTTCGTCGATGTCGACCCAAACTGATCTCGTACTTTTAATGTACCTATCACATGGACACAGCAGGTCAAACCTAATAACAAGATCAAACAGTCCCGCTCAGGATGCCTGCTGGTTTCGGTTGTGACGCGGAGTAGGTGCCGGATTTGACCTGGTCGATGGTGGCGGTAGCGGTAGTGTTGCAATTGAAGGTATCAAAGAATCGAAGGCGCTAGGGCATAACAGTGCTTATACCATCGATGGCAAAGTCGATCTGCTACTACACGCCGATGAAACGGCCGATAACTATTTGCACAAATTAAAAATCATGGAAATACGATGGGATACTGATCTATGGCCCGTGGTCGATATGAATGATTTGAATCGGTATCAAAGTCAGTTGCTATCTGAGTAAGTATTGATATTAAGACGATGAATAGCTGATATATAAAAATATGAATTGCTGAATTTGTTGCGACGCAATATAGTGAAACCGTCTCCTCCAAATCCGCAAAAGATTTGGATTTAAGCCCGCCTAGTGCGGGCTATTTTTTTGCATTTTCAATTTACATTTTTTATGCTGATGCACTCAAGTTGGACGTGACTCGCCTTAAGGCCGAATTAAAGCGTACAACAGAGGAGCACGATCTCTTACAAAGGCTGCTGCATACGTTACCAACTGGGCGTTTGTAGCGACGTGCGATTTTTCCAACCTCGTGTACATGTTCAAACCAGCAACGCTGCCGACAGTGATTCAATTTCATCTTGAGAGTCATTCAAAATCTCTTGCAGCGTAGTATCGTCAACATCGAAATCCAGGGTCGCTGCAAATTGTTTGGACCTCAGGCCGACTGCTTCGTGCAGTGGCGAGATATACGGTGACATTTCATTTGCCAGTGTGAGTGTATCGCCGAGTGTCTTAGCTGGAATAGCAGAGATCCCTTGCCACAGTTGTTCGACGGCGTTCATGACAAGGGATGGGATGCCGAGTTGTGTCATCACTCCCCGACCGATTAAGTGTTCACCATATTCTCCCCAGATTTCTGCGTCGCCATTCAGTAATCCAGGAAACTCTTCTGCTCTCGAAATCAAATAAAAACCACCAACCTCATGCACAATCCCTGCGAACATTGCTGTATCAGGATCGACCTTGCTAATGTGTCGTGCAACCACCTGGGCAAGCGCGGCGACGTGAGCGCAATGTTCCCATAACTCTTTCGCTTTTGCTTTTAAGATCGGATCACGTACCTGACTGCCCAATTGGCGAACGACAGCCGCACTCACCAATGTCCTGACGGTGCGAAATCCTATGCGGCTGATGGCCATCGGCACATTGTTGATTTGCATGCCAGAACGATTGAATGCGCTGGAATTGGCGAGCGCCACAGTTCGCGCCGACAGAACGGGATCAGCGATGATGTACTTTGCTGCCGTTTCTAAGTGACAGTCTGGATTATCCAAAATACGTTTTAACTTCAATGTTTCTTCGACGTGGGTCGGAAACACCAATTCACCTTGAATGGATTGCTCGGCAATCTGTTTGTAAATAGTTAAGCGATCCATGAAGATTCTCTCCCTTGGAACCAGGTAGCTGGCAATAGTGTTAAAAATTGTAAATTACTGAGTGGTGCTTGTATAGGATAGTATAAAAATTCCATAAGGCAACTTTTTTATGCGTCGGTGGCGAAAAGGGGGATGGCTGCATTGAAGTTGCTGATAGATTAATTTTTAAAGCATCTTCAAGCCTGATGCCGTCGTTTACCTGGAACGCGTGGTTCCCTGAAATAACTATCCGTAACGGTTCAGCCGTGAATTCGGACGCACAATGCCGACCAGACAGTGGTTCGTTTTTATGCTCTTGTTTCGGTAAAAAAAACAGCGCCGAAGCGCCGTTTGTCGGGTTATGTCTAAATGATAATCAGATGACGATCCGATGAGTAGAAGCGATCCTGCTATCCCTATTTTGGTGCAGAATTTCCCTCTCCAAGATGCTGAATAAAGAAGGTCTCATACTTCTTGTGCCATGCTTTTGCCTTGATGGCACCACCCATACCGTGCTCACCATCTGGATCAAGAAATAGATCAACTAATTGTTCTTTGCCGTTCTCCAGTAGCGCACGATAAACATTCACGGTGTCTTGGTAGAGCACATTGGGATCCTGCATACCGTGTACTAGCATCAGCGGTTTCTTGAGGCCGGCAGTTAATGGCAATAACGAGAAACGACGCAAGCTCAACTTGTTTCGCTCTGTTTTGCCCAGCGTGCGACCGGTGTACCAGCTATTGTAGTTTTCCCATTCTGTTGGACCACCGCCAGCAATACCGGCAGCAAAGGTATCAGGACTCGTGTACATCGCATATTGCGTCTGGAATCCACCGAAACTCCAACCAGTCAGACCGATACGTGTACCATCAACACCAAAGTGTTGCTGCATGTATCTCGCTAGATCTTCTAAATCTTCCGTTTGTGGCTTGCCAGGTTGTTCCCAGTTAGCATCACTGAATTTTCTACCGTAATCGGAATGACCGCGTGGATCTACTGCCACGGTGACGTAACCATGCTTTGCAGCCATGTACATACCGAATAAATAGCCCGTTGGCTGGAAACTATCTGTTTCGATGATATGACGATCACCTAAAGGGCCACCATAGGTGTAGACAATTGCCGGACGTTGATCAGTTTCTTTCCAGCCTTCAGGTTTAAAGACATAAGCCTGGATTGTATCGCCATGACGATTTGGATAGCTGAATCGGGTAGGCTGCATGAGATCGACGGCGCTCCACAATGGGTCATTACTTTGCGTTAGCGTTTTTGATTTGGACGTCTTGGTGCTGATGATTTTTAATTCAGGACGACTGGCCCACTGGCCTGCAACGCTCGCCAATTCTGTTCCTGTATCTGCCACCGTGCTGGCACGATGATAATCGCCCGCCTTACCTAGAGCAGTCATCGTGCCCGTTGTCATCTCAACTTTGTATGCATTCATCGCTGCAAAATCATCCTTGTTTGCCAGTACAAACATGAATTGACTGTCAGGGCTAAAGCCGACGATGTGATGTGCTTCAAAGTCACCTTTGAGAACGGGTTTTGCAGCACCAGTTTCAGTATTAATCACATATGGCTGACGGTATCCTTGTTCATCGAGAATAGCGATCAGTTGTTTGCTATCTGGCGTGAAGCGCGGTGAGATTACGCTGACGACTTCATGCCCCACATTACCTCGGCGCTCGAGCACCATTGTTGGTTTGGCGGATTCATCCGCTTTACCAACATAGACACGCAATAAATTCTTTTCGCGTTCCCAAGTCGAGAACGTGTAACGGCTGCCATCTTTTGCCCAGCTGATATCGCTCATTTCAAACCAAACGTCGCCGCCATCATTGGTAAAGACGGGCTGTGGCTGACGGGTATTCGTATCGCTGACACGACGGATATACAGCGCCGTTGGTAAGACCTTGCGTTTATCGTCAGCTACTTCGCGGTCAACTTTTTTAGCTGTCGCAAAACGACCGTTGTAATCCATGATCTCAACTTTACGTTCGGATGGGGGATTGACTTTGCCAGTCTCTGGATTGATCTCAGGTGCTTCAGCAGAGATTGCCATCCATTGTTTATTTTCACTTAAGACGGTGTCGACAATTTTATATTTTTTGTCTGCGTCGTCCGGATGGATCAGCTCACGATTGAGCTGACGGATCGCACTCTGGTCAAAGCTGGCGCTATACAGGCTTTTCTCATCCATGTAGATGTAGCCTTTGTCGTCCGCATTGTAGGCAACAATCCGTTCGGTCTTATCGGTTTGCGTCAGACGTTCAATTTTCCCACTGTCAGCGATCAAGCGGAATAAGTCACCGCGATATTCAAAGATCAATTCACTTTTTTTATTGCCCCATACCAGGTTTGAAATACCTGGATAGAGATCAGTTGGTTTGAGTTTTTCTTTGTCGTTTTTCTTTTTCAGCTCGTCACGTAATTCCCAGATTTCTTTTTCAGCATCTGCTTTGGCGTCTTTGACGTCATCTTTCTTATCGTCTTTTTTGTCATTTACGTTAGTAGCGGTTGTTGTACTGGCGGCTTGCGCTGCTTTTTCTTTGGCTGCTTCGGCCTCCGCTTCCGCTTTTTTTGCCGCTTCTTTGGTCTTTTTATCTGCGAGTTCTAGCTTGATTTGCGCCAGATCGGCGTCTTCCCATTGTTTAAGATTAACGTTTTCACCGCGCAGATAGGCGGCTTGTGCTTCGGCTTTTGCCTGACGGTCTGCTTCTTCTTTATTTTTTTGTTTTTCTTTTTTATCGAAACGATCCCACACCTCTGGTGCGTCGTAGTTTTTCATGACGAGCGGTGACGTGATCCGTTTGCTGGTGCCCGTCTGGGTATCGTAAATATACAGATCGGCGCCCAATTCGCCGAAGGGATTCCAGGCATACGCTAAGTAACGACCGTCGTGACTAAAGTGAAGAAACTTCGCTTGTTGTCCGGTATACGATTTCGCGCGAAATACTTGTTCCAGTGTCAGATCTGCAGGTTTGATTTTAGTGATGGCGGTAGCACTAGCGCTGTTGGTGCTACCGGATGTAACTGCTGCCGCGACATAGTGCGGTGTGAGGCTGACCAGTGCGCCAGAACAAGCAAGCGCGATGCTGAGGGTAATGGTTTTTGGGGACATGGGTGGCTCCGGATATGCTTTTTAGCGAATAATTTTTAGTAGGCTACAACGACTAAGGGCGGTAAAAGTCTGCAAAAACGCTGAGACTGCTTGTGCAGCTTCAATACAACAGCAATCTGATTGCTCTGATGCACGCATTAAGCGAACGAACTTCCAGTCAGTAGAGAGAAAGTGCGATGTATTGACTGAAGTTAATGATTTTAAGTTCCTCGAATCAATACTGAAAATGGAAAAATATTTTCATTTTTCCGATCTTGGCTCATGTGAAATATGATTTTTTACTAATAAATGACGTAATGAGCTTGAAATTCTTCGCTCATCAGGTATAGTGATTTGGTGTGTTGGTTATGTATAACACTAATATTTGCATTGCAGAAGGTGTATTAGCGCAATAAATCAGCCCATGCAACGTGATTTTTATGGAGGCAATATGACAGTCGATTGGCATGATCAGTCGCCGATTTATCGGCAATTGAAGCAAAAGATCTTGTCGATGATTCTTGATGGGATACTCAAACCGAGCGATGCATTGCCATCGGTCAGGCAGGTCGCCACTGAGTATCAAATTAATCCGATTACTGTATCAAAAGCGTATCAAGAATTGCTTGACCAGGGATTGGTCGAAAAAAAACGTGGCATTGGTATGTTTGTCACGATGGATGCATTTGAACGATTATTGATTTCTGAACGTGAGCGCTTTTTGCAGGAAGAGTGGCCTGCAACGTGCGCGCGTATCCAGCGACTGGGTTTGAACATCAATGCGTTGGTACAGGACATGAACGAGGCAACAGACCAACAAAGAGAATAACAAGGAGAACAACAATGAATGCGGTAGTTTCAGCGAAGCAGTTGCGTAAAACCTATGGCAAAGAAGTTGCCGTGGATGGGATTAGTTTTGATATACCTGCAGGCCGTATTGTGGGCTTGATTGGTCCTAACGGTTCCGGTAAGACAACAACACTTAAAGCAATCCTCGGACTGACTTCGTATGAGGGACAGCTCAACGTTTTGGGGCTCAATCCCAAAACGCAGCGCGATGCCTTGATGGAGGAAATTTGCTTTATCGCCGACGTCGCTATTTTGCCAGCATGGCTGAAGGTGAAAGATGCGGTTGATTTTGTCGAAGGCGTTCATGCTAGGTTTAATCGCCAAAAAGCCGAGCGCTATCTGGCGAAGACCAAGCTTACCCCAGACATGAAAGTTAAAGCCATGTCTAAAGGGATGGTGGTGCAGCTCCATCTGGCGTTGGTGATGGCGATCGATGCCAAATTGCTCGTACTCGACGAGCCAACGCTGGGCTTGGATATTTTGTACCGTAAGCAGTTCTATCAGGATTTGCTGGAAGATTATTTTGACCAGAATAAAACCATCATTATCACGACGCATCAGGTTGAAGAGGTTGAGCATATTCTGACGGATTTGCTATTTATTCAAAATGGCAAGATCACTTTATCCGCCAGCATGGACGACGTGGAAGAACGCTTCATTGAAGTTGCTGTGAATCCGATGCATGTCGAGCAAGCGCAAGCCTTGCATCCGATCGATCAGCGCACGATGTTTGGTAAAACGGTGATGCTTTTTGATGGCGTAAAACCTGAGTTGCTGCAAGCACTTGGCGATTTGCGCAGACCGAGTGTGGCTGATTTGTTTGTTGCTACGATGAAGGGAGAAAAATAATGAAACAACTGACTACCCTGAAATGGTTGTTAAAACGTGAGATCTGGGAAAACAAGGCACTGCTCATTTGGTCAAATCTGGCGTTGGCCGGCGTAATCTTGTTGGTGACGATTCTTGGTGTTTTTCGATGGAGTAGCATCGTATTTGCAAATAATGTGCCGGTTAATCTTCAGGTAGAAACGGTCTCTGCTGGGGTTGCCGTTTACTTCAACACGGGCTTTACCATTTTTGCGCTGATGATGGCGCTTACAATGTACTCTTACGTGAGTGGTTCGTTATCCCAAGAGCGAAAAGATCGCAGTATTTTATTTTGGAAATCGTTACCGATTTCTGATGAATTAACTGTCTTGTCAAAGGCGATTGTTGCTCTGATTCTTTTTCCGTTGATGGCATCTGTCACATTGATATTGACCATGTTAATTTCTATGTTTGCAGTGTATATAGCCTGCGCCATTCACGGTGTATCCTTGTTTGCAGCGTTGTTCGGAAATGGCGTTTTATGGGGGCGAATAGGCACTATGTGTTTGAGTCTTCCTGTGTATGTCGCGTGGGCGCTGCCGACAGTTAGTTGGATTATTCTGGTTTCGTCGCGGTTTATTCGTCGCGTGAGTTTGTGGGTAGCATTGATACCAATTGCAATTTACTTTATCTTCGCTATCTTTAATGAAATATCGGGTTTGAAAATGGGCACAAGCGGCCTTGCTTATGTCCTGTTCACCCGCGGTTTATTTAGTATTGTTCCTAACAATTGGATGTCAAATTTTCATATTTCTCCGGCGTTAGACGCGGTCCCAAATGGCGCCGTGCACTTTGGCGGCAGTACCGATTTGCCTGCCTGGTCTTTGTTTGCCTCGGCAGATATCTGGTTAGGTGTGATTGCTGGCGTAGCGATGCTGTATGCCGCAGCCCGGGTCAGAAGATCGCACGGCGAGTAACAGCCACAAGTTAAAAAAACGCACCGTTGATCACGTCAGCGGTGCGTTTTTAATCGATCCTCGAATAGTATTATCTCGACGGCCTAACCACCAAGGCAACGCCTACCAACGCAATTAACATCCCTGCGACGGCTGTTAATGTAAATTGCTCACCAAACATCAGCCATGCCATGAGCGCAGTAACAGCCGGAACCAGATACATATAACTGGTGACCTTGGTTGCTTCACCATGACGGATCAATACGTACAGCACAGAAATACCGAGGCCAGATAAAATAAAAATGGACCATGCCATAGCAATAAAAAAGTGCGGTGTCCACAATATCGTTTGCGTTTCCATTAGTAAAGCTAATGGTACCGTGACCAGTAAGGATGCCCCAAACTGAATCACTTGACCCGTTCTGACATCGAATGAAGGACAAGTTTTTTTCTGATAAATCGTACCCGACGTCATACCCAGTAAGGCCATCGTCGCTAACGTAACGCTCGTCAGTGATAAATGAACGACAGAGACCTTGTTGGCAACCACCAGGCCAACGCCAGCAATACCAAACGCCAGCCCTAGCCATTGCTTACCGCGTATGCGTTCACCAATGAGCGGTCCCATAATGGCGGTCAGAATTGGCTGGGTATTCGCGATGAGTGCTGCCACCCCAGCAGGCATACCGAGCTTGACTGCACACCAGATGCCGCCCAGATAGATCGCTTGCATGAGTACACCTGCAATCGCAATCGGCAGCCAGTCTTTGCGCGCTGGCCATGGTGCCCGCATCACTACAGCGAGGGTCAGCATCAGCACCACCACACCGACGTAGCGCATGCTGAGAAAGGTCAGTGGTTCAGCGTAGGGAAGGCCATATTTTGCTACGACGTAACCGGATGCCCAAATGAAGATAAAAACCGCCGGTAGTGACCGGTGTAACAAGGAATTAGAACTAGATGTTGGCATGCTAAAAATGTCTCTGATCGGGCATGTCAAAAAAGTGGGGCCGGTCCTGTCATATTGCTGATGCGCTATGCCAAGATATGAAACCATCCTCGTTGATTCTTTGCCTCTTGTTTATTGTCGTTAATGAAAGAGCGATTTATCGCGATTACACTTTGATATTGTCACAAATCAAGAATGCAATAGATGAAAAAAAACCTGCGATGCCGTTGCATACGCAGGTTTTTTTCATGCTTGCTAGCGTTCTTGCCAGCATGACACTGAATTACGCCAGGTTTGCTGCAGCGAAATCCCAGTTAACCAATGCCCAGAATGCTTCCAGGTATTTTGGACGTGCATTGCGGTAGTCGATGTAGTAAGCATGCTCCCACAAATCGCAAGTGACCAGTGGCTTGTCTGTTGTTGTCAACGGTGTTGCTGCGTTGGATGTGTTGACGATATCGAGTGTACCATCAGCTTTTTTCACTAACCATGTCCATGAAGAACCGAAGTTACCAATACAGGATTTAGTGAACGCTTCTTTGAACGCATCAAAAGAACCCCATTTTGCGTCGATGGCTGCAGCCAGTGCGCCAGTAGGAACGCCGCCGCCGTTTGGCTTGAGGCCGTTCCAGTAGAACGTGTGGTTCCAGATTTGTGCTGCATTATTGAAAATGCCAGCAGAAGATTTTTTGACGATTTCTTCCAGTGTGGAATTTTCGAATTCTGTACCTTTGATCAGGTTGTTCAGATTGGTGACATAAGTCTGATGGTGCTTACCGTAGTGGTATTCCAATGTCTCTTGAGAAATGTGTGGCGCCAGAGCGTCCAATGCATAGGGCAATGCCGGTAGGGTATGTTCCATGTTGCGTCCTTTAGTTGTCTTCAGAGGTGACCGACTTTATCATCGTAATGACAATAAAGCTTAGCGGCCGAAAAAACGGTAAATACGTGCTGCAAAACAGCCATTGTAAGCGTTTGCGGAAAAGCTTGCAGCTACCTCGCACGATTTTCCTGCACACATGTTGTGAAAGCAGATGTCAGTCAGTCAGATTTTGCTGCACAGTGGCGATGCCAATATCTGCGCTACCCTGTGCTAATCGAACATGAACGACGCTATTGGCCTGTAGCTCTGCGCTGGAACGTAGGGCTTTACCATGTTTATCGCTGACGATTGCATACCCGCGTTCAAGCGTACGCTGTGGGTTAAGGAGTTCCAACTGATTCTGTAAGCCGGTCAGCGACTGTCGGTGGTGCCGCGCATTCTGTTGTTGCGCCATCGACAGGCGGCGCTGCCAGTCGGTGAGCCCCAAGCGTTGGTGCGATGTCTGCGGGCGTACTGACGTAAGGCGTTGCTCCAACTGCTGGAGCTGGTGTCTTGCACGTTGTAATGGCAATTCACTAGCGTAGCGCAGGCTTTGTGCACTTTGTTGTAATAGCTGGCGCTTAGCGGCAATTGCCGCTTTGGGGCTCAGGAGGCGGCGTGACATCCAATCCAACGTCTGATTTTGCGTCGCCAGTTGGCGTTGCATAGCGCGTTGTAGCTGTTCTTTACGGTAATTTAGTTGACTTAGCCAATCTTCACGTGGTGTGACTGCAAGTTCAGCCGCTGCTGTTGGCGTCGCTGCGCGCAGATCGGCGGCAAAATCGGCAATCGTAAAGTCTGTTTCATGGCCAATCCCGGCAATCACAGGAATAGGGCAGTGGGAAATGGTTCGGGCAACGATTTCTTCGTTAAATGCCCATAAATCTTCGATACTGCCGCCACCGCGGCATACCAACAAAACGTCACATTCTTCATGTGCACCCGCGGTGGCAATGGCCTGCGCGATTTTAGCGCCAGCACCGTCTCCTTGAACCGGAGTCGGGTACAAAATAATGTTGATGTGCGGTGCACGTCGACGCAGCGCTGTGAGGATGTCGCGCAGTGCGGCTGCCTGCAGACTCGTGACGATGCCGATCGTGCGTGGAAAGACGGGCAAGGCGCGCTTTCGGTCTTGGTCAAACAAACCCTCTGCCGCCAACTGTGCTTTTAAACGCAGGAATGCTTCATATAAGTTACCCACACCAGCTCGCCGTATGGCCTCGACACTCAGCTGATAGTCACCGCGAGGGGCGTACAGCGTCACTAGTGCCCTGACTTCAACCTTGTCACCTTCACGCGGCTGAAAGTCTGCGTATTGTGCGCGTCCCCGGAACATCACTGCACGGACCTGTGCCGTATTGTCCTTGAGCGTAAAGTACCAATGTCCTGATGCTGCGCGGGTGAAATTAGAGATTTCCCCTGCAACCCATGTCAGCGGTATGTTTCGCTCTAATAATTGTGAAACGGCGTTGTTGAGCGCCGATACTGTCATGACAGCAGGCGTCGATAGTGAGTTTGGTGAGCGAAAGTCAGTATTCATCAGGCGAAAAAGCAGAAAAGCTGTCCACAGAAGCGTGAAATGGCCATCAGAATGTCATTGTCAGGGGCAGATGTCAAAAGAAATGCAAATTCCGAATATAAGTCATTGATTTTGATTGTTTTTCATCTGCAAATAAGTTGAGCAATATGAAAACTTCCTTACAAATCAAGGGCTTTCTGAGATATTCATGGCATTGTGCACATACTTATCCACAGAAAAAGTGCATAAGCAGTGGATATCTTTGGGTGCCTGTGAGTAATCTGCATTTGATTAAATTATATGCAGCAATTATATATCTTTTAAAATCAATGACTTAACTACTTATAATCGGCTTCTGCACACGCTTATCCACAAATTTTGTGTAGAAATCGAAGGTTTTTCTCGATTTTTTGTTTTTGTTTGCAGTCAAGGCACTAAATAGTACTTTTACATGGTGCTGCTTAAAATTTGAGCTTTGATAAATAATTCATAAAAATCATAGACTTAGATTGATCTCCTCTGCTTTTTCACAAGCTTGTCCACATTATTTGTGCAAAAGCCCATCGGTATTTCGTTTTGCGAAATAAAAATGATTAAAATTTTAATAAAAAATGTCAAATACTGCTTTTTTATGCCTTTGCTTAAAATTTAGGCTAAATGAATTTATCTATATAAATCAATTAATTAATCCGCTAGTTAGCTCTTTTGCACAATGTTATCCACACAATTTGTGAAGAACAATACCTCATCTTCGATGATTGTTCCATTTGCATTATTTTTTAGCACGATCAGACTGTAAAAGTACTTTTGCCTAATTTATTTGCATATTAATAAAATGATTTAAAATCAGTAAGTTATGTTTATTTACCCGCTTTGTGCACAAGCTTATCCACATAAAGTGTGCAGAAAAAATTGAGAAAATAGGCTTTTTTTATTTGTTTTACAGATCTAAGAGACTGCCTATTTCTTGTGCGAACTAGAAATTGTATTTAAAATCAGTTACTTACGTATATTCACACAACTTATCCACAAGCTTGCGCACAGTTTTTGTGTAAAACACGCAGTTTTTCGTTGTGAAATGATAATTCATCAAAGTACACTTGCCCGACCGCACACAACACGCTACATTGCTGGGTTGGAAATTTGAATCTTCGAGGAGTGCCCTTTGTTCGCTATCATTCAAGCCGCCGGTTGGCCTATTTACTTGTTGCTCATTGCCTCAGTGATTGCTTTAACGTTGATCATAGAGCGCAGTCTGTCGTTACGTAGAAATAAAATATTGCCATCCACCTTGTTAGACGAAGTGATCCGCGTATATCAAAGCGGCAAGGTCCGGCCTGAAGTGATTGATCAACTCGCAGGTAATTCGCCTCTTGGTAAGGTACTTGCATCGGGGTTGCGCAATGTCAGTGCACCACGTGAAGTAATGAAAGAATCCATTGAAGAAGCTGGCAGTGCCGTTGCGCACGAGCTGGAACGTTTTTTGACTACGTTGGGCACGATTGCCTCCCTAGCACCATTGATGGGCTTATTTGGTACAGTCGTCGGGATGATTGAAATATTCGGTTCTCAGACAGCTGCAGGCGCTAATCCAGCGCAGTTGGCGCATGGTATTTCGGTCGCCTTATACAACACCGGATTTGGTTTGTTAATCGCCATGCCGACGCTGGTTGCTTATCGTCATTTCCGTGCTTTAGTCGATAGTTTAGTGGTTGATATGGAGCAACAGGCGGTCAAATTTGTTGATGTTGTTCATAGTGCCAGGAAGTAACAATGAACTTTCGAAAAGGAAACAGCAGGGAAGAGCCTGAAATTAACCTGATCCCGTTCATCGACGTGTTGCTGGTGATCCTGATTTTTCTGATGGTGACAACAACCTACAGCCGTTTTACTGAACTTCAGATTACACTGCCAACGGCTGACGCCGAAAAGGCGAAGGACATTAAACCGAATCAGATCAATATCGGTATCGATGCGCAAGGTCGTTATAAGATTAACGATCAGGCCGTTTCTTTCCTCGATACAGCAACTTTGGCCGATGACCTTAAGCACGCGGCCGCGGCACTTGATCAGGGAAAGAGCGGTGTGCAACCTGACCCCATCGTGATCATTAACGCGGATCGTGCAACGACCCACCAGTCTGTTATCGATGTGCTGGAAGCAGCCCGTATTGCAGGGCTGGCTAAAGTAACATTTGCTGCACAGGCATCGAGTCCAAAATAAGCGGTAGTCGACACTTTTCGTCGCCCATTATTTGATTCGCGACAAAACCAGAGCGGCAAATTTTGAGCCGCTCTACGTTAGCTGCAGGTCTTGACTCTTTAAGCTTAAGAGCTAAACGTTTCTGGTTTTCTTATTGGACCGCCGAACATGTCAACGGTTGTTTATCTTATTATCCCAGCACCTGTGCTCGGGTTGTTTTTTTGGAAATCTGCATGCAAGCTCGTCTTCGGACATCGTTGTCATCTCGGTTACAGACGTGGTTGTTACGTAACTGGCAAGAGCGGGGTGCTGTTGCCTGCCTTTTGTGGCCGCTGTCTAAACTATTTCAGTTAATTGTTACCTTTCGCTTTGGTGTGTTTGTTCTGGGGTATAAACCACAAACCCGCCTGCCAGTTCCAGTGATTATCGTTGGAAATATTTTTGTAGGCGGTACGGGGAAAACGCCATTGGTGATCTGGCTGGTCAAGCAATTACAAGCGGCGGGATGGCGTCCGGGCGTGATTTCACGTGGATATGGAGCGCATGCTGATAGCGTGACGATGCTCGATGCGCACTCAAGCGCGGCGATCGTCGGCGATGAGCCACTTCTGATTGCACAGCATACTGGTGCCCCAGTTGCGGTTGGCAGGGATCGTGTTGCTGTCGCCCACTGTTTAATGGCGGCACAACCAGAGACCGATGTCTTGATTTCTGATGATGGTTTGCAACATTATTTTCTGGCCCGAGACGTCGAAATCATGTTGTTCGATGAGCGTGGGGTGGGTAATGGCTGGATGTTGCCTGCAGGTCCATTACGTGAGCCCGTAAATCGTCGTCGTGATTTTACAGTGCTTAATGCCGCACTAGATATGCCTTTGGCTGCAATTCCAGGGATGCCGGCGGACGTGGAACGGATGCAACTGGTGCCACAGTTTGCCTACCAATTAGGTCACGCATCAGTACGTCAGGCTTTGTCTGCATTTACTTCAGCAAACATTGTCGCTGCTGCCGGAATCGGCAATCCACAACGGTTTTTTACGATGCTCAGTGGTGCAGGGGTGCGGTTTGCCAGTTTGCCCTTGGCAGACCATTTTCAGTTTGATGCAGATACTTTTTCGCAGGTAGACGCTGATTGCATTCTGATCACTGAAAAGGATGCAGTAAAATGTCGTCAAATTCCTAGTTTGCACAACGATGAGCGCATTTGGGTCGTGCCAGTGGTGGCGCAACTCGATGAACAGTTTGCAACTGACCTATTACAACTGATTTCGGAGAAAAAGCATGGACACACGCCTGCTTGATGTTTTAGTTTGCCCTTCTTGCAAGGGTCCCTTGGTCTATAACAAAGCAGCACAAGAATTGATCTGCTATGGCGATAAAATGGCATTTCCGATTCGTGACGATATTCCCATTATGTGGGCAGAGCAAGCACGTACTTTGACAGCCGAAGAAGTTGACGCTCGCTAACTTAAAAATACCAGAAAAGATCAGGACATTTGCATGACCTTTGTTGCCATTATCCCCGCGCGTCTGGCTTCTAGCCGGTTGCCTAACAAACCACTGGCGGATATTGCCGGTAAGCCGATGGTGGTACGTACTGCTGAGCGCGCATTGGCCTCCGGTGCAACCGCTATAATGGTGGCAACCGACCACGCTGATATTGTGGCTGCCTGCGAAGCGCATGGTATCCCTGTATGCCTGACCCGACCTGACCATCCATCTGGCACGGACAGGATTGCGGAAGTGGCGGCACGCATGAATTTACCAGAGGATGCCGTGGTGGTGAATGTGCAAGGGGATGAGCCATTGATTGATCCCGCACTCATTGCCGCGACTGCCGCATTGGTGAGCGCAGATGTGCCGATGGCAACTGCTGCACACCCGATTCACGCTGTTGAGGACGCGTTTAATCCCAACGTAGTGAAGGTTGTACTGGATAAATATGCACGCGCTTTATACTTTTCCAGGGCCACCATTCCATGGCACAGAGATGGCTTTGCTGACGGCTTGGCATCAAGTAAAGAACGTTTTCCGCACCTTTACCAGCCGCTGCGACATATTGGTTTGTATGCTTATCGCAACGATTTCTTAAAAAAATATCCGCAGTTAGAAGTTTCTCCATTGGAACAAATTGAAGCATTGGAGCAACTCCGGGTGTTGTGGCATGGCTTTTCAATTGCGGTACATGTGACCGACGCTAGCCCTGCGCCGGGGGTGGATACACCTGAAGATTTGGAAAAAGTCCGACATTTTTTTTCTGAAATTGTTTAAAAAATTAAAGAACTTAGCCATGATTTGGTGCTAAAGCATCAATAAAGCTGAAAATTGTGGTAAGTTTCGTGAAAAGAAACTGTGCTATTAGTAGCTGGTCACCGCCAAAAGAAAAAATAAATACGTGGTGAAAATAAGCAAAGTGCAGGAAGCAGCAGCAAAAATTCAGCATGTGCCGCGATAGCTCATGCCCAAAATAAATTCAAACTCGTCTTAGGAAATAAAAAATGCGTCTTATTTTATTAGGAGCACCAGGTGCTGGCAAAGGCACTCAAGCTAATTACATCAAAGAGAAATTTAATATTCCACAAATCTCTACTGGCGATATGCTGCGTGCCGCTGTGAAAGCCGGTACACCGCTGGGCCTAGAAGCGAAAAAAGTGATGGATGCTGGTGGATTGGTTTCGGATGACATCATTATTGGTCTGGTTAAAGATCGTCTGAAGCAAGATGATTGCGCCAACGGCTATCTGTTCGATGGTTTTCCACGTACCACGCCTCAAGCTGATGCCATGAAAGATGCTGGTGTGCATATTGACTACGTATTGGAAATCGATGTACCTGATGAAGCAATCGTTGACCGTATGAGTGGTCGTCGCGTTCATCCTGGTTCTGGTCGCACCTATCACGTTAAATTTAACCCTCCAAAAGTGGAAGGTAAAGATGATGTGACTGGTGAAGAGTTGATTCAGCGTGACGATGACAAAGAAGACACAGTAAAAAAACGTTTGTCTGTCTACCACGAGCAAACGGAAGTATTGGTCAGCTACTACGGAGACTGGGCAAAATCTGGTCAGCCTGGCGCGCCAAAGTATCGCAAAATTGCCGGCGTCGGCCCTGTTGAGACTATCCGAGACAGCGCATTTGCTGCACTTGCAGAATAAAAAAAGCGGACTGATGTCCGCTTTTTTTTGCTGTCGGATTTCCTCTTAGTTTGTCGAAAATGACTGGTGAATAAGGTTTGCAGTGCTTTTTTGAAGTCGCCATAAATTTACTCCGTGGCATATCGAAGAAGACATGTTTCTTGTTTTATCTGGTTTATTTTGTCGTCAAAAAAATCAGTAACGCTCATGAGGTGTTCTGATCATAACAATAGGAGGAGTCAATATGACAGCAAGTCTGTGGTTTGTTATCGCGTGCGGCGTGGTCGCTGTACTTTATGGATTGGTTTCACGCAGCTGGATTTTACGTCAGGACGCTGGGAACCAGCGTATGCAGGAAATCGCCGCCGCGATTCAGCAAGGGGCGTCCGCCTACCTTGCTCGGCAATATAGAACCATTGCCATTGTCGGCTTTCTTCTCGTTATCGCTATTGCAGCTATCCCTGGATTAGGACTTTTAACAGCCATTGGCTTTCTGATTGGTGCTGTATTGTCTGGTGCGTGCGGTTTTATTGGTATGAATGTCTCTGTTCGTGCCAACGTACGAACAGCACAAGCGGCCACCAAAGGAATGAACGAAGCCTTAGATGTCGCATTTCGTGGCGGTGCGATCACTGGCATGCTGGTGGTTGGGTTGGGCTTACTTGGGGTGACGATTTTTTATCTCATTCTTACTAATATCTCTGCGACAGGCAGTGCAGTATCTACACTCTCTCAACATGATGTCCTCAAACCCCTGATCGGGTTGGCGTTTGGCGCTTCCCTGATTTCTATTTTTGCCCGTCTGGGTGGAGGTATTTTTACCAAGGGCGCAGATGTCGGCGCTGACCTCGTTGGTAAAGTGGAGGCTGGTATCCCTGAAGACGATCCCCGTAATCCGGCAGTGATTGCTGATAATGTCGGTGATAACGTTGGCGATTGTGCGGGGATGGCGGCGGATTTGTTTGAGACGTATGTCGTGACCCTCATCGCAACGATGTTACTGGGTGCACTGGTTATTACTAACGCGGTCACGCAAGCTATTGTTTATCCTCTTTTGCTGGGTGGCGTCTCGATTCTTGCGTCGATTGTTGGTTGTTCTGCGGTGAAGGCGAAGCCAGGTAAAAAGATTATGTCTGCTTTGTACACGGGGTTATGGTGGGCAGCAGGATTGTCACTTGTTGGTTTTGCGATCGTTACTTGGCAAGTCTGGGCAGACGATGCGATGCGCTTCAAAATGATGGGCTCGACGGTGGTCGGTATCGTACTCACTGGACTAATGGTCTATATCACCGAGTACTACACAGGGACCGATTTCAAACCAGTCCAGCATGTGGCGCAAGCCTCTACCACCGGACACGGTACCAATATCATTGCCGGGCTTGGTGTGTCCATGAAATCAACCGCGTGGCCGGTCCTTGCCGTGTGCGCAGCTATTCTGGTGTCATATTCCCTTGCCGGACTGTATGGCATTGCTATCGCAGCTACCGCCATGTTATCAATGGCAGGGATTATCGTTGCGCTTGATGCCTATGGTCCCATTACTGATAACGCTGGGGGGATCGCAGAAATGGCAGAAATGCCAGCGTCAGTCCGTGCGATTACTGATCCGCTTGATGCGGTTGGTAATACCACCAAAGCTGTTACTAAAGGATATGCCATTGGATCTGCTGGCCTAGCAGCGTTAGTCTTGTTTGCTGATTACACCCATGCACTTGATGCAGTTGGAAAATCGACGTTATTTGACTTATCTAACCCCCAAGTGATTGTTGGTCTCTTTATTGGTGGACTGATTCCTTATTTGTTTGGGGCGATGGCGATGGAAGCAGTAGGGCGGGCTGCTGGGGCGGTCGTGGTAGAGGTGCGTCGTCAGTTCAAAGAAATTAAAGGCATCATGGATGGTTCCGGTAAGCCGGAGTACGATAAAGCAGTGGATATGCTGACCACCTCCGCTATCAAAGAGATGATCTTACCTTCCTTATTGCCCGTCATCGTACCTATTTTGGTTGGTTTACTACTTGGTCCGGCGGCGCTGGGTGGCTTGTTAATGGGAACCATTGTCACTGGCTTGTTTGTGGCCATTTCCATGACTACTGGCGGCGGTGCTTGGGATAATGCGAAAAAATACATCGAAGACGGTCACTACGGCGGAAAAGGTTCGGATGCACATAAAGCTGCGGTAACGGGAGACACGGTGGGTGATCCTTATAAAGATACGGCAGGGCCAGCGGTCAATCCACTGATTAAAATCATCAATATTGTTGCCCTATTGCTGGTGCCTTTGCTGCCAGGTCCGGGGGCGACGTTATTGAGTACACAAACGCCTGCAGCATTGGTAGCGCAGTCTCCGATAACAAGCGCCGTCGTACTATCGCCAAAAAAAGGAGAATAGTTGTCTTACTAAAGCCGCGTTCAGGTTTTTCTCAGGCAAGACAATGCGTAAAAAAAGATGGCAACCCCGTGTTATGCCATCTTTTTTATTTGCACGGTAAAAATTAGATGCAATAATACTGATGTGACGTTTACGTTAACGTCAATATCAACGTCAATATGCAAACCTGGTGCATTGCTTGGCAGGAGTCGATAAAAATGGACATGGACGGGCATGAATGGCCATGATTCATAAGGTGCAATATTGAGGTGATCCTTATTATCGATAGAGGCGCTGATCTTCTCAGGTTGTTACGCTATTTGACGAAAGCACTTTGAATTTATTAACCACACGGAAAGAGACAAAACATGCAAATTCAGAATGGTGTATTTATTATTACTGGTGGTGCCTCCGGTCTTGGTGCTGCGACAGCAAGAATGATTGCTGCTAATGGTGGTAAAGTCGTATTGGCAGACGTACAAGTTGACGCTGGTGAAAAACTGGCTGCAGAATTAGGCGGTCAATTTGTGAAGTGTGACGTGACATCGGAAACCGACGGTAAAGCGGTTGTTGCAGCCGCCTTGGCAATGGGCCCGGTACGTGGTTTGGTGAACTGCGCTGGCGTTGCACCTGCAGTCAAAACAGTCGGTAAAGATGGTCCACATCCGCTCGACGTTTTTCAACGCGTGGTCAATATCAATTTGATCGGTACCTTCAATATGTGCCGTCTAGCTGCAGATGCCATGGCAAAAATGGATGCCACTGAGCAAGGTGAACGCGGTGTCATCATCAATACAGCATCTGTTGCTGCGTATGATGGTCAGATCGGTCAGGTTGCGTATGCCTCTTCAAAAGCCGCAGTTGTTGGCCTGACTTTGCCAATGGCACGTGACTTATCCCGCAGCGGCATCCGCGTGATGACCATTGCGCCAGGTATTTTCGAAACACCAATGTTGCTGGGTATGCCACAAGAAGTGCAAGATGCCTTGGGTAAAATGGTTCCGTTCCCACCACGCCTCGGCAAACCGGAAGAATACGCGCACTTGTCAAAAACGATCATCGAAAACGTCATGATGAACGGCGAAACAATCCGCCTCGACGGTGCGATCCGTATGCAGCCAAAATAATGCCAAAATAAATACCAATGCATGCACTGTTGTTTTTGGAAGTCAGATTCAGGGAAAATTTGATCCCCGATCGATTTTATGCAGCAACCGTGCATGACATTGTTGGCGTAGGCTAATACACTACTATACGAGAGCATGTTGAATGCGAGTAATAGTAGCTTGCACCCCGCAGGTAAAATGTTGGTGTTCAGTTTCTACGCTTTAGACAAAGCAAAGAAAAGTAAGTGTCCGCCGGGCCACCCCCGGCCTGTCGCTACGAAGAGCAATCGTATTAAATATTAAAATCGATCGCCACTAGGACCGTAGTCAGTTTGCCCTTTTTATCTGGAGTCGAATGAGCCATAACGCCACAACCGGACTGATTTTGACAGGCGGTGGCGCCCGCGCCGCCTACCAGGTCGGGGTATTGGCCGAAATCGCCGAAATATTAGTCGACGCATCATGGAACCCCGCAAGTAATCCGTTTGGCATTATTTGCGGCACCTCAGCCGGCGCCATCAATGCTACCGCGCTTGCCTGCCGGGCCGACCATTTTGGTGAATCGATTGCCAATATTGTTCGTGTATGGGAAAGCTTCGAAGCGGCCCAGGTTTACCGCGCCGACTCTCTAGGGGTGATCCGTACTGGCGCACGTTGGCTATCGCTGTGGTCATTTGGCTGGTTGCTCAATAAATGGCGCAAGTCCCCCCCTAACTCTCTGCTAGATAATGCACCACTGGAAGAGCTATTGGGGCGTATGCTAGATTTTTCGCGCCTTGATGCGGCATTTTTGAATGGTAGCTTACATGCGTTGGCGGTCACTGCCTCTTCTTATTCTGCTGGCCAACATCTGACGTTTTATCAAACGCTGGCAGATATTGAACCATGGGTCAGAAGTCAGCGTTTAGCACAAAGAGACTTTATTGCGATCTCCCATCTCATGGCTTCGTCCGCAATTCCATTTATTTTTCCTGCCGTCCCCCTGAACTGGGGTGGGCAAATGGAATATTGTGGCGATGGCTCTATGCGACAACTTGCCCCCATTTCACCTGCGATACATCTCGGCGCAAAGAAAATTCTTATCGTCGGCGCAGGGCGATTGGCAGAACCGCCAGCAGTGCGAATGGAAACGGCGCAGTATCCCAGTCTGGCACAGATTGCAGGTCATGCTTTATCTAGTATTTTTCTCGATAGCTTAGCGGTTGATATTGAGCGACTCATGCGTATCAATAAGACCTTATCTATGCTGCCGCCAGAGTTCCTTGAAAAAACACCGCTGCGACCACTTGACTTGCTCGTGATTGCACCTTCCGAACGGCTCGATGATATTGCCAATAGGCATACTCAGAGCTTGCCGTTACCAGTTCGTACGATGCTAGGCGGCATTGGTGCGACCGAGGCACGTGGTTCTGCACTCGCTTCTTATCTGCTGTTTGAGTCCAGTTACACCAAAGAGCTTATAGCTTTGGGTCGTAAAGACACCAGAGCGCGCCACCAAGATGTGTTGGACTTTTTTGGTGCCGCACCAGACGCCATGGCGCATCCTCATGTACCTTAATCAATAAAATTGTATTTTCGCTAGTGAAACTCATCGCTGAAAGCGCTAAGATATCTTTTTATTCTATTGTTGAGTGTCTAACCATGCTGACTTTCCGTTTCTGGCAGCGGAGTTTTTTGATCTTGCTGTTGTCGTTATTAACATCGGTGGTGTTTGCCCGGGATGCTGGTGATGCCGTTGCTGTGAGCGAATTACCCAAAGAGGCTCAGACGACGTTGATGCTGATTAAGCAAGGGGGTCCATTTCCTTATGCGAAAGACGGTATTACCTTTGGAAATTACGAATCTCGATTACCAAAACAAAGGCGTGGGTATTATCATGAATACACCGTACCAACACCAGGTGCCCGAAATCGTGGGATACGTCGCATTATTGCTGGCGGTAATTCGGCCAGTTCTGGCGAGTATTACTACACTAATGACCATTACGAGAGCTTTCGTCGTATCAGAGAAGAATGAGGACTTCTATGTCTGAGGAAAAAATGGATGTGCTTGCTGCCACAGGGACCAATGTCGTGCAATCGATTCGTGCGTTTCATATCCCCGATTTACAAGCGGAAGCGATCAAGTTGGGGCAGCATTTTTTGTATGCGTACTGTCTTGAGGCTGAAACACGATTGCAAGTCATCTCTAAAATCGCTATTTCTTTTGGCTTTCCTAAGTCCGCAAGAAATCTAGATGCCTTATCAGATTGTTTGACTGATCTGATCGACCGAGCTGGCCCACAAGAGGGATTTGTCATTGTGCTTGAACAACTCCCCAGTAATCCTAAATTCGATAAAGAAGCACGCGAAACCTTGCTGGATGTTTTCCGAGATGCGGCAGAGTTCTGGGCTGAAAAGAAAGTACCATTCAGAGTGTTTTATTCTTTTGAATAGTTGAAAACGGTAAAAACACAGTAAAGAAGCGATCATTGTGGCTTGATTTCAGCCTTATTCGTGATCAAGCCATTGTTTTAATTGTATTATTTGGCAAACTCTGCCATTTTTATTTGGGGCTTCATGCCTGACAGCGGTACAATGCCGCCATGAAAAAGATTGTTATCCTCATTTCTGGCCGTGGTAGCAATATGCAAGCAGTCGTCGAGGCTTGTATTGCCCAAAAATGGCCAGCTCAGATTGCCGCCGTCATCAGTAACAAAGCAGATGCCAGTGGATTAGCTTACGCAGAGAGTAAAGGTATCGCCACTGCAGTTGTTGTCAGTAAAGAATTTTCCCAGCGGGAAGCATTTGACGCAGCATTGCAGCAAAAGATCGATGAATTTGCCCCAGATCTCCTGGTACTGGCAGGGTTTATGCGTATCCTCACGCCGGCATTTGTGAATCATTATGCAGGGAGAATGTTAAATATTCATCCCTCGTTGCTACCAAGTTTTGTTGGTCTGGCAACACATCGTCAGGCGTTGGAGGCAGGCGTGAAATTGCATGGGGCGACAGTGCATTTCGTCACGGCGGAATTAGACCATGGCCCAATTGTTGCACAGGCTGCCGTTGCAGTGCATGATGAGGATACTGAGAACAGTCTGGCTCAACGCGTGCTTGAACAAGAGCACATCATTTATCCACGTTCTGTGCGTCAGTTCGTGGAGAGCAAGATGAGTATCGTTGGCAATATCGTCAGAATCGACGAATAAACGAAGCAACGTCATTGATGCCAATGGCGTCATGATGAAGTCGTGTACAAAAGCGTCTTAACTTTCATTGTTACGGCGCTTGTATTGTCGTCGTATTTTACAGATTGCTTGACCAATACAATGTTGTGTCATTCTTGAGCAGATCAAAAACAGGGTCAACCATTTGACCCAATCAGTATTTTAAGGAAACACCATGAGATTACCTCCAGCCATTATTGGCCATACAGAAGAAGTTCTGCGCGAAATTTTACGTTTTACCGGCCCTGCGGATGGCACCTTGTCTCGTTATTTCCGTGAACATCCTCGCCTTGGCTCTCGTGAGCGTGGCGTCATCGCTGAAGCGATTTATGGCTTGTTGCGCAATAAGTCGGTATACACCAGTTTTTCAGAGTCCGGTTCCGGTCCAGCCATGCGCCGACTGACGTTGTTAGGTTTGGCTGATGCGGTTGGCGTTGATTCATTAGGTGGCCTGAGCGAAGAAGAAACAGCTTGGTTAGACCGCGTGATGCAAATCGATCGCTCACATTTACCAGTGATCATGAAGTCCAATATGCCTACCTGGATCTGGGAGAAACTCAATACCCGTTTTGGTGAAGAGCAGGCGCTGGCGCTAACTTCTGCATTAAATACACCCGCACCACTAGATTTACGTGTTAATGCGATTAAAGGCAATCGCGACGACGTCATCGCATCACTGGCACAAGCGCCAATTCTGGCAGAGCCAACACCGTATTCATCTAGTGGTTTGCGCGTCATTAAAAAACCATCTATTCAGAATTTGCCACTGTTTAAAGATGGCACGATCGAAGTACAGGATGAAGGTAGTCAATTGTTGGCACAGTTGGTCGGTGCCCGCCGCGGTGAAATGGTGGCTGACTTCTGTGCTGGTGCAGGTGGCAAAACGCTGGCACTGGGCGCGATCATGCGCAATACCGGTCGTTTATACGCGTTTGATATTTCTGAAAAACGTTTGGCGAAATTAAAGCCGCGTCTTGCACGCAGCGGCTTGTCCAATGTGCATCCTGTTGTGATTGCGCATGAAAAAGATGCCAAAGTAAAACGTCTGGCAGCAAAACTGGATCGCGTTCTGGTTGATGCACCATGTAGTGGTCTTGGCACATTGCGTCGTAATCCGGACGTAAAATGGCGTCAGACTCCAGAAGGCGTGGCAGAGTTGAATGTAAAACAGGCATCAATTCTGGCCAGCGCTTCTCGTATGGTAAAGCCTGGAGGTCGTCTGGTCTATGCGACATGCAGTATTCTTGATGAAGAAAATGAAGACATCGTAAAAGCGTTTCTGGCTGAACATGCTGATTTCACGTTGGTTCCAGCATCGAAAGTATTGGCCGAGCAAAAAGTTGACCTCGAGATGGGGGACTATCTCAAGTTGTACCCACATGTGCATCAGACAGACGGTTTCTTCGCCGCTATCTTAGAACGTAATAAATAATTACTCTCCCCGACTTACCTTCGCAATTGCGGAGGTAGGTATCTGATTGACACCATGATGAACACTCAAATTCTCACCACGCTCATTGCTGACCTGGCGGATGATTTTCGTGAGCCACAGTTTTTATGGCAAGTCGGGACTGTTGCTATTTGCTTTTTAATGGCATGGCAGCTTTCTCGTGTTTTACGACGCCTGTTTACGCGAGGTGAGCCAACACACGGGGTGATGCACATCGGCGTAGAAAGTTTCTCACGCGTTTTGTCGCCCGCACTCAACATGGTCTTTTTAGGTGTCGGCGAAGCAATTTTGGGCCGCTGGCAACACACGCATTTGTTGACGCTGTTGTTTCCTATCATCGGCTCACTGGCGATCATTCGCTTCGGTTTTTACATTGTCCGTAAAACGTTTTCCAGACAGGGGCGGATTGGTACGTTCTTAGCGGTCTTTGAAAAGCTATTTGCTGTGCTGGTCTGGATTGGCGTGGTGTTGCATTTTACTGGTCTGTGGCCCGATCTGCTGGCTGCGCTGGATGACATCGTTTTACCCGTTGGCAAGAATAAAATTTCTTTACTCAATATTTTGCAAGCCAGCATTTCTGTTGTACTGACGATTGTCATTGCATTATGGGCGAGTGCGGCATTAGAGGCGCGTCTAATGTTGTTGCCAAGTATGCATTCATCGCTGAAAGTGGTTTTGTCGCGGGTCGGGAGAGCATTACTGATCCTGATTGCTATTCTGGTCAGTCTGACGATTGTTGGTATTGATTTAACCGTGCTTTCAGTCTTTGGTGGTGCGCTCGGCGTTGGGCTGGGCTTTGGTTTGCAAAAAATTGCTAGCAGCTATGTTTCTGGGTTCATCATTTTGCTAGATCGGAGTATGTCCATTGGCGACATGATCACAGTCGATAAATTCAATGGCCGAGTTACGCAGATCAATACACGATATACCGTTTTGCAAGGTTTCGATGGCGCTGAATCGGTGATTCCAAACGAGATGCTTGTATCGAGTCCGGTACAGAATTTCTCGCTGACCAATCGCACTGTTGCCATGACGACGGATTTGGTCGTGTCCTATCAGACTGATATTGAAAAAATCATGCCATTGTTGGTTGATGCTGTCGCTAAGGTGGATCGGATTGCGCAGGATCCGGCTCCAGCTGCTTACCTGATGAAATTTGGCAGCGATGGCTTAGAGCTGAGAGTCGGGTTTTGGATCATTGATCCTGAAAATGGTAGAACCAGCGTACTTTCTCATGTTAATCGCGCTTTGTGGCAGCTTATTCAGGAGCAAGAAATCAATTTGCCATATCCACAACGTGTGGTGACTCTGTCATCGCCACTGGGCAACATTGCCCCTCCAGCCCGCTAAGGTATGCAGATAATTTGGGGCAATTCCTCTAAAAACGCGTACAATGCGGTCGCGCTTAAATTAAATTTGCCTAGAGTAACTTTGCGATATAAGCTACGAAGCATAGGTTAACAACGGAGTACATGTCATTTTGAGTACATTTATTGATACAGTCGTCGATTTTCTATCCAACGGTCTGACTCGGGCAACTGGATGGCAAGTCTTTATTTTTACGATGGTAGTAACGCATATCACGATTGCCAGTGTGACGATCTTCTTGCATCGTTGTCAGGCGCATCGTGCTTTAGATTTGCACGCCATTCCTAGCCATTTTTTCCGTTTCTGGTTGTGGTTAACGACTGGACAAGTGACCAAAGAATGGGCAGCAGTGCATCGTAAGCACCACGCCAAATGTGAGACTGAAGAAGATCCACATAGCCCACAAACTCGCGGCATTAAAAAAGTATTAACAGAAGGTGCTGAACTGTATCGTATCGAGTCTAAAAACTTAGAAACGATTCAGAAATACGGTCACGGTACGCCGGACGACTGGATGGAACGCAATTTGTACACCCGTTTTAGCTGGCAGGGTATAGCGTTGATGTTGGTTATCGATTTCTTGTTGTTTGGTGTGGTTGGTGTGACAGTGTGGGCTGTCCAGATGATGTGGATTCCTGTGACTGCGGCTGGCATTATTAATGGTATTGGACACTACTGGGGTTATCGCAATTACGATTGCGTCGACGCGTCCACGAATATCTTCCCGTTCGGCATATTGATCGGCGGTGAGGAGTTGCACAATAACCATCATACATTTGGTACGTCTGCAAAACTGTCATCTAAGTGGTACGAATTTGATATCGGCTGGATGTATATCCGTTGTATGGAAATAGTCGGCTGGGCGAAAGTGAAAAAAATTGCCCCAGAACCGAAATTTGCAGAACTCAAATCCGTCATCGATCTAGATACCTTGCAAGCCGTCATTACACATCGTTATGACGTCATGGCGAAGTACACGAAATCCTTGCGTCGCACTTGGCGTGATGAAGTTGCTTCTTTGCGTGAGAAAGCGCAATTTGAAGCAGCAAGTTTGAAATCTGCGAAAAAGCTGTTGCAACGTGAACCAACCAAGTTGGAAGCGCCACAGCAAGAACAGTTGTCAGAGGTCCTTGCACACAGTGCTGCATTAAAAACAATGCATGATATGCGTATAGAGTTAGGTTTGATCTGGGAGCGGTCCACTGTTAGCCGCGAGCAATTGGTTCAGCAGTTGCAGGATTGGTGCACACGTGCTGAAGCGTCCGGCATTCAGACATTGCATGATTTTTCCCGTCGTTTGCGCACTTACGCTTAACGGCCAGTCATATATAAAAAACGACACCTAGGTGTCGTTTTTTTTTGTTTCTAGCGCTTCTATTTTACTGCTTGTGTCGCGCTGTATAAGCAGCGTCAGGAAAAAGGGGATACTTGCCGGGGTATTAAAATAGGGCAGATCGTCAGATTGGGGGCGTTGAGCATCGATTGCTCGATTTGTCGAGATCAGTGTTAATTTTCTATCTTAAGACGATAACAAGGAAGTAAGCATTGGAGGGGGAGTTTTTTGGTGTTGATACTCGTTTTGTGCGCGTCTAGACAATAAAAAACCTCGCCAATTAGCGAGGTTTTTTATTGTCTAGAAAGAAGCAAAATTATTTAATTTTGGTTTCTTTGTAGATAACGTGCTTACGTACTTTTGGATCAAACTTCATGATCTCCATTTTTTCAGGCATAGTGCGCTTGTTTTTGGAGGTTGTGTAGAAGTGACCAGTACCAGCTGTCGATTCCAGCTTGATTTTGTCGCGACCAGATTTAGCCATGATATTTTCCTAACAATAGTTTAGCTTAAACTTTTTCGCCGCGAGCACGCAGGTCAGCCAAAACGGCATCAATGCCGACTTTGTCAATGACACGCAGACCAGCATTGGACAAACGCAGAGAAACCCAACGGTTTTCTGACTCTACGAAAAAGCGACGATTTTGCAGATTTGGCAAAAAGCGACGTTTTGTTTTGTTATTAGCGTGGGAAACATTGTTGCCAACCATTGGCCCCTTCCCAGTCACTTGGCATACACGTGCCATGATTAACTCCTTAATAGTTTCCGAAATTGGAAAAAATGAGAGTATAAACAAAAAACTGTGATTTATCAACGACTTGTGAAAAACAATTGTGTCTTATTTATTTTTAAAATTTAACAATTTGCCTTTGCGGTACTTTTGTTACTCCGGTCGCTACATTAATCCATGCTCTGCAAATGAATAAATATGCGGGTTGGCGACAATAAAGTGATCCAGTATCTTGATGTCCACAAGTCCGAGTGCCTGTTGTAAATTCTGCGTAAGGTCAATATCAGCGCGGCTCGGGTCACATGAACCTGAAGGGTGGTTGTGGGCAAGAATTAACGCTGCAGCATTGTGAGATAACGCTGCCTTGACGACTTCTCGTGGGTAAACGCTGGCATGATTTAATGTCCCTCTGAATAACTCCTCAGTCGTGATGAGTCTGTTTTTGATATCTAAAAACAAAACCGCAAACGATTCGTGGGATTTGTTTGCCAGTAGTAATTGCAGGTATTTTTTGACGGCATCCGGAGACGAGAGTGACGTATTTTCTTTTAGTTCTTCGTTGATGGCACGTTTCGCCAATTCAAGAACCGCCTGTAACTGCGCAAATTTAGCGCTCCCTAATCCATGCATTGCCGAAAAATCTTTGATGTTGGCGGCAAACAACCGAGATAACGAGCCAAAATGCAGGATCATGTCGCGTCCGAGGTCAACGGCTGTTTTGCCACTGACCCCTGTTCGTAGAAATACGGCAAGTAATTCAGCATCCGATAATGCTGCGGAACCGAATTTGATGAGCCTCTCACGTGGACGCTGATCTTCAGGCCAATCATTGATTGCCATTTACTTATTCTCCATAGTGATCGATATTGATTGATGTTGATATAGCGCGAGAAAAATTTCCAAGAGCAAAAGCTGGCTTACAATACTGGTTTATTCGCGGATTTATCCGCAAAAAGCCATTAACTTGATTGCCCCGATATGACTACACCAGAATTACCCGTCGTCACCAAAGATGCCTACCTGACACTCCATTACCGGCTTGCAACGCTGGATGGTGAAGATATTATCAGTACCTTCCATGAAAGCCCTGCAACTTTACAAATGGGTACAGGTCAGCTTGCTCCTGAACTTGAGAATACGTTGCTGGGATTAGCTGAGGGTTCGCATATCACGCAAGAATTACCGCCAGAGAAGGCATTTGGTCCTCGTAATCCAGAATTGATTCAGCGTGTATCTATAGAGACACTCAAAGCCAATTCAGCTTTTGGTGAGCAATATGTAGTTGGTGATTTGGTCGATTTCACCGCGCCATCCGGCGGCCGATTTGCTGGTATTTTGCGTGCGATGGACGATCAGGGTTATCTGTTTGACTTCAATCATCCCTTGGCAGGCCAATCTGTTTTGTTTGAAACGAAAATCATAGGAATTTTATAAAAACATGGACAAGGAAATTTTATTAGCCCAGCCACGTGGTTTTTGTGCCGGTGTTGATCGGGCGATTGAAATTGTTGAGCGTGCTTTGCAACAGTTCGGCGCGCCGATTTACGTTAGGCACGAAATCGTGCATAACGCCTACGTTGTCAGCGATCTGAGATCTAAAGGGGCGATTTTCATTGAGAATCTGGAAGACGTTCCAGCGGGTAACACGTTGATATTTTCGGCGCACGGCGTTTCTCAGGCAGTTCGCAAAGAAGCTGATGCGCGTGGTGTGACCGTGTTTGATGCAACGTGCCCTTTAGTAACCAAGGTTCATATGGAAGTCGTGAAGATGCGTCGCGAGGGCCGCGAAATCATCATGATTGGTCATGACGGTCACCCTGAAGTAGAAGGTACGATGGGGCAGAGCGAAGATGGTATGCATTTGGTGGAAACGGTTGCCGATGTTGCTCAGTTGCAGGTGTCTAACCCAGAAATGCTGGCCTATGTATCGCAGACAACACTGTCGGTGGATGATACAGCTGAAATTATTGAAGCGCTGAAGCAACGTTTCCCGCAGATCAGCGAGCCGAAAAAAGGCGACATTTGCTATGCGACGACGAATCGTCAGGAGGCGGTCAAATTTATGGCGCCTCAGGTCGAACTGGTCATTGTTGTAGGTAGTCCAAACAGTTCCAATTCAAATCGTCTGCGAGAAGTTGCAGAGAAAATGGGCGCGACTGCCTATATGATTGATAACGCCACCATGATCAATCCAGAATGGTTAGAAAACGTCCAGCGAGTCGGCGTGACCGCTGGCGCTTCTGCTCCGGAAGTTCTGGTGCAGGAAGTGATTGATCGCTTGCGCGAACTTGGTGCGCGGAGCGTTCGTCCTCTCGATGGGGTGCAAGAAAACGTCACTTTCCCGATGCCGAAAGGGCTGCATATCGCCAAGTAATCGCTGTTAATATAGGCGTGATTTTTAAATTTGATTTAAATCAGCTTTTCTTTTGCTTTTCAATATTTTATTTTGCGAACTCGTGTTTATGATGACGCTAACTTTGCATTTGGCACTCGCCAGATATGTAAAGCGAGTAGGCTTAAAAGACGGGTTTGTGGAAAATACGTAGGTACGGGTGGTTTTTTTACCACTAGGATACGGCTGTCACTAGGTATAATCGCGGCCACTTCAATGGCGTACTCAAGAAGTCTAAATATTAGAAAAAACTTTTATCCAAAGTTGTAGAGGAGATTTGAATCATGTGTATTTCACGTAATATTGTCACTCTCAATATGATGACGCGCCTTTTCGGATAGCAAACGCTACAACCCGAGCGGCACCTTTGCAACAGAGGTGCCGTTTTTGTTATCAGGAACAATTTTTGCTGTAAAAATGTATGAAGGCTTACCCAGCTGTTTCGTACCAAAGCAGCTGAAATTTCGATTCGTTCATAAAGAGAGATGCAAATATGGATACCCTTATCCAACAAATTATTAATGGCCTTGTATTAGGTAGTATGTATGCACTGGTCGCGCTCGGTTATACCATGGTGTACGGTGTACTGAATCTGATTAACTTCGCCCATGGCGATGTGCTTATGGTCGGCGCTATGGCTGGCCTGAGTATTCTCAAATTACTCCAAGTGGTAGCACCAGGCTTACCCGGTATTGCGATGCTATTGATCGCTATTATCGGTGCGATTCCTGTTTGTATCGCCGTCAACGTATTGATCGAACGTGTGGCTTACCGCCGTTTGCGCAATGCACCCCGCTTGGCGCCGCTGATCACCGCGATTGGTGTTTCCATTCTGGTGCAAACATTCGCTATGATGATCTGGGGTCGTAGCCCAGTATCGTTCCCGCCGATTATGCCGAGTGTTCCAGTGGAAATCGGTGGTGCAGTGATCTCTCAAATCCAGATTTTGCTGCTCGTTTTGGCAACCATCGCCATGATTGGGCTGGTACTGCTGGTTGAGAAAACAAAAATGGGCCGTGCAATGCGCGCTACCGCTGAGAATCCACGTGTCGCCGGTCTGATGGGTGTTGATTCTAACAAAGTGATTGTTGCGACATTTGCGATTGGTGCAGCGTTAGCGGCGATTGCTGGCGTGATGTGGACTGCCAACTACTCTTCTGCACAATTCGCGATGGGCTTTGTCCCTGGTCTGAAGGCCTTCTCTGCTGCGGTATTGGGTGGCATCGGCAATATCTATGGTGCAATGGTCGGCGGTATCTTGCTGGGACTGATTGAAAGTCTAGGCGCAGGTTATATCGGTGATTTGACTGGCGGTATTTTAGGTAGTCAATACCAGGATATTTTTGCCTTCGTTGTTTTGATTATTGTTCTGACACTGCGTCCATCCGGCATTATGGGTGAACGTGTTGCTGATCGTGCTTAAGGGGAAGATCAATGTCAACTATATTTGATGTAAAAGCTAATCCGAAAAAAGGTTACGCTAGCTTTGCCTTGCTGGCGGTCGTTCTGCTGTTGTTCCCATTTGTCGCTGCAAATTTTGGTAACTCTTGGGTACGTATTATTGACTTCGCGCTCTTGTATATCATGCTCGCGCTGGGGCTCAATATTGTGGTGGGTTTTGCTGGTTTGCTTGATCTGGGTTATATCGCATTTTATGCGACAGGTGCTTATCTGGCAGCGATTTTCGGCTCACAACAATTCGCTGTGATTCTGGAGTCTTTTATTGATAACTATCCTGCTGTCGGTCATTTTTTAGTTGCCGTATGCGGGCCAGAAATCACTAAAAACGGTATCCATTTGTCGGTCTGGATGATCGTGCCTTTCGCCGCAGTCATTGCAGGCGCGGCAGGTGCTCTGTTGGGCGCGCCAACGTTGAAATTACGTGGTGATTACCTGGCGATTGTGACTTTGGGCTTCGGTGAAATTGTGCGTATTTTCATGAATAACATGAACGCGCCAATTAACTTCACCAATGGTCCACAAGGTATCAACATGATTGATCCTATTCATGTGTTCGGTGTTTCTTTGGCCGGTGAGGGCGGTGTTGTTAGTTTTGCTGGTGTGACGATGCCTTCAGTGAACGCATACTATTTCTTGTTCTTGGCGTTGTGTATTGCGATCGTTTTTGTGTCGCTGCGTCTGCAGGATTCCCGTCTGGGTCGTGCATGGGTTGCCATTCGTGAGGACGAAATTGCTGCGAAAGCAATGGGTCTGAACACACGTAACATCAAATTGTTGGCATTCTCGATGGGCGCCTCATTTGGTGGCGTCTCTGGTGCGATGTTTGCATCTTTCCAGGGATTTGTCTCCCCAGAGTCGTTCTCCTTGATGGAATCGATCGTTGTATTGGCAATGGTGGTGTTGGGTGGTATCGGTCATATCCCTGGCGTTATTTTGGGGGCGATCCTGTTGGCAGCGCTGCCTGAAGTCTTGCGTCACGTTGTTGAGCCGGTACAAATGCTGCTGTTTGGCAAAATCTGGATTGAAGCTGAAGTTCTTCGTCAACTGTTATACGGTCTGACGATGGTGGTTGTTATGTTGAATCGTCCTGCGGGTCTGTGGCCAGCGCCGAAGCACGAAGACAGAATCGCTAAAACGAACGAAGCAGCAGCTTAAGGAAGATCAAGATGACACAAGAAACAATGTTAAAAATCGAAGGTGTAAATAAGCGTTTCGGCGGCTTACAAGCACTTTCCAATGTGGGTATTGACATTAAAAAAGGACAGATTTACGGTTTAATCGGCCCCAACGGTGCTGGTAAAACGACGTTCTTTAATGTGATCACAGGTTTATATCAACCAGATACCGGTACATTTGAACTCGATGGCAAGCCTTATTCACCATCGGCACCGCACGAAGTCGCGAAGTCAGGTATTGCCCGTACATTCCAAAACATTCGTTTGTTCGGTGAAATGACTGCCTTAGAAAACGTGATGGTCGGACGTCATATTCGTACACATCAGGGATTATTTGGCGCGATTTTCCGTCACGCTGCAGCACGTAAGGAAGAAGCTGAAACACGTAAGCGTGCGCAGGAGTTGCTCGATTTTGTAGGTATCGGACAATTCGCTGACCGTACTTCCAAGTTTCTTTCCTACGGCGATCAACGCCGACTCGAAATTGCACGCGCATTGGCGACGGACCCAAAATTGCTGGCACTTGATGAGCCTGCAGCAGGGATGAATGCCACCGAAAAACTGGCGCTGCGTGAACTGCTTGTGAAGATCAAAAGTGAAGGTAAGACTGTTCTGCTCATTGAGCATGATGTCAAATTGATGATGGGTTTGTGTGATCGTATCACTGTGCTGGAATACGGCAAGCCGATTGCGGAAGGCATCCCTTCGGATATTCAAAAAAATCCGGCAGTAATTGAAGCGTATTTGGGAGGTGCTCACTAATGGCTGATAATGTATTGAAAGTTAGCAACCTGAAGGTTGCATATGGTGGTATCAAAGCTGTTAAGGGCATTGATCTGGAAGTCAATAAGGGCGAGTTGATCACGTTGATTGGTGCTAATGGTGCCGGTAAGACAACGACCCTGAAAGCGATTACAGGTACGTTACCAAGCTGCAAAGTAGAAGGCGAAATTTTCTACCTTGGCGAATCCATTCGTGAAAAAAAATCGTTCGAATTGGTGACAAGTCACTTAGCAATGGTGCCGGAAGGTCGTGGCGTATTTACTCGCATGACGATTCAAGAGAATCTGATGATGGGCGCGTACACCAGAAACGATACTGCGGGCATTAATGACGACATCGAAAAATGGTTTGCTGTGTTCCCGCGCTTAAAAGAGCGTGCTGCACAGTTGGCAGGTACCTTGTCTGGCGGTGAGCAGCAAATGCTGGCGATGGCACGTGCTCTGATGAGTCATCCAAATCTGTTATTGTTGGATGAGCCATCGATGGGCTTATCCCCGATCATGGTCGAAAAAATCTTTGAAGTCGTGCGTAATGTGTCTGCGCAAGGTGTGACCATTTTGCTGGTTGAGCAAAATGCGAAACTCGCGTTGCAGGCCGCACATCGCGGTTATGTGATGGATTCTGGTCTTATCACCATGAGCGGCAACGCCAAAGATATGCTGGATGATCCTAAGGTCCAGGCTGCCTATCTGGGCGAGGCGTAAATCGCTGCCTGATCTACGTTGCAACAATACAAGCCAGTCAGAAGTGACTGGCTTTTTTGTTGTCATTGCCTTACAACTATTTTTATCCGCTTAGTCACCTGAATCCTGATTGCTTGCCGGCGGTTGCGATGCTGATACAGGCCATTGAGTCGATTCTTGATGGTTTTCACTCGATCTCAAATCTCAAATCTCACTCCAACGCAGTCGCGTTGCCGTTCGGAATAATGTTGTTTCTTCTAAGTTTTTTCGTCTTTCATTGACTAATTTGATCGCTTTTCGTAGAGCTAAGCTGGGTGAAGACTGTAGTCACTCAGTCCTCTTGTCGCGGTGAGAACGCTAAGCAAAAGAAACGTTCAGTAGAGCAGAGTCTTAGAGAAGAATGTGCGGTCAGTGGCGCTATATTTTGGATTTTTTTTGTACCTTTGCAATGAATTGCAATCGATTTCATTTAATTTCATATTGCACTGCAAAATTATTGATATCTTGATGATTTATTTGTGTTCGTTGTGCGACAGAAAATTAACTAAAAGAAAGTTCGATTATTTCTTTTTATTTAGCATGTGTTTTTGTTGAAAGTAATTTTTAATTGTTTAAATTCATTGTGTTATCTTATTTTTTTCTTTATTTTTAGACCTTCGTTCGGCTGTTATTGATTATTTTTCTGTTTTTAAAATGGAGTAAAATTTCTTATGTTGCGCCGCATGGTTGCATAAAATTTCAGCGGAGTCGATAATTCGTTTCAGCTTCTTTTTTTCAATGCAAACGTTTGCAGTGAAAATTTCAGTTCTTAGAGGGAAGTGACGAAGTATAGAAATCGATATGATTTCTGGTGATGCCAAATTTTAAAAATATGGGGACGAAAAATGAACAGACGTAAAATGAGAGTGACCTACTTAGCGTCCGCTGTTTCTCTGGCTATGCTGCAAATGGCTGCAGCACATGCACAGGAGGCGGCTCAATCTGCGCCGGTAGCAATAGCTGCAACTGAAACGAATTCACTGAATCTGGATCAAGTTATCGTGACTGGTACACCGCTTGGTGTCAGTAAAATACGTTCCAGTGTGTCGATCAGTACGCTCGATCCTGATCAACTTCAATTGTCTGCCCCAACTAGTTCTGCAGATGCCTTGCGTTCTATCCCTGGCGTTCACTCTGAGGCATCCGCTGGTGAAGGTAACACTAACGTGACAGTGCGCGGGATTCCAATTTCTGCTGGTGGGTCGCGCTATGTCGGCTTCCAGGAAGATGGTTTACCTGTTTTACAAAATGGTGACTATGCATTCGTTACACCAGATATGTTTGTGAAGCTGGATAATTCTCTTGACCATATTGAGGCTGTTCGTGGTGGTGCAGCATCAGTATTAGGAAGCAATTCAGCCGGTGGTATCATCAATTTCATTTCCAAAACTGGCAAAGAAGAGGGCGGCAGTGTTGGTCTGACACGCGGTTTAGGCTTTGATGAAACGCGCCTCGACTTCGACTACGGCGCTCATCTTTCACCACAAACCCGTGCTTATATCGGTGGCTACTGGCGTCAAGGCGAAGGTACACGTAGCGGTGGCGTGCCTATCGAGAATGGCGGTCAAATCAAAGCTAACATCACACATGATTTCAATGATGGTAGTTTCATCCGCCTCTCTGTCAAACACCTTGATGATCAGTCACCATTGAACATGCCAGTGCCGTTCAGCCTGAGCAACGCAAATCCGACAAAGGCAAATCCGGCAACGATCGGTGCTGCTGCTGGTTTTGATCCTTTGAAAGCGACTTACTACTCTCCTTACTGGAGCAAAATCGTTGGTTTAAACAGCTCAGGCAATTCCACTCTAACTAATCTCAATACTGGTCTGACAGTCAAAGAGAACGCGATTGGCTTGCAAGGATCCTTTAAGCTTGGTAATGGCTGGACACTCGACGAAAGTTTCCGTCAATCACGTAAGAGTGGTAGCTTTGAATCCGGTTATCCAACCGGCCCAGTCTTTAACGCGTTGGCAGGTACCACCTATGCAAGTGGCCCGAACAAAGGCAAGGCTTATACTGGCGGCGTATCGGAAGTCTCTGCATTCAATGCGTCCTTTGACAACCTCGATAATACCGTCAATGCAATCAAATTATCCAAAACATTTGATCTCGCTACTAACGGAAAAGTAACCACGTTAATCGGCTGGGATATCGATAATCAGCGCATTGGTGTTACACAAAATCTGCCGCACTATTTAGTGTCTGCAACAGGTAATCAGCCAGTGCTCTTGAGTGGACTGAGCAGCAGTGGCAAGCAAACTGATGCAACCGGACTGTTACCGCAATCGACATGGTGGGGCAATCAGACACGTGATATCGAGTACGATATGAGCTCTCCTTATTTCGATGTCAGCTATGAAAATGGCCCATTGAATCTGGAAGCTGGTTTCCGTCGTGATATGCAGAAAGTGACTGGCTCCCAAACGAGTTCTGTTTCATCAGGGACATACACACCAGGCACATTCCCTGCGTTGGCAGACACACCAGTCAACTACAGCAAAGACAACAATTCCTACTCTTTGGGTGGAAACTACAAACTGAACAGTAACCTGGCTGTGTTTGCACGTTACAGCGATGGTGCTTCATTCAATGTGGTTGAGCGTATGGGTGGCCCATTTGATGGCACGCAACCAATCACGATCAACTCAGTGAAGCAAACTGAGATTGGTGTGAAATGGCGTCAGGCAGGTTTCAGTACATTCGTGACCTTTTTCAAAGCCGATACTGCTGAAGGTAACTATGATCTGACGACACGTCAATTGACTCAAAATACCTACAGTGCAAAAGGTATCGAAGTTGAGAGCGCGTATCGCATCGGTAATTTTAATATCAGCGGCAGCGTCACTTACACAAATGCATCGATCGATGGTGCCCTCGATTCAAGTATTGTTGGTAACCAACCGCAACGTTTGGCGAAGTATATTTACCAAGTTGTTCCATCCTATCAATGGGGGGATCTGACGATTGGTGGTAGTTTGATTGGTACGGATAAATCGTTTGGCGACAACGCTAACACGATCATTCTGCCAAGCTATTACACGATCAATGCGTTTGGTACCTATCAGATCAGCCAGCGGGCAATGGTGTCGTTGAGTGCAAATAATCTGTTCAACAAAGTAGGCTGGACAGAGTATGACAATGGTCAGGGTGCACGTTCTATCAACGGACGTACTCTCAAGGTTGCATTGAAATACGCATTCTAACAATCTAATGGAAGACTGATCGTTGGAGAGAATCCAGCGATCAGTGTTGATTGGGTTGAAAACAGATTGAGTTCGTATTGAGTTGTGCTGAGTTTCTTGACGTGGCTTCACCAAAGGTGGTGACCTCTCCCTATTGCAAACCGCCTGTATGCTTTGCATCAGGCGTTTTTTTATTTGGTCACTGCAGAACTAGAACGGAAAATAAGTTCGGTAGGAAGAAGTTGTGGCGTCACGGTTTGTTGATCAATGATATTCAACAAGGAATCCACCAAAGCTAATCCCGCAGTTTGAATTGGCTGCCGAATTGTAGTTAATGGAGGATGAAAGTAGCGCGCTAATTCAATATCATCGTAGCCCACGACAGCCACATCCTCTGGCACAAGCTTATTCTGATCACGCAGAATATTAATTGCGCTCATTGCAAGCAAATCACTACAGCAAAAAAGCGCATCATATTCCACGTTTCTTGCTGTTAATTCGGCCATAGCGATATTGCCACCATTTTCTAAAAAAGATGCCGGCACAACTAATTGCGCATCAAACGGTAGTTGATGAGCTGCTAGGGCTTGTTGATATCCTGCAAAACGGCTGGCAACCTCGGGTAATTTAACATCACCAAAGAAAGCAATTTTCTTTCTGCCGTTTTGGATTAAATGCTCTGTCGCTAACAATCCGCCCGCAACGTTGTCGCTGCCGATGGTGACGTACATTTGCCGCTCCAGTTGTGCACCCCACACAACAATAGGTACACCTCGGGCGGTGATTTTGTTGAGTTGATCGTGATGCCGCCATTGACCAATTAAAATGACGCCGATTGCCCTGCCAGTATCATAGGGCAGTGAAATCGAATCTAATTGTTCTGAATCGACGCGCGATAGCAACATATCAAAGCCGCGGTCGGTCAATGCATCAGCTAAGCTGCCGAGGATGGAGAGAAAGAACGGATCTGATAAATGCTGCCTGGTAGTATTGTCGTAAGGAACGACAACGGCGACAGTGCGATTTTGTTTGAGACGTAAATTCTGCGCTCCGATATTGATCGTGTAGTTTAGGGAGCGCGCCAGATCAGCAATTCTGTTTCGCGTCTCTTCATTGACTAGTTTGCTACCGCTTAAAGCGCGAGAAACGGTGGAGGTGGATACACCCGCTAAGCGCGCTATATCGGCCATTTGTAGCCGGCGTTGATCGGCTGTTGATTCTGTTGGTGCGACTTTGCGATTCAATCAGATCCCCTTTGGTTTCTTGTCGTTCTCTTTCAATGCGCGATGCGCAATAAAATTCAATGAGATTGTAAGCCGAAAACACAAAAAATTTGCCATATCAGTCGAAACCTTTCCTGCTATCCCTTAAACCTTTTTTAATTCACCGATCTGCAGTGATGAATTGACTTCTCTGGCAAGGCAATGGAGTAAGTAATTTTCAAAAATACATCTATTTTTATGAGCTAGACGAATGATCCAATCGATCATTTTCAATCACTCAAGAAAATCCTTTTGCAAAGCAGCTCCTCAGGTGTCATTAAGCATGGGGTTATATCATTGGTCGCAAACCCATCATTGAGGACATCCACGGCTCGATGGTGAAATGAGCTAAACAGTTAACGGTTTTTCTTGAGGAATGAAAATACCTGATATGTTGTAATTGTGAAGAAGTCACCCAATCCGTCACGATGGAGTAATAATAAAAAACTATCGTTTAGTCCTGAGCATTCTTGACCATTATTGATCTGGTTTACTGTGTGATGTCGTTATTAATGCACACTGACGATACCCAGTAGTTTTTCCAGGTAACTACCCATTCCGACTTCATATGACCCAGCCAGACAATCGCAATTTCCACCGTGTACAATTTTTTCGCTTATCTAAGAATCAGGGGTTTATTCCGGTGTGGGTGTTTAACCGGGATGGTGACGCAGATTCGTTGCCTGCCCTCGTTGTGGATATGAGTGAAAGTGGCATGCAAGTACTAACTTCTTTTGAAGAAAAAATCCGTCACTCAGCATACAAATTGCGGATATTGGATGAGGGGGAGGTACAAATGGATATGCCATTGCTGCATTTAAAGCATATCTGGTCAACGCCTGAAGGGGGCATGCATGTCCGTTCTGGTTTTTCCTTCCAGAACATTGACCGTGATACCGTGGTGCTGGTGATGGATCGTATGAAATCCCGTGATCAACAGTATATTCGGTGTACGTTGACACCTATTTTTACGGTGTAAGCTCCTGAAGATAGGTGCGTGTTTGTCACAGAAGCGCAATCGATGTGCATGCTTATGGTGACCTCTGTGCTAGGTCTACGTTGCCGGCATTTCTGTAGAGCATAGGAATTTTATTTTTGCTCACAATCACCATGACAAGGCTACCCGCCGCCAGAAGCAACCAGTTCAGTGCGGGCATATGTACGCTCTGGGCAAGGTCGAATAAGAGTCCACCTGCCATGCTACCAATCATATTTCCCATACTTTGGTAAATCATTTGACGTGACATCAATTGTCCTGTGTCTGCATTCACTTTATCGGCAAACCGTGCGGTCAGTACATCTAATGAGGGGCCGTAAAATACCTGTCCGAATGAGAGCAGGATTGCTGAGATAATCACAGCGGTACCGGAGTGGCTAAAGAGCGTCATTACAACGAAGCTTAAAAAAAGACATACGTAACCGATCTGTAAGAATCGGAAATGATGGTACGTTCTGACGGCACGTTTTGAAATGGGAATCTGAAAAAAAATAATGACCAGTGCTGCAATCCAGAATGGCGTCGAGACGGGAATCTCTGGGGTGTATTTAGGAATGTGTAGGCTAAATCCTATCATGGGCTGAACTGCGAAACACCAGAAAATTGCGTTGGACAGGTAGAATAAGACAGGAAGCCCCGCATTGCTGGATCTGGGGTGCCGGATCAGATCGCTCTGAGCGGTTACTTGTAATGGGGGATGTTGTTGTTGCGTGAGATGAGGTACATTGCTAGAGAGATAGGCTATTTCATTCTTAGTGATGGCTTTCATTGCAATCAGCATAAACAATGCGTAGGCAACGAAGGTGATCAGCACGATCAGAAAAACTACTTTTAAACTATCTTCTGGTACCCAGCTTGCAGTCAGATACCCGCCGACTAAGCCCATCCGGATTGCGAAAGCGAGTCGACTAAACAGTGATGACTGATCTAATTCACGGAGTTTCAATAAATAATTCTTGAGACCCGGAAAAGACAGGCCGCTTCCCAATCCTGCCAGCAACGCAAACGCCGCTAAGGCCCAAGCATGATCAAGAAAAGCCATGCAATATAACGCAACGCCTTCCAGCAAAATATTACCTGATACCGCTAACGGATGATTTGCTACCTTTGGAAATTTGCTGCCCAGATACGAACCGACTACCCGTCCTAGGTTGAGTCCGAATAAAATGGACGCTGCCCAGAAGCCAGAGAAATGCTTTCCGGTTTCTGAAACGATCAGCGGCGTATAGAGTGCAACGCCACCCGAAGCGATCGCGACTCCAACATAGATCAGATAAGAATTAAATAGCGGGTTAAATTTTTTATTTGTCATAAAACAAAGTCTACGAGAGTAGTTTCCTGTAAGCGCTATGCGCTGGACCCTACGACGTTGTAGCAGGTTACATTTCGCTTTGAGTGATTCGTTTCGTTATCACCGGAAAGCGAGGGTTTGATAGGTGCTTGATTGTACCGCTGACGCGTCTTGTGCTCACAAGAAATTATCGCTCATCGATTTATGTGCCAACGACGTGGCAGTTAATTCGCATTTGAGCTGATTCGCATCTACAAAAGCTGGAATTAAATTACGACACTATCACGTGATGAACAATTTTATTAAAGCTTTCACGGAACGTTGCATCTTTCTGCAATACATAATCAGGCATATTCTCATCCTGTTTGAGTTGCGATGCAGTGATTAAAACACAGGTCGTATTTTTTGACTTTCGCCCAAGTCGTTGGGCGGCACTGATTAACGCCATACCGTTCATCCGCGGCGTTTCCAGACTTGTCACAACCAGATCAAATGGTTCAGAGAGGATTCTGCCTAGCGCGAGATAACCATCTTTGGCAACTTCTAGCCGGAAACCGTAGGTTTTTAGAACGTCTTTAATAATATTAAGCACAACATCCGAGCTTTCTACAACCAACGCCGAAAAGGGGCTTTGTAGAGATTGATGCCGTAATGTTTGTAATTTTTCTTGAATATCTTCCCCTGGATTTTTTGTGTCCTGATACATTGCGGTGACTTTCCTGAGTAAGTCAATGTAGCCCAGTGCACTGGTCATAAATCCCTGATGGAGGAGCTCAGGATGTTCTAGGAAGTGTGAAATCAGATCTTCAAATGGATGGCATACATCTGAAATGACATGCAGGCCGTAGGTTCCACCGCTACCTTTTAAACTATGGATACGGCGATACACTTCACTGCACATTTCGGCATCGAATCCATTGCTTTCCAGGTTGAGTAATAAACTTTCCAGCTCATCGATATGCGATGGTAAATCGGTCAAATAAGATGATCGCAATGCATTGAGCATTGCCTGCGCTTTATTCATAATTTAATTAGACGCCAAATGCAGTTGAATTAGGTCGAACCTGATCATCGCACATACAGGACGACTCATTGTGCGTGTTGTTATTTTTCTGGTCAACGAACTTCGTATAAATTCGTATAGACATAATGCTTACGTTGCAAAAATAAATAGATGACGTATAAGCAATGCTCGGGGATGGATTTTTCTCGTAAAGTCCAGTACTTAGGAGATCAACGTGGTGCTTTCGATAGTACATCTATACTTATAGGTAGTAGAAATGGCCTGTTTTGTTATACAAAATTGTTATTTTTGTTAAAAAAGGATTATTTTTCTCTACCTTTTGTTGCGCTATCTGGCACTTTCCTTATTTTCATGGGCAAGCTATTCCTCTGGTGCGAGACTGTGTCTGCGCTTCACTGGCAGCGGTCAACAAGAGCTGTTCAGACGAAGCTGCGCTACACACGTCATGTGTAGGATATGTTGAATACACATTGAGAAAAGGAATAAACCATGTTGAAAAATAAATTAGTAATCGCTTTGCTCGCCACTGCCGGTTTGATGTTCAGCGCAGTTGCTTCCGCCCAAGTATATGTTGGTGGCACCGTTGGTAAAGCGCAATGGAGTGATGATTGTTCTGGTCTGAGTAGTTGCGATACCAATGCAAGCACCTACAAATTATTTAGCGGATACAACATCAACGATAAATTTTCCGTTGAAGGAAGTTATTACTCCCTTGGAACGATCAATGCCAATGGCAACATCGCAGGCACACAAAATTCCGCCAGCTTAAAAGGAACAGGCTTTGAATTGGCCGGTATTTACAACCAAGCATTGACTGACAAACTGAGTGGCTTTGCTAAAGTTGGCCTGACTCGCGTCAAAGTTGAGAATAATTTTGTTGCTCAAAACGTGAGTGGCAGTGATAGTCAGAGTTCAACAGCACCAGTATTTGGGATTGGGCTCGATTATAAATTGACAAGCCAGCTTGCGCTTCGCGGCGAAATTGAGACCCGTAAAGTGAAATATAATGGCGAAAAAGATGCTGTGAATAATGTCTCTGTTGGTTTGAAATACAACTTCTGAAATCACTTCTGAATACATTGCTCGATTTTTGATTCACCTCCCCTGAAAGACTTACCGGCATTCTTTGTTAATGACAAATAATGCCGGATTTTTTAGTTTAAATCGGCGTTAACGACTTGTTCTGTTTTTCTGATGATGGTCTTTTAGAGACTGTTGATTGATCTGTGTTACAAGTGCTTACGATTGAAACATTTTAAGCACTCCGTCGACATATCGTTTGCTGGTCATATAGATCACAATTCCGTTTTTATATTTCACAGGGTGTACACCATGTCCGATAACCAAGAGAATAAGCACATTCATCCCCTCGTTGCGGGCGCAGCCGTATCAGTCATTCTGGCCAGTTTGGTCGGCGTTGCGGCGATGACGGGTATCCTACCAAGTTCAAACAGCACAACGAAACAAGACGTAGCGAGTGCAACATCTGCAAGCAATGTCGCTTCAACAGCAGTAGCAATATCAGCTTCAGGTGCGGCTGTTCCTGCAAGTTCGGTTGGTGCAAATTTACCTCCCTCTGAACAGCAAGCTGTCGGAACTGTTGCAACGAGCACAATCCGGCAAAATAACGCATCCAATGCATCGCAATCACAAAATTCACCTCAGGCTCAGAAAGTCTGTCAAAGCTGTGGCATTGTTGAATCGATTCGCGCCGTTGAACAGCAAGAGGCCCAAAGCAGCGGTCTTGGCGCCGTTGCTGGCGCAGTATTAGGCGGAGTCCTTGGACATCAGGTAGGTAACGGAAATGGCCGCACATTGGCGACCGTCGCTGGAGCAGTTGGTGGTGGTTATGCCGGAAATGCCGTTGAAAAACGTACCCATACCAATACGGTGTATGAGGTCAAGGTCAAAATGGACAATGGTCATTACCGGACTTTTAACTCAACTGCACAACCCACTTATCATGAAGGTGAGCATGTGCATATTAATCACGGTAATGTTGTTGCTGACTAACCAGTAGGACGCCATGCTGCTTTAGCGCTGTCACAAGAATTAAAGCAGAATAACGAAGCACGACGCCCATCGTATCAAAAAAAGTAAGCAGATCAATACGCTAAAATTTCGGCAGCGATGTCAGACATCGCTGATTTATTCCGGACGCCGGAATTCGTTTTCTATCCACTTCAGGGCATTTTGTCGGTTGAGTTTAAAGTTCGGGCTGACTTTTACTTGCGCTACCACTTCGCCAGCACTGTCTTCAGCGCTCAGGTACGCAAAAGGATCATCCTCATCCGGTATGATCTTGAGTAGCACTTTATAGTCTGCCTCGTCGGTACTCACCATCAAGCTTTTATTTAATTGCGCGTATAACTGCTGTTCATGTCGGCGGATGACTTCTGACGCCGTTTTGACTAATGTATTAAATGCATTCACATCCAATGGTTTAGGATTTTTTTTATCGCGCCCCATCGTCCATGGACCAACTAATGCGGGTTCTGGTTCGCCATCTTTTAACATCGCCACCGCCCAACCTTCATCGTCGTCATTCTTCATTACACGGGCGGTCCAGCCTTTATCCTTCCAGAGGCGAGGTTCGTGAATCGCTTCACTTTCCGTTAAAGCGGGTTCGTCTTGTTCGTCGAATTGATTATTGGCGTCGCTGAGCGTGTCGGATACAAAATTGTTGTTGCCTGGTGTTGAGTGCTGCAAAACAAGTCCTGAAGAGAGATAAAGAGCCGACATCGTACACCGTCACTCGTATTAAGGGGAAAACGATATCAAAAACGTGAATGAAAGATAGTCTGACGTTAGACAAAAATAAATCCGGTATGTCGGCATGCACACCGGATACCCGATGAAAAATTAATTCAGGTACTTTACTTATTCACCAGCACTGACTTTGCCGCACTTACTATCTTTCCAGTGCGCATGTGCTTCGATTTTGGCGTGGATTTTATTTGTTGCACCACCTTGGCCGCCAGCGATAGTGCCATCACTGACCATACTGTATGTCCATTCTTTATTGTTTTTGACGATGTATTCACCAGTGGAATTTGAACTGGTGCCGTCCGGCATGATGCAAACGGCTGTAAATTTACCGCCTTTTTCACTTGCAGAAGCGATATTAAATGTACAGTTCTTTTCCGTTTCTTCCATTTTCTTTTTGATAGCGCCGACGTCTAAGCCTTTCGCCACTTCAGATGGCGTCAGACAGTATTGCCGTTTACCACTGGAATGATCTAACGATTCTTGCATGATGGCGCGCTGCTCAGGACTCATGTGCGCCATGTTTTTTTCCATCTGTTTGTGCATGCTGTCGAGCATATTCTGACCATTAATCATGATTACGTGCTCATCTTCCCAAAGTCCAGGCAGCAGCTTAATGCTGACTGTTTGAGCATTGATTGGCAAAATTACTGCATACAAAGCAATTGTTAAACAACTGATTGCCATGTGCTTTTGGATACTCTTCATTCATTGCTCCTCATGTTGTGTCGTATGTGTTGTCGGGATGACGATCATCAGGTGTGGTATGCCTTAGTATTTAACTCGTCGTCCTGTTAAAAATAATAGCAAGATTATCATCTTTAGAAAAATTAAGTTTTTACTAATTGTAATTTTTCGTGCGTTCCTAAATTGTATGTAGTGAGGACTAAAGGAATCACCAATGCCATTGAATGCGTGTCATGCCGAGGAGGGAGAGGGGAGTGCAGTGACGGTTGATCATAAAAAAAGGAGCCGCAAGTGAAGTGAACCCTTAAAGTTGGACGGCTTTTACTACGTTTTACCGGCCTGAGTTCTGTACTGTACAGGACTCAGGCCGTTTAGTTTTAACTTAATCCGGTCATGGTTGTAATAACGAATATATTCAT